>VFQN01001984.1_pt1 | contig 32728 bp, 60 predicted proteins | sample 3512371 | NCBI WGS metagenome assembly VFQN01 (sample SAMN10412370, study PRJNA504923) | tailings metagenome | isolation source: Replicate 2 from Balatoc abandoned mine | place: Philippines: Itogon, Benguet | collected 2017-08-28 | reverse complement strand
GGGGGGGGGGGGGGTGGGGGGGGGGGGGGGGGGGGGGGGGGGGGGGGGGGGGGTGTGGGGCCGTAAGGGAGGGTTGTTTGGCTGTTTGGGAAGTGGGGCGAGAGGCTGTTGAGGAGGGAGAACCGTGTAGTAAGAGTTGCTGGGAGGAGATGGCAACTATTTGGGCCCACGTGGATGTAAACAGATGTGGGGAACACATCCACCTGGGAACCTTGGCTAGGGCAAGGGCAAGGAGGCACCTGGCAAGGAGAACAGCTTAAGGAGACAGTCTGGCCAGTGCCCAGTAGGACAAGGTGCAACACGGTGGATGAGGGACCCCTACTACGGATTGCGGATTTGATGTTCGTGGTGCGGGAGTATTTAGTGGGACGCTGGGTATGGTTCAGGTCCAGCCCGGGTGGCACAGTGCTGCAGCAAGCTCACAGCGTCTGCGTCGCGACAAAGCAAGGTGGCATGAGACATGAAGCTTGACATGGTTTCTATTATGCAGTGAAAAGACGCGGCAAGGATTCAGTTGTCCGCTACAGGTATCATACATGCAACCTATCGCGTGCTTCTACGACTTACCTTGTAGAATGATATCTTCTTGCAGTTAAAGGCAGGCAAAATTGGGCCATGGTGGTGCTGCCAAGATCCTCCCGTTGCTCCTGTAGACGACAGCCCCACGAGGAGCGCTGTCGCGACCAGCACCGTGAGGCTCCGCCACGGCGAGCCTTGTCCTGAGGGGCCCACTGTCATATCACTGAAGCAGTTTCAGTGTTTATCATGCGGATATCAGGTCTAGGGGTCGAGCAATATATCGTTCCGGTCTGCGGTCTCCATGCCTTCGTGCAATGCGACTATCTGGTGCCCTCACATGGCTCTCAACTCGCGTCTGAAAGTATGCATCTCCTGTGTGCTTCAGTATGCTGTAGGATTAATCCTAACTTTCTTGGGACGATGGGACCAGCTTGGCAAGGCTTAACCGTCGGTCAACCACCATTGGCAGCACAGGCGGCCGCTCCTCCCTGACCACCCTGGATCCCTACCGATGGCGTGGTATGATCAAGCGTTAAACAAGTGTGGAGCGCGTCCGTGGTGTCCTGGCACGTGTGGCAACCACCTGTTATGATGGGCACTTCCTCCCACGCACTATCGGTGGCCCTGCGCTGCCCTGTCAGCTCTTGCTCAGTGTTCCGTCTCGGAAACCAGCAAGCTGCTCCGCTGATTGATAATGTTGATACCACCGCAAAGCATCCTCCCGTGGCCCAAAGAGGGGGAGTGTTTGCAGCTGTCACCGTGTCTGGTGTCTCCCCTGTCTCCCCTGGTGTCACAATCGAACGTGCGGCCCGGGGAACCAGCACTTGTCACCACGTGGCAGCCGGGGGTCGAGCAGGCGCGGCAATGTGACAGCGTCCAGCTTGCACCGTATGTAGTTATGACACACACCTGCACACACACGGCGCCTCCCTGTCGCCGGAACGTTCTTGTGACCAGCTGACTCAGGGATGAAAAGCAAGGCACTGTTCGCCAAAGGTCCCTTGCCCAGCCAACGAACGATGCCTGCCAAGCGCAGTAGGCGTGGGCTGTGCCTGGCTGTGCATTTCAGTGCCCCATCACAGGAAGGCAGGAGCAAGAGCCACACGCAAATGCTCTCATTTAGTGTTCCAGTTGGTTCAAAGCAGGCGCATTCTAGGCGTGCTCCACAAGTCAACTGGGCACATAAGACACGGGCCCGTGTGGGGGTCAAGGGGTGTTATGAGAGGCGGAGCTCCCTCAGAAGGACAATACGGGGTAGGTCCCGAGAAGCACCTGTTCCAAATAGCCCGCCGAAAGCGCCGCCCATGGGAAAGTGCAACACTGCACTCAATACCGTTCGCCTCACATCACCAACAGCGCGCCAGCCAGCCAGGTGATTGTGCAAGATAAGAGGCAGCTATCCTCGCAGCAATGCCCACAAACCGCACGTCCTCAGCACCCGCGTGTTTAAGGCGCTTCCATCACCCCGGCCAGATAACCGCAGCAAGACATCTGAAGACATGCAAGCATTACCGTACACACGCACACAACCACGATTGCCACATCTATCATGCCGTACTTGCTTGATGCTATTAGAAAAGGTATACATGCATACCTGTACGTAGCCAATTGCTTTTTTGGGCGTGTGTGCGCATGTACGTAGCATGAGGTCGGCAGGCCGCAGCGGCTGGTTGATTGGTTGCCGCGGCAACTATGCCACGTGTGCACCTATGCCACGTGTGTGCCTGGACCGGAACGCGGTCAGATTTTATACACGGCGAAGGCAGTACAGGACGCTCAAGGTTTCCCTTGCTTCCATACTATAATACGCTCCCTACAGGCAATCATACCTCCATTGCTTCCATACTACATATGCCTCAAGCCGCAGTTCATCCTCAGCACGCGTACACCACTTGCACCCCAAACACCCTCCTGACTGCACCAAGCCGCGACAGCTTGCGTGGCAATTCCGCACACCCAACGCAAGGGAAAACACTAGACAATGTACGACAGCCCAGAGGCAGCCCAGCGACGGCGTGGCAGCAGGCATCTCGCTCACTCACCTCCACCACCCTTCGCCACCTGCCCACCTCCCTTGCCTCCTGGGTTGTTCATACGACTCTACCCCACCAGCCACCAGCCATCACCACCACCATCATCACCCCAGCATGCCCCTTAAAGCACGGCCGCTGAACCTCATTGCTCAACCGATGGGGCTCTTGCCCGCACCCCTGCCTCCATCCCCGCCACCGGGGACCCCCTCCACTTGCTGCCCCCAGTCGGACGGAGAGGTGCCCCACACCGGCATGATCATCTACCCCCGCTCCTACAGGTGTAAGCTGCACAGATGTTGTAGCGGACGAGGCAAGCCGCCTCCAGGCTGCGAAGCAGCGACAGGCAACGGCCTCTGGACCTCACGTGTGCCCGGGCCTTTTCGAGGCAGCGTCACGGCGCTTGTTGATGATAGTATCCAAAAGTGTCTCCGCCTCCTGTGCGCGCAGCCGCAGCTCCGAGAGCTCTTGTTGTAACTGTGGCCGCTCCTGCTCCGCGGAGGTGAATGACCTTTCTCGCCTGCTCGGCGCGCAGCCGCATCTCCGCAAGCTCCTCCTCGAGACGTATTTTCAGCTCCGCACGCTCCTCCTCGAGACGTATTTTCAGCTCCGCACGCTCCTCCTCGAGACGTATTTTCAGCTCCGCAAGCTCCTCCTCGTGACGTATTTTCCGCTCCCTCATTCGCTGCTGATGGAGCACCTCGCTGACGGTACAAGTAACAGCGGCGACCGTACAATGTATGGACAATGCCTTGGCAAGTGCGTTCTTTTGTACCTTGCGCACTGGCGCAGGTGGCCGTGGCGGTGGTAGTGCAGCCATATTGTGACGGGCTGCTGCAAAAGGCGAACGCGAGCTGGTATCCTACTAGTGCTGCTAATGTGCAAAGCGCGTTGTGGGAGAAGCAAAGACGGGTGTCAGTACAAGCTGTTCGCGACACTTTGCAAAGGTTGTGCTGGTGGCTCCCTCCCTCCCGGGGGAGACATCAAGCAGGGACATCGTCTCCACCTGGCCTACCCTACTTGTTGCCTGAGTCTACTTTGCCCCCCTACCTCCATGCGGTGGATGACTCATCTACAGCGGCATACCTACTGTGCAAATTGTTGACTGCTTTCGGAACGGTTAAAGTTACAAGGCCGGGTCACAACTGAGGCCTTACAAAGTCAGGGGGGTCTCCCTTGTACAAAGTCGACTCCTCAGGATTATCCGGCCTTGACCCTGTCGCCAGGCTATCCCCTGCCCAGCCATAAGCTGATGATGCCACTGGCGGTACGGCAAAAGCATGCGCCAGCACGGGCACCGGTGCATTGCGGCCATCCAGCTGCCAGCCTGTGCCAGCACCCAGCCTGATCCTAGCCTCCTGACGAGCAGCGTACCGCTACTGTGGCGCACACTCCACCGTGGTTGCTCATCGCATGTACAATGTGCCTTGGCACCACGGCTCATGTACGGGTCATTTCACTTGCGGCGGGAAGACGGCTCGCCACGTAACACTGACAAACCCTTTGCAGGCCAACGGAGGCGACGTTCACTGATGACGTTGCAGCGCTGCACCCGCCAAACTGCTGGCGTGTGTCAGCCGTCCAGGGCTCCGATCCCGTAGCCAATTAGCCGTACTGGCGCAGGCCAGCAGGCCCTCTGGTGCAGGCATACCGCGATACCGGTACCACTGGCCAGCATTCCAATCTGCTCCAGGTGGCTTTGGGCGTGTTCCCGCCGTAACTTAGCAGGGCCCATATTGATATCCAGAAGACACGGGAGCAGGTACGGCACGTGTTGGACCCCATTACGACAGTCGGGCCCAGGGGAGACCCCCCCTGGTCGGCCCCCGTGTTAACAAGTCCGCCGAAGGCCCCTACGGAAGATTGGAACACTGCCGGTACTTCCTGGAACGCACCGTGCTTGACCGTCCTGAATTCCACGCAAATGCCACGCGGCTTGCCACAACGAGACGGGCCAAGCAGCCCTCCAGAAGAGCCCGTCCCAACAACAGCCTGGCGTGGCACTTGCACATATCGCCTTGCCTGGCGCACGGCATACAAGGCCAACCGTGTGCGATAGCAGCATGACCGTCCATAGGGCACCTCGCAGCGGATAGGTGCAAATGGCGCACGCATCCCGCGTCAAATGCATCGTACCGAGCTACCGACTACCGAGACGTGCCTCTTCCTGCCAGCTCCGCCCCTCTGCACCAGACTCACTGGGCAACCCAGACACTTGCCTACCAGCAATACCGCAACAGCGCAGAATTGGTGATCGCACGGCATGCCTTCAATACATCTCTCCAACACCTCGCACCCTCGGCCTCTCAAGTCCTAACTGATGAAACGCGGCCGTACACCTACCACGCGTACGGCACTTGCACCTTGACAAGCACTTCTGTCTGACTGCACCACACCTGGACATCCTGTGTAACCGTCCACATACTCTCTCACACTTTCCAGCCAAGCAAGCCAAGATCCGACCGGAACCAGTACTCCCCCCAAAAGGCACCTCAGTCCGCACACCTTCCTCGCCTCCACCTCTCTCACTGACCCTCCCCCCACCCCACTATCGATTCACTCTAGTAACTTTTCCCTCCACCACCGCCTACCCCTCAAATGGCCGACCGCCAGTCTCCGTAATCCCTCCGAGTAGGGCTGTCTCCCGTGCCCCTGCTGCCATCCCCCACCCCGCCCCCGCCCGCCAGCCCCCCCTCCAGCTGCTGCCGCCAGTCCGCTGGCGAGGTGCTCCTCCCCGTCCCAGCCGCGCCCCCACTCCCGCTCCCACCCGCACCCGCCCCTGGCCGCCCGCGGCTGCTGCTGCTGCTGTTGGGCCTCGTGAACATGCCCCTCGACCCGTCCCCGTCCCCATCCCCATCCCCGTCCTTGCCGTCCTGGTCGCTGCCGTACTGCGGCTGCTGCCGTACAGATGACGAAGATGACGAAGGGGCGGCGGATGCAGGGGAGGTTCTTTCTGGTGACCCACGGGTCGCGGATGCGGAGGATGGGGGAGCGGAAGAGGAGGCGGGGGCGGGCGGCGAGAAGGACGGCTGGGAGGCTGTGAGGTACTTGGGGGCGATGGCGGCAGCTGCGTCCATCTCCGACTCGGCGGTCTGTGGAGGAGGAAGGGGCATGGCGCGTGGCAGGGTGTGGTGCATGGGGGCAGGGGGTGAGGATACGGTGTGCGGTTTGTGGCATGTGCACGGGGAGAGGGGCTTTCGTACGGGGTGCGTGCTGGCGATGTAGCATGCCAGTAGCAGGTGCTGCGTTCCATCACGTACACCCGCAGTTGCACAGCCCCGTGTGACCTTTCTTTCTTGGCTCTTCCCGTCGCACATTCACCTGCAGGCCGCAGCTGCCCCGTCAGCCGTTGCCGCGCCTGCTGCACCTCCCAGGCCCCAAGCTTCCGTGCGAGGGCTAATACACACCCGAGACACCCAACCCGCGTCCACAGCCACATCGTCACGTAAAGCTCGCCTATGAGCCGCTACCATCCCATATACCTCGACCATCATGTTTACATGCACTCTAGCCACACCAAGTCTCTACCCACCTGCAGCTGCTCCATGAGCCGCTCCTGCGCCTGCTGCGCCGCCAGTCCGCCCCTGCGGACTATGTTGAGCGACTGGCGCAGAGAGCGGAGCGCGGTGCGGCCGCCGTTCATGCGCGCACTGCGGGGGAAGGCAGACGGGCATTAGGGAGCCGTTGGTTGGTAAGTTGTGTCCTGCGATGCACATGGGCCGTAAGGCGACTGCTGCGCTGCGTCCCTGCGCAAGTGCAATTCATTGGTATTAACTCTGTGCGCAGGCAAACATACATCGCGCCCCTTTGCTCGGCCTGTCATGGCCGAGCACCTCACAGTGCCGTATTCCGTCCCTGGTGACAGTCACCCATAGCCACCCATCATCGGCAAAACAAACATCGACAGCTGCTATATACGCGACCCACCCGCACTCCTTGACCATCGCCCCCATGAGGTTATTGTAATAAACTGTAGTAAACCACGGTACCGTTAAGACAATTGCTTAAAGGCGAATATTCAAGTGTTGTTTGCGACCCACCCGTACTCCTTGACCATGGCCCCCATGCGGTTCTCGTAGTCCTGCCGTACGCGCGCCGCCTCGCCCGCGCCGCCGCCGCCGCCCGCCCCTCCCGCCGCCGCGCCCCGCTGCTGCGCCGCCGACAGCTGCGCCACCATGGCGTTGGCGCGCGCCAGCCGCTCGGACAGCTCACTAACCTGCAGTACAACATCATCGATATAACGCATTGACTTGAAATCGCGACTATGTCGACACGCACATATGCTGATCCACAGCTCGCAGCTGCAGCCTGCCTCGATGTTTGCTTTTCACTGCTGGACGTGCCACTTGCCTCGCCCTCCACTAACACCTGCTTGACAGTATGCAATATTGTCCCCGCAACTGCATCGCTACGCACGTATGCTGATACACATGCTCCCGCTGCCCCCCATTGCGCCAGGCGCACCGCCTCCGACTGCTGTGGCTGGCCCTTTTACCCACCTGCACAATTGTGAGCGCTAACACACAAAAGCTAATACACGTGCCACCCCCTGCCACCCACCTGCGCGAGGCGCACCGCCTCCGACTGCTCCAGCTGGCGCTGCAGGTCGGCGACCACCGCGCCACCCCGCCCGCCAGCGGCAGCCTGCGTGCACAAGGACGTAGTGGGGTGTAAATGCCAGCGGCATGCCAGTATGTTCCGACCCCATGTTCCCACCCGCGGTAATGAGCGTCAGAACGACATCGTCACCTGCGACCCCCTTCCCCCGCCCCTCCTTGCCACCCTCGCCGCTGCACAGCCGTCCATCCTTCCCATCCCGCCGCCCATCCTGCCCCAGTGCCCTTCCTGGCTCGCCTGTCACGCGCAAGTCAGATACAAGAGCGCGCTCTTCTTCACCTCTCTCCGCGCCTGGCTCAGCGCCTTTGTTGGCTGGGCCTTGCACTCCTCAGTCCCACCGTGCCTGTGCCTGTGTCCCTCCCCGTGCCCCTGACCGCGCACGCACCTGCCTCCGCGCCTCCTCTTGTAATCCCGCACCTACCCGCTCCAGTTACCGTACGAAACGCTCCAGCCCCAACTATCCATACACATCCAATCCTCCTCAGCCCTCACCTCCCTCCGCGCCTGCCTCAGCGCCTCCTCCATGGCCGCCCGCTGCGCCTCCGCCGCCTCTGCCTCCTGCCGCCGGGCAGACTGCTCCTCCGCCAGCGTGGACATGAGCCGCTCCAGCCGGGACTCGGACCGCTGTGTGGGTTAGGGAGAGTGTGTATTAGGGTGTGTATCCAGGTGTGTGTGTTAGGGCGTTGCTGTGCAATTACGTGCTTCTCCGCCAGGGTGGACATGAGCCGCTCTAGCCGGGACTCGGAGCGCTGTGTGTTACGGAGAGGGTGTATTAGGGTGTGTGTTAGGGTGTGTGTGTGTTAGGGCGTTGCTGTGCAATTACGTGCTCCACAGCCAGGATGGACATGAGCCGCTCCTACCGCTGCCTTGAACCCCGCATCCATGCCCACTAATCCACACCCCATACCCCCACCGACAACGACGATTTACAGACTTCGCCTGTCTTCCTACCGCCCAACCCCATACCCCCACCTGCATGCGCCCTGCATGCGCCCTGGCCCCACACCTTCCCGCTGCTGCCCCCTCCAGCTTCCCTCGTACCCCCACCCCGGCGCCAAACCACCCCACACCCCACCTGCAGGCGCTCCTGCAGACCCGCCGACTCGCCAGCCCGCTGCCGCTCCTGTTGTGGGGGGTGGAGAACAGAGGGCACGGTGCGTGTGTGGGCTGGGAGGTAGTGCAGGACGCGCATGCTTGCACTGCCCGTGCTTCTGGAGGCACGGAAGCCTTTCGGCGACAGGAACGGCCTTTACATGAGCACATGAGAGATCAGGGGAGATCCACAACACGCATGGTAGGCGTGGGCGAAGACCCATGACGACGGCAAGGCGCAACACAATCATATGTAACAAAAAAACTACTGTACGCTAGGAGGGCATTATTTGTTTATTTTTTGTTTACCCGCCGCCAGCAGGTTGCTCCATGAGCTGCGTTATACCTATACTGTAGTAAAAATAATAAATACGATTTTGATAACTTTAAAACATTATTATTCTCTGTTCACCCACCGCCAGCAGGTTGTTGTACCGCTCCATGAGCTGCGCCATGTCGTTGTTGAGGTCGTTGATGGTCTCGCGGTACTTGACAACCGCCTCGGACAGCTCGTTGAGCTCCGACACGTAGCCCTCCTCCGCCTGGTCCCAGCGCACAGCCTGGGGGAAAGGGATGCATCAGGTGCGTCAACACACACGTAATACACATGCTACAACGCCTCGGACAGCTCGTTGATGTTCAACACATAGCCCTCCTCAGCCTGGTCCCAACGCACGGTCTGGGGAAAAGGGATGCAGCAGGCGCTGTAATACACACGCTAATACACATGCCGCAGCCGCCAGCAACGACTCAGAATCGTCCGCAACGCACGTAGGCCCTGTGCCCCACCTGCTCCTGCTCCCGAGTAATCGCCTCGTCGTACTTGGCCTGTACGGCCGCGAGTTGCTGCTGTACGGCGCCGTACTCGGCCGTGGCCGCCGCGAGCTGCTGCCGCGACTCGTCGTACTGCTGCCGTACGGCCGCCAGCTCGTCCCGCGCGGCGCCGTACTGCTCGGCCAGCGAGCCCAGCTCGGCGTTGAGCTCGTCGATGAGCGACAGACGCGACTCGATGGCGCCCATGGCCGACAGCTGCAGATGCGATTGGAGATGAACAAACAGTGAGCAAACCGCAAGTAGCATAAAGCAGTCCCATCCGGCAGCCCTAAACAGAGGGTTCAACACAACAGCAGCCGTGTTATGCCAGGTCCATGGCTCAGACTCTACCAGCTGTTGCGCCTCCTCCAGCTGCGCCTGCTTCACTGACGTACACCTCACACACCCCCACCCCTCCCTCACCTGCTGCTGCGCGTCCCCCAGCTGCCCCCGCAGCTTCCCTGCCCTGCACCTCACAACCATCCCCCTCCCCCACATACACCCCCACCCCTCCCTCACCTGCTGCTGCGCCTCGCCCAGCTGCCCCCGCAGCTCCTCCGCTGCAGACTGCGCAGCCGCCAGCGCAGCCTCCGTGCGAGACACCTGAGGTGGGGTTGGAGGCCGGGTGAACAAAGTGTTAGTAACGTTTGAAGTAGTAAGTGGTAGTAGTACGGTGAGACACCGTGTGAGACACCTGCATGAGAGTGGAGGGTGGTACAAAGCACTAGCAAGGCGAGGAAGTGTGCGAGACACCTGCGGGATGCAGGGCAGAGGTCCAGGTTCTGCTGACCAGGCCTTTGACGTTGAGAGTATGCTGGTTCCTTACGGCGATGCTGGTTCAGAGAAAGCAAATCGACACCACGGCGTGGTGAAGCTGCCGGCATCACCAACGTTGCTTGAAAACGAGCGCACAGGGCTCATCAAGCCCGCACGTGGACACACGTACCTTTTCCCTCAGCTCCTGCTCCCGCTGCTCCGCCGCCTGCAGCTGCCGGCCCTGCTCCGCAAGCCGCGACTGCAGCTCGGCGGCCTCGGCGCGGGAGGCGCTGCAGGGCGGGAAGTGACGGAGGGTGCACGATATGAGTAAGGGGGCGGGAGGGTATCAGGAAGGTGCAGCAGCTGTGAAGCAGGTGCATGCTCGGGAGCTGTGGGACCTTGTCTGGGGTGCAGAGAACCTGCAAGCGGTCGAGGTGCACGTGGCCGGAGGCTGAGGACGACGACGAAGCGTGCTGCAGCTGCTGCACCTCGCCCTCGACCTCGCGCTTAGTCCTCGGCCCGAGTCATCTCGCCACGGCGCAAAATATTTGAAGCTGAGTGTCCCAGGGCGATGCCAGGTAAGCGTATTATAAAAAACTTGGCGGAAACGGGCTGGCTGGCGGGCCGTGCAGGCTGGTAGCCCCAGGCCGAGAGGCGCCGCCGAAGGGGATAACACAGACAATACACCCCCACATACGCCCACATCCACACCCAGATACACAATTTTGACACACATCCCCACCTCAGCAGCTCCTCCAGCTCCTGCTCCCGCTCTGCGCTGGCCGCCCTCAAATCCCCCAGCTGCCGGGTCGTGGCCTCAACCTGCAATGAGAGTGTGGCATGGAGCAGAACGGCGTGTTCGGCAGTGTAGATTACTATACTGCTAGCAGGGCAGGAAGGAGCGAGGCGAGCTGCTTCGTGGCGACCCCAAACTGCACGGAGAGCGCACGTGCGGGATGGCGAGCGGCGAAGTAGTACGTCATGACATGCAGGGCCAGACAATGCAACGCATGGCAACACGGCAGGGTATGGGTGTCAGACGAACGAAACATGGGTCGGCGCACCTACTACGGGCACGACCAGCCCCGGCTGGCCCCACCAAGCAGGTCAGTAGGACCCTACGTACCGTCGAACTTGACGCACCCGTGTATCGCCCCACAAGAGAACGGGGTACGACATGGCAGAATGAACCCGCACAGGCCACAACAACTCACTCACGGCCCCAACCCCACCTGTGCCTTGGCGTCCTCCAGCTCGCGGGCTGTGAGGCGCTGCGTGGCGGACAGCGTGACCAGCTCGCCCTTGGTGGCCTCAACCTGGGGGCAGAAGGCGTGGGGTAAGAGGTGCGCGTTTGCTGGGTTCAAGGTGTGGGTAATGGATGCAGCCAGGGTGCCGGGGCGCCGAGTCGACACGTGTATGCACCATGAGGCCAGCGTGGTCGTGGAGTCACAGCTGGCGGCGCAGGGTCACACCCCCGCTCGTGCCTAGTCCCAACACCCAGTGGCTCTACGGTACCGGTACCTATTCACAGCCGGGAGGCCGTACGAGTGCCGTACCTGCTCCCGCAGCTGCGCCTCCGTAGCCGCTGCCTGCTCGCTGAGCCGTGCGATCTCAGCCTGAAGCTCAGACACCCTGCGGTGGGGGCCCAGGGAAAAGTAGACAGCACACGTCCTCAGGCAGGAGGTTGAACCAAGCACAGGGACGGCGTGGACGTACTGTGGCCTGGAAGGAGAGGAGGGAACGGTGCTCTGGCGTTGCGAGTGACGGCATGCCTAGATGGTCGTCGCCTGTTGTTTGCTGCCTCCAGCTGCGCGGTCTTTTGCGCCTGAATGGCCGCCACCTGCTGCGCCGCACCCCACGCCGCTAACCCACAGCCGCTAATACACACCCACACCCCTTTGCTAAACCGCCTTCGGTTCGCTGCCTCCAGCGGCGCGTTGACCTGCGCCCGGATGGCCGCCACCAGCTGCGCCGCACCCCGCGCCGCTAACCCACAGCCGCTAATACACACTCACACCCCTTTGCTAAACCGCCTTCAGTTCGCCGCCTCCAGCGGGGCGGTGACCTGCGCCCGGATGGCCGTCACCAGCTGCGCCGCACCCCACGCCGCTAACCCACATCCGCTAATACACATCCACACACCTTTGCTAACCCACCTGTTGTTGGCTGCCTGCAGCGGTGCGTTTAGCTGCGCCCGGATGGCTGCCACCTGCTGCGCCGCCGCCTCCTGCGCCGCGGCCTTGGCCTGGTCCACCTCGGCAGAACGCAGCGCCATCGTGTCCTGAGGGCGTGTTGCGACGGGCAGGTGTGTTGCTGTGCATGAAGTTCGGCAATACGACAGGAAATAACGTAGTACGAGGGGCCACCATGTCCCGGGGGCGCCGCGGCCTTCGCCTGGTCCACCTCAGCGACGCGGAGCGCCATCGTGTCCTACGGGCGCGTTAAGATGGGCAGGCATGTTACTGTACATACACTGCAGCAATACGTCAGGAAATATGGAAGCATGAAGCGCCATCGTGTCCTGGGGGTGTGTGAGCATGTGTGGGCGCTTGTTACAAGTGCGACAGGGACGGGGGGACGGGACGGAGACAAGGTGGAGTACCGGTAACTCTAGAGGGGGTTGAAACACTCGCCACTGCAGCTTCTTGTGCTCATGCTGCAGCCGCTGCTGCACCAACCAGGTAGCATGTGAGGCACCGTGAACACACACGTGCCTCCGTGTCGAGCACCACTGACGCCCTGCTCTGATACACCCCCACGGCCCAATGCCTCGCTTTCGCAGGCTGACCGTCACCGTTCCCGTTTCATTGACGCCCTGCGGTTACCCCCACGCCCCTACGCGCCTGCAGCTCCTTGAGCTCCAGCTGCAGCCGCTGCTGCGCCGCCACCTCCACCTCCAGGTGCGTACCGAACGCTGATACACATGCACCTCCTAATACACACCCTCATGCCTCCACGCACCTGCAGCTCCTTGAGCTCCAGCTGCAGCCGTTGTTGCGCCGCCACCGCCACCTCCAGCTTGCCCGCCTGCTCCCGCAGCAACAGCGCGCCCTTGTCCTTGGCGGCACGCTCGGTGGACAGCATGTTCTGTGTTTTGCGGAGGGCGGGCACGGGTTTCGGGTTACCAACAGGGCTTGTCCGTTGAGACACCCGTTGCCGGGAGCGAAACAAGTTGTGCACGATACCGGCGGTTACTCCCGCAATCAACAAGCAGCAAATGCTCCCTGCATAAGTACATGCACCACCTACCCGCAGCTCCGCCTCCTTGCCCTGCGCCTCCTGCTGCAGCGCCAGCAGCTGAGCAACCAGCTCGTTCTGCCGCTCCTGGGCGGTGGCCAGGGAGGCGGTTTGCTCGCGAGTGATGGTCTCCAGCTTGGTGCTCGAGGTCTGGGGGGTGGGTTGGGGTGAGGGCAGAGGGAAGGGAGGGCGAGGAGGCTATTGAGGGTGAGCGGCTTTTGGACTGGGAGGTGTCCTGAGAGATTCCCTCGTGTGCTCAGGAAGTCTTGGGTGTGATACTGGTTCACAATGCTACGCCGCTCCGCAGAGCCGGCTCACAGCACGGAGGCCTGTAAGGGTCCTCAGGCTAGACAGCGGCCCCACCAAGGCACGCCCCCTGACTGGGGTGTGGGTACCTGGCCTCCTTGAGGCACGCGCACGGGCGGTTGCACTGATACCGGAACGATGATGAAAGCGCATTGCCAACGCGGTTCCGAAGATTGATACATAAGCTGGGTAATGGGCACCTGCAGCACCAGCTGGTTGCCACCATCACCGCCTAGCACACACCTAATACACATACCTGCAGCAGCTGCTCCCGCTCCTGCACCTCCTGCTGCAGCGCCAGCACCTGCGCCACCAGCTCGTTCTGCCGCTCCTGGGCGGTGGCCAGGGAGGCGGCCTGATCCTGAGCCAGCTGCTCAAACTGAGTAGCCGTCTCCTGCGAAAGGAGGCGATTTGGGTAGAGGGGTAGGGGCTCGTGAGAGGGATGCGGCATGGTCCTGGGCTAGCTGCTCGAACTGGGTGGCCATCTCCTGCAGGTGGTTGGAACAGGGGTGGCGTTGAAGGGCCAATGAGGATCATAGGGTCATGCAGTAGGTGGGGAGGTTGCGAGAAAGCTGCTCGAACTGGGTGGCCGTCTCCTGCATGAAGAATGGTTCAAAGTTGGGGCGGGATGCCAGCAACCCATACGAGTAATGCACAAGGCTGCCCGCCCACCTGCAGCATGGCCAGCCGACCAGGGTACAGACCTCAGTACACGGTACAGAACGTAATACACATCGTTAATACACAAGGCTGCACGCCCACCTGCAGGACGGCCAGCTGTCCCTCCATGTCGTTCTGGCGCTGGGAGGTGTCCGCCTTGAGAGACTCCAGCTCCCGCTCCAGACGGCCCTGTGCGTAGCAATGCACATGATTTAGTACATGAGAGGTAGAGGCGTTGAACAAGCACGGACAGCAGTTCGTTCCCACCTGCGCTTTACTGTCAGCCTCATATAGAGCATGGCCTCCGCCCCATCCTCACCCGTGTGTCCGCCGCCTCCGCCTCGGCCACCTTGGCCAGCCGCTCGACCCTTCACCCAACACCCCACGCACCCCACTCTACCTCACATTCCACTGTCATATGCCGAGCTTCCCCACGCCGACCCCTGCAACGCCCCCCCCATCTAGCCCATAATGCCTCATCTCTCTCCGCTCTACCCCATGCCCCGTTCCGATATTTCTGCTTGCTATTGCTTCATGGTCACACCCATTAGTACCACCCCTACAACACGCACCCGTGTGTCTGCCGCCTCCGCCTCCACCTTGGCCAGCCGCTCCGCCAGCTGGGTCTCGCGCTCGGAAGCTGCGCGAAGCTGCGACTGCAGGTCCGACAGCTGAGACCCATACTGCTCGGCGGCCTCGCGCTGGGTGGCCTGCGTACGGCACGTACGTGTACGGTACCAATGTTGGGAGGGGGTGTACGACATATAACGCGAGCTGTACGAGCCCTTAGCGCTTAGGCATGGTAACACTACTGCAGACCTACGCGGGTGGCCGACAGAAACCTCTCTGACTAGCCTCAAGTGCCGTGCAGGGCTTTTGGAAATGACGCACGTGGTAACACGCAGGCCCTGGACGTGAAACATAAATTTCATTGTAGGTTGTGGGCTCCAGGTCCTTGGGTTTTTGTGGTTTGAAACTATGTGTGGTACAGACGTTGCGCACACCCACCTGCTCGGAGCTGATGTTGCTTGACAGCTGCTGGATCTTGGTGTTGTACTGGGTCTGCACCGCGTCCAGCTGCGCGTTCAGCTCCTCGATCTTGTCCTCGTACAGCTGCAATACAGTACGGCAGCAAGGAGGGGGTAGCCATATGAGCAAACCGCTATGACGAACAAGGCGAGGCTGCGGCACCGGTAGCTCAGACCTTCGCGGCGTACACGGACGTGGAGCTGCGCACAACTGTCAGTTGTCCGCCCGTCCTTCTGGCCAGACAAATGCACCCTACACCCTGAACCCACGACAGCCCAAGCCACGTATGGCCTGCTGGTTGTTTTCCCCCACCTCAAGCCTTGCCCGTGCAGCGTGCTCGGGTCTTCGGGTCTCCGGACCAAAAAATAACCTCCATAAGCACACTCGTGACCCCTGTTACGCACGCGCCCTCACCCCTCGCCCGGCTCCACCCCGAGCGGCTTTGTCCTGCACGCTCTGGGCCCGGACCCCGTCTGCTGCGTCCCACGCACATGTACAATTCCATGGCGGCAGCCCCCTCGCCCCACACCTTACCTTGAGGGTCGCCTCGTACTGTGCGCTGGTGGCCGTGAGGCTCTCCTCCAGCTCGCTCAGCAGCTGCGCCTGGCTGCCCCTGGCTACCTCCAGCTCCGCCTCCAGCTCCGCCACCTCCTCCGCCCGCAGCGCCTCCGCGGCCGCCAGCGCCGTCTCCAGCTCCATCACCCGGTTGTCGTACAGCTGTCGTACGACACAACGAATAAAAATATTTGTTAGCCGAGTGCTTCAGCGAACGTAAACCCCGTGTATGTTGTGCCGACTCCAGCTCGACAACCCGGTTGTCGTACAGCTGTCACAGTCAACGTCAGGAGCGCACAGAGTCAGTGTGAAGTAGCTTGCACACGCTGGTTGAGCTGACCCAATATCTGTGCGGCATCTTGTGAATGCAACGCTGCAGGCCGCAGGGTACGCACCCTTGCGGCGCACTCCCCTGCAGTTGTACGACACCTAGCACGCACACGACACCCCGTACGACTCCCGTACGCACGCACGCACGCACGTACCGTGAGCGTTGTCTCGTACTGCTGCGACGCCGCCATGAAGTTCTCCTGGATCTGCGACAGCACCTCCTGCTGGTTCAGCCGCGTGGCCTCCAGCGCCGCCTCCAGCTGCCCCACCTCCTCGGCACGTGACCGCTCCGCCGCGTCCAGCTGCCGCGTCAGCTCTGTGACCCGAGAGTCGAACAGCTGCGGGATTGCAATGGTACGGGGGACGCAATGGTAATGCTGCGAGGGATGCGACGAGCAGCGGCGGGTTACAGGAACTGTCAAAGAGAAGCGGTGTACGGCTTACGCGGCAGCTCTGACCCACGGGTCGAGCAGCTGCGGCTCCGAACCGGAACACGCCAAGTCAAGACTTCTGTGCACACGTCGCTGGTGCGAAGGCGGGTCCGACGCTCCGGCGCGGACAGCTGAGGGGTCAGCTGCGTAACGCTTCATACCTGCGAGGTGGCCAGCTTCAGACATGTACGGCATTGTACGGTGCGGCTCACCTCCAGCGTTGCCTCGTACTGGCTGGATGCCGCGGAGAAGTTCTCCTCCAGCTGCGACAGCAGCGCCCGGCTGTTGGCGTTGATGGAGTTGGCATCCTGCAGCTCGCGCAGCGCGGACTCGTACATCTGCGTGTGGGTTAAGAAAGTATGTGGGTGTGGATTAAGGGCTGTGTGTGTTACAGGTGGTGCGCCTCAGCATACGGGGCGGCGTCCTGCAGCTCGCGCAGCGCGGACTCGTACATCCGCGGGTGGGTTGATACGAGGCTGCGGGTGCGGGTTACAGTGCAACATGCACAAAACCACGGGACGGGTCAGCTGTGGAGGAGGCCGAGAAGGCATCGTTTATCAAAGCGCCACAATGGACGACAAGAGTAGGGGTACTGCTTGTCACGGCAGTCTGCTAGCCCTGAAGTACTCCGGCTGAGTACCGCGCCAAGATGCAGCTGCGCACAGCCCCGTTGCACACGCTGGCAACAGCACAACTGCACGGTGTGCGGAGGTTGCTCTGCCGCTAACCGCTCACCGCTGCGCCACCTCGAGAACCTAGCGTTTTCCGCGCCCACACGCTGCCCCATCCCGCCCCCACCTGCTTTGTGTTCTGCAGCTCGCCCTGCAGCGCCTGCGCCGTGGCCGAGGCCAGGCTGTCCACGGAGGCGGTGGCGTCCGCGGCGGCGGAGGAGCGGGCCATGGCCTCGGCCAGCTGGGAGCGGAGCGTCTGGGAGTTGAGAGGAGCAGCGAGGGCCGGGGAGCATGTAAGCATGGTTTGTGAAAGGCGTCAGAAGGTGAGCCCTGCATTAGGGGCGCTATGGCCAATTATAGGAAAGCCGTGCGTTAGGGGCATGTACCGCGCGTTGTCAGGGGCTCACTCCCGGCCAGGTAGGTGTCCGAGCAGGACGAGCGCCCTGGCCATCGTATCACTACCGCTGCTGTCCGCACGACCCCCACTCGCCCCCAAACGGCTCCGCCCGACCTGCAGCTCCTGCTTGCGCTCCGCGTCCCTGGCCGCCGCCGCCGCCAGCCTCTCCTCCATCTCCACCACCGCCAGCTCCTTGGCCGCCGCCGCCGCCTTGGCCGCCGCCATCTCCGCCGCCGTCATCTCCAGCTGACTGCTCGCGTTCTGTAGCTGCAGCTGCAGCCGCTGCACCTCCGCGTTGGGGTCAAAGGCACCGCCGGCGGCGGCGGCGGCGGCGCCGCCGCCGGCCGCCGCTCCCGCGGCGAAGATGGACGGCGCACCGCTGGCGGAGCCGCCGCCGGCGGCGGCGGTCCGAGGGGAGGAGGGGCGCGGGGGTGCGTTCTGCAGCTCTGCGATCTGGGCGGTGAGGCGCTCCTGCAGCTTGCGCAGCTCCGAGGTGTTGACCTGTGGGTTAAGGGGATGGGTGCAATTACGCACAATGGTTGTGGTGTGTGCAGCCAGGAGGCATCGATCGGTGCAGCGGGCAGCAGCGTCGGTGTTGAACTGTGGGTTAACGGGACGGGGCCGAGCGTGGAAGATGCGTTGGGTGTTGGTGGTGTGGGAGCATGATAGCGTTGGAAGCGGGCAGCTTCCACAGCAGCCCTCTCTTTGCCTCGTGCTCAGGCAGGCCAGATTAAGTAGTGTGGGGCTTCATACCCTGCAGACTGCTCTTCCCTGCACCCCTGCTGTCGCCCACAGGCCAGGGGGCCTCCACGTCAATCCCCCGTCCCTGGCCCCACGTTCCCTCCCCTTGCCGGACCCAGCGGTCCGCCGAGTGCACACAATTCCAGCGATGATACCACCTCAACCAGGCCCCCGTTGTGCTTTCACGGCTCTCCACACACATCCATGCTTTCCTGGCTGGTGCCAGCACACCCACCTGCACCCCTGAGCCCTTTCCAGCCCCGTTGCTGCTCCCGTTGCTGCTGCTGCTGCTGGCGCCGTTGCTGCTGCTGCTAGGTGTGCTGCTACTGCCGCTGCCCGCCTTGCCCTCCTGCCCTGCCGCCGGGCCGCTAGGCGCAAGCTTCAGCGGCGGGAGCTGAGCCACCGCCGTCACCTGCACGTCAGTGATATGGTAGTTTGTCCACACGATAGGGGAGACAAACTGGATGGCAAGAGCAACTTCCGACCAGGATACTGCATGCGTACTTGCTTGAACAACCTAAGTGCCCGCTGTTTCACCACCAGCAGCTCACACCCAGACTCAGACCCTGGCCAGGGAAGAGCCTCAGCCCGCACCCCACCTGCGTCTACCACGAAAACGGTCAACTGCCGCAGGTCAACTCCCAGCAGCCCGCACCCACACCCGGACCCTGCCCATGGGAGGGCCTTAACCCGCACCCCACCTGCGTCTCCTCCGGCCTGCCCCATGCACACGTGACCGCCAGCCGGCCCCCGCCGCGCCCGCCGTGCGCCGCCAGCACCCTGTTGCCGCCCTCCTCCCACTCGGGAGACTCCTCTGAGCCGCGGATGACCACCAGCTGCACAGGTCCACACACAAAGGCAACATGTTGATTCTCCACTACGGATATCCCACCAGCTGCATACACACACAGCAAGCACCGGGGCAACGCCTGTTTCGCTTTACAAGCTTCGGCTCTCCAAGCTTCAGCTTGTGACTGCAAGCCCAACCCTCCCTGACCCACCTTGGCCGTCACCTCCACCCCAAGGTCCAGCTCCACATCCGCCACCCAGCTGTGTAGCCCACACCCACACCCCCCGAACTCCCATCCCCGACGCACCGTGGCAGATCACCTCCACCCCAAGGTCAAGCTCCACGGTCGCCGCTCGGTTGCGTACCCCGCGCCCACACCCTTAACCCACACGCCTTGCCCACATCCCCGACGCACCTTGGCTGTCACCTCCACCCCAAGGTCCAGCTCCACACCTGCCGCCCATCCATGTCCCCTGCACCCACATCACGCCCTTAGACCCACACCCCCCTAACCCACACCCCCATCCCCGCCGCACCTTGGCTGTCACCTCCACCCCAAGGTCCAGCTGCACGTCCGCCGCCCAGCCGCCGCCCGCCACCGCCGCCATCCCCAGGCCCCGCCCCGGGTCCCACTCTCCCAGCTCCCGACAGCTCCCGACCAGCACCAGCCGCCCCCCGCTGCCGTCACCCCCCGTGGGTAGCGGCACGGGTGGGTTAGCGGGGACCAGAAAGCGACAGGAGGTCTTAGCAGGGGGAGGGTAGGAGGGAACCGGTGAGGAGGAGGGGGAGGAGGGGGACTTGCTGGGCTGCTGGGGGTTTGCGGGTTTGGAAGCTGCTTTGTACTTCGCCGGGGGGCTAGGTGTGCGGCCGGGGGAGCTGGGCGGAGATGGCCCGGACGCTGAGCTACCGGCGGCCGCGGTGCCGTTATTGGACGAGGAGGAAGCGTGTGCTGCAGGGTCGACAGCGGAAGGGAGGTGGGTGATGGAGGTTTTGCGTGAGGGATATGAGCATGTGCATGGGGTGGACTCCTCAGCGTCACGCGAGAGGGATTGCGTTCGGCTCGGACGCTCGCTACGAAAGCTACCGCATGCATGGCCCGCACCCGCAGGCAGAACCCTGGGCCAATGCCGTGCGTGACCTAACAAAACTGAAGCGTTCGGCAGGCGGTCGTGCACGGTGTGCACTACCGCCCATTCCAGGCATGACTCTGAGCCAGGACCGTGCGTGGCCTTTCCAAACCCCGGCTCTCAGCAGGCGGCCGTGCATGCCTCCAGAGCGGCAGCAGCCCGCACGCCCTTTCGCAGTTGGCACCTGCTGGGCCTGGGCCCCGGGTCCCCTCCCACGCACCTTCCCCGTCGCCGCCTCCCTGCGTTGCCACGCCGCCGTCCCGGGAGGATGTCCCTGCCGATGCCTGCAATGGCACGGCCACCACCGTTGAAGATCAGTACGTCACCCTGTTTGGGCGCTGCTGTTTCCCCCACCAGAATCCCCCACCCAGAAGCAGGCCTTCCGGCGGCCTCGTCGCTTTGTCACTATTCCCTCCACAGCCCAGACTGTGTTAGCACCACACTTCCCGAGCAGCAACTCTTCACGCAGCAAGCCTGGCCGGGCCCGGCACTCACCCTCTTCTGGGCTAAACGCTTTGTCAACACATGCCCAACGGGTACCCTCACTCGCACAGCACCGCCCCCGCGCCGCGCCCTCACCCGGACACGCAGCAACCCCCCTCCGTGGCTGCACCATTGAACCTCGTCCATCCTCGTCCTCGTCCTCACCTCGCCCATCCCAGACCAGCACAGGCGCCGCAGCTCCCAACCACCATCCACCACGCACACCAAGCCTCACACTCACCCTCACAAGCAGCCGCCACGGCCTGCCGCCGGGCGAACCAGCAACCACCGCCGGCTGCCAACCTACACGCCGCACCAGGGGCATCCGCTGATGGGAGCATGTGCTGCTGCTGCTGGTGCTGCCTGTGCATGGCCCCGCCTCCAACCCCGTGCATGCCCCATACGCGGAGGCGCCAGCCGAATGGCCGTGCAGCCGCCGCTGGTGCAACGCCGGGATCCCCGCCGCATGTCCGAATGCAGCTGAGGGGGAAGCTGCTGCTGATGTGGGTCGGAGATGGCTAGCAGGTGCCCATACGGGAGAGGTGCCTGGGGTGGGGCGCGGGCCCAGGGACCAGCCCCCGCCCCGCTGCTGCCTCCAGGCACTGCCCTGGCATGACAGCGGCCTGCAGACAGCGGGATGCATGTTGCAGGTGACAATGTGTATTACATGCGTTGTGTGCATGTGGCTAAGTGGCGTGTGGGTGGTGCAAGGCAAGGGGCGGAGCGGCGGGCTGAGAACACGAGCGGGCGCCAGCTGTGCTGACGAAGCATTCTGTGCGCAAGGTTGTGTAGCGGAACTCGTGAGCTTGACACGCTACATGTGGATGTTTCCATGCGGTCAGTGCACTGGTGTGTCGCCGCGGCCGCAGTTGCGGAGACAGCTTGAGCGCTCAGCCAATTTGGCCCGGCTTTGACCGCTCACCTTCCCGCCTGCACCGGTAGCATGGAGTTGTGACAATTGCCTTTGCTGGTAAGACCTGTTGTGCCACAGGCTCGATGGTTTGCAGCTCTCCGCCCTGCCGTTGTGCGTTTAGACCAGCCGCCGTGCTACACCTGGATGTCTCTATATGTGAGTAGAACGTTGATACTGATTGTGCATGAAGCACTGCTAACTAGAGCCCGTCGCAAAGAATTGAGTGCGAGGATTGACGGAGGAACAGTGTTCTTCAGACGGAAGAATGTTTCCGCCCGGCAAACTACTGACACGTTATGTCATGGTTCGCTGTAGCACGGGCTTCAGGCACGGGGTAGTGTGGCGTGGGGTGTCCGGTCCACGGTGTAGCCCACTTTCAGCCGATGGCGCAAATGGCGCGGAAGGTCCGCATCGCACCGTCACGTCCCAACGGACCCTAGGCTCCTAAACAAGAAAGCACTTCATGTTATTATAGCTACTAGTTTGCTAGACACGTCCGGCAGTCAGTGTAGTTTCGATTGTAAAAGACGCTTTTTGCTTGTCCTGCAAACCGTGCCAACTATGACGCTCCTTATGAAGAAACCATTCTAAAACACTTGATACTTTGCGGGAAACATGTTGAGCCAGACCCTTTTGCGGGGCTCGGCGAGTGCCGGCACAAGGGTCACTCAGCCGCCTGCTGCGGGCTGCACTGCGACTGCTGCTAGCCGTCGTGAAGCTTGCGGCGCAGCTACTTCTTCATCGATCTGGGTGCTGGTCTCACACGAGGGGCAGGTAGGGCTGCCTCCAGCTGCTGCCTTGGCAGGCTCGATGGGCGTGGCCCCTGCTGCCCCACCAACCGGAAAGGCCCATGATCAGCTGCCATACTGCTGCATTCACCTCCCCTACTTCCGTCACAAGTTCAACAATCCAATTGCAGTGGACTCTAGCCCTCACCGCAAGCGGCTTGTAGCCCCAGCGGCCGGGGGCCCACCACACCCTGACCCACATCCCCAAACCAACCCCAAACCCTGCTTACGAACCCCACAGACTCCCGTCTCTGGGCCCACACTGGCTCCCAGACACCAGCCGGGGGGCACTGGTATCGCCCCATGCCGTACATCCGCCCTTGGCGGAGGCCGGGGTGCCGCACCCACCGCGCTGGGCTCCTCCTGCCCCGCACCCCTCAGCGCACCAACACGCACCACAGCCCAACCGGGGCGCGTAGCACCCCTGGCCACTCCCCTTCTGGGGACCTTGCCGGCGGCCCACCGCTGCCCTGCTTCCACACCTGCCTGCCGTCCCACCGCCTCCGCCTCCGTCTCCCAGTCTGCAGCCACCAGCGTGTGTGTTAAGTGCGGCGGCGGCAGCGAGCCCAGCTGCTCCCCCTACAGCACCACCACCACCACCACCAGAACAACACGGACGCACAGCACACACGCCCATGTCAGCCGACACCCCCCACACCTGCACCGGGGGAGCCGAGCAGGGGAGCCCCTCGGCAGCTGCCGGCAGCTCCACCAGCGGTGTCCCCCACGCACTGCCGTAGCTGCCTCTGCTGCGGCTACGGCGGCAGGGGCCGGGGGCGGCGGCGGCGGGGCAGGAGGCAGTGGGGGAGGAGGCGGTGGGGGCGGTGCGGCACATGCCGGGCAGGCTGGCGGGGGCAGCTACCAGCTGCCGACCCACTGGCGTGATCAGATGGACAAGGCGCCCCTGGGGAGGAAGCGCGTGCTGCAGAGGTGGGTGCATGGGCGGGTGTAATGGGGATGCGGTGCGGGATGTAGGCAACAAAAGCCTGATGCAGTTACAGGCGTGCTGCAGAGGTGGGTGCATGGGCGGGTGTAATGAGGCGTCGTGCGGCGTTGGGTCTAGGATAGCGTAAAACATATCAGGTATTGGGGTGAGGAAGCGACATGGGGTGGGGTTTTGTGTGCGGTTTTGTGTGCGGTTGTGGGTCTAGGAAAGCGTATAACGGATCAGGCAAAAGCGCCATGGGAGTGGGTTGATGGATTGGTGGTTTGGAAAGGGGACGGACGGGTGGGCCTGAGGGCTGACGACAGTACTACGTGCCCCTTGGGAGGAAGCGTGTGCTGCAAAGGTAGGTGGTGGTGGGGTTGGTGGTGGGGTAGGTGTGTTAAGGTAATAGAAGCAGCCCTTCCGGTGCGAAGCGTCTTCAGCGGAAGGACTTGCCGAGGTGGTGGTAGGGGTTGGGGTGGCCTGCTGGAAGGAGCTGGTGGTCTGGTGGGGTTTCGGAGAGGGCTTCCAGGCCCCAGCCTCAGGTGAACCGGGGGCGTGAGAGTACGAGACCAAGTGCTGGGCTGCATGGGCGCCGTGAGCCCTGGCTTGGCCGCGGTCGCCGCCGGCGAAAAGGGGTGACGATGATGCCATGTCCGCAGCCCCGGAACGCGCACGTCCATGGGCCCACTCACGCCGCCCGACAGTACCTTACCCCTGTGCCGTACCGTACTCCCGTACAGGTACTACGGTGACGTCATCGCCATCAACGCCCTGGAGCCCGACATGCGGGCGCTGACTAACGCGCAGCTGCGGGCCAAGACAGGTGGGGCGGTTGGAGGTTGGAGGTTGGAGGTTGGGAGGGAACGGCGCGGTGTGAAAGGGCGGGGGGCACAGGAGGACAGAGCGGGCGGGTAGGTGTGGTAGGTGGGATGGTTGCAAGGGTGGGTTGATGGGGTGGGCAGGGCGCTGGGACAATGGGCGATAGGGGGGTGGGGGCCCCGGGGGAGGGGGGGGGGGAAGGGGGCGGGGGGGGTTATGGGGGGGGGCCGGGGAGGGGGAGGGGCGGGAAGGGAGGCCGGGCACCGAGGCCGATGTTCAGCGTGGAGCGGCGGGTTGGTTTCTAGAAGGGTACTAGGGCAAGAGGAGGGAGGCCCGGAGGAGGCCGTTGCGGGGTCGGGCAGGGGCATGGCTTGAGTACGTGAGACGCTTCGGTCGTCGGGCGTGCGGTGCCTACGGACTGTGGCAGCGTGTGATGTCGACGTGGGACGCCCCAACGCCGTGCAATAATGCCTGCCCTGGATTGTACAGCTCGATAATGCAGTACCGCACCTTGCGCGCACCTGCAGCGGCACCTGCACCGGCAGGGGCGGGAAATGGGGGCGGGGGTGAGCGTGGGGCGGGACATGGGAGGGGAGTGGGGCAAGAGGAGTGGGCCCTGGAGGAGGAGGAGGCGGCGTCAGGCGGAGTCAGGGACGGGTGAGACGCTTTGTATGGGGGGCGTTGCGCTGCCAATGGACTGTGGCAGCGGGCGAATGGGCACGGCACGCCCCAACGTGGTGCAAGACAGCAAGAGGTGTGCGCCCAAGCCTTGGGGTTGTTACGCGTGCCGGCGCCCTCCGCTTCCTTAGGGTTAAGTTCTCCCAACACGCACTGGCAGCGGTCGCTGGTTTTGTTAGAAAGCGCCCTGGTCATCTTTTCATCACCAATTGCCTGTCGTGGAATGTCCAACTCATGATACTGTATCGGTGTATCGCACCTTCGCACAAATGCAGCGGAGTTCCGCTCTCGGCTGGCGGCGGGCGCCAGCCTGGAGTCGCTCCGCGTGGAGGCCTTTGCGGTGGTGCGCGAGGCGTCGCGGAGGGTGCTGGGCATGAGGCACTACGACTGCCAGCTGGTGGGTGGTGCACGGGGTGCGGGTGTAGGTGTGGGTTAGAAGGTACTGCGAATTCCAGTTTGTGGGTGGTGCACGGGGTGCGGGGTGTGGGTTAGCCGGCACTACAATTGCCACATGGTGAGTGCACGGGATGTGCGGGATGGGCGGCGTATGCAAGGTGCGGATTAGCCGCTAACGGCGCAAGCAACACACACTCACGGTTAACACTAACACACATGCTAATACACGCACACCCTCCTCTTGCACCCCAGGTCGGCGGCATGGTGCTGGCTGAGGGCCAGGTGGCGGAGATGCGCACGGGCGAGGGCAAGACGCTGGTTGCCACCCTGCCCGGGTACCTGGGGGCCCTCACAGGGCTGGGCGTACACGTGGTGACGGTCAATGACTACCTGGCGGCACGCGACGCGGCGTGGTGAGAAGTGGGCGGGCATGGCTGGTGTTTTATGTTTTCCCCAATTTGCGGAATGTGCATGTGCAGAATAGGCAAGCTGTACCGCTTCTTGGGCCTCTCGTGCGCCGCCGTGCAGTCCAACCAAAAAAATTGTTCACGCCCGAAAATGTTATTACGTTATGTATTTTATGTTTCCCCATTCGGTTTTGTGCAGGATGGGCAAGCTGTACCGCTTCCTGGGCCTGTCGTGCGCCGCCGTGCAGTCCAGCAGCAGCCTGGCGGCGGCGCGCGCCGCCTTCGCCTCCGACGTGACGTACGTGACGGGCCAGGAGCTGGGCTTCGCGTACCTCAAGGACAACACAGCGCTGTCCGCGCAGGACCTGGTGCGTCGTGCGCCGAACGGTTAGATGTACATGTAAACTACTACTAGCGATCTCATTCATCATGCCTTCGACCTGGTGCGTGGTGGCGTCGCACTCGACAACCACAGCCACAACATCAGCTTGTTCCCTGGTCACATTGTCTCAACAATCCGATGCGCAACGAGCGAGTGCCTCCCTTATGCCGTACCGCCCAACCGTAACCCTCGCCCTTTATCCATTTACATCTACAGACGCTCCGCGAGCGCTTCCACTTTGCAATCGTGGACGAGGTGGACTCCATCCTCATCGACGAGTCGCGCAACCCCATGATCATCAGCGGCAGGGGCAGCTGCGACACCAACGTGGTGCAGCTGGTGGACAGGGTGGGTTAGCGTGCGCGTTTGTGCGTGTGGATTACCACATGCGCCGCACTAGGAGCGGCGGCTCGTAAGGCTGTACCACCATTTATCAGCCTGCCTTGGTTGTTTGGCACGTGCTCAAGCGCGAACTGAACCTTGCCGTACCTTGTTCTCAACCCTCCTCCCGTCGCACAGGCCGTGCGGCGGCTGTGGTCCCAGGCGCAGCAGGAGGTGGCGGCGGGGCTGGCGGCGGTACGGCCGGGCAGCCTGTCGGACACAGACCAGCGGAAGCTGGAGAAGGCAGTCAAGTCCAGGTGGGTCAATGCACGGCACCGTACGGCAGCGTGCCGCGGAGCTCTGTACGGCACGGCGGTATTGTACGATAGCGGTGGTGTGGATGTGTCTGGAACGTCGTTATGGCGCGTGGGGTACGGGATGAGCACGAATAGCTGCGAGGAGGGCGAGAGCAAGTGCCGTACTGTGCCGTACTGCTGCAGATACTACACGGTGGACGAGAAGACTCGGACGCTGTCCTTCACGCAGACGGGCACGCACCTCATCTTCATGTACCTGCGTGAGTGAGGGCGGGAAGGTTTGCGATGAGGTAACCGCATCAAATTGACGATGGGGAGGGCGCGGCAGTGGATGCGGCCGTGGTTGAGGCAGGACTGTGCAGACGAAACGGGACTACTCGGACCAGACCGTGCAAAATACCCCACTTACTCATGGGGAAGGCCATGATGCACACGCCTCCTGCCTTGAGTGCTCGGTTCCCCGGTGTAGTCTCTAAGCCGCCACGCTAACGACTGGCAAGCCCTGCCAACACACAAAAGCCAGTGAAACACTTCACCCTTGTAACGCTGTGTGCTCTGTCCCCTCCTTTAACCCACACCTAATGCACCAGTCGACGAGGGCGCGCAGTTCCGCGACCGCCACCCTGGCGTGAGCAGCCTGTGGGAGGAGGACATCCCCTGGGGCCGCCTGGCGGTCACCAGCATGACGGTACGGTGCAGCGTGATGTACGGCTGTACGGCATGCACATGCACCGTAGCACGTGCCATGCAGCACGTATGAGACATAAACTCTAGCGCCTAGTGCTGTACGTTTGTTTTAGGACATTTTGTATGCCAACGGCGTGTGGTCTGAAGAGCGAAAGGAGATAGGGAGGCGCTTGGCCCTGGGACATCAGTGAGTGATTTCCGGACGGTCCTGCCGCCATACATTTGTGCTGTGCCGCACACTGCGCTGTGCCGTACAGGCGTACGAGCTGTACGTCAACGGCAAGGACTACATCGTGCGGGACGGCGAGGCGGTGATCGTGGACCCCTCAACGGGCCGCCTGAGGGCCAAGACGCGCTGGCAGGGGGGCGTGCACCAGGTGGGCGTGGGAAGGGTTAAGCAGGGTTAAACCCAAAGCTGCAGAAACAACAAGAGGCTGGGTAGGGGGTTGCCTAGCACCGCATTCCCGTATCGACATGGTGCGCCTTGTCGATTGACCGAGGCAATCGAGGCATACCCTCACTGAGCGGGATGGAAAGTCACCTGGTGGCTACGGCTTTCCGCTACGGTGACATCGTATTCGTACTCCTACCCGTGTGCTTTGTTTCTTGCTCCTGGCGCCTCCTTGGTATCGTGTTATGCACCGCATTCGCAACGCACGACCCACACTCGGCGGTGTGTCTTAACTGTTAACCCACGCAGGCCGTGGAGGCCAAGGAGCGCCTGACGGTGCAGGCGGAGAACCTGGTGACCGCCACCATCACCTTCCAGCTGTTCTTCAGGCAGTACGAGCGACTGGGGGGCATGACGGTGCGTGGGTCAATACATGTTGCACGATGATCATACGCGATGGGGAGGGGCGCAGCGTGGCAGGATCTGTAAGCGTTGAGGCCTCTCTAAGCACAGCCAATCCGAGTGCCTGTCGGGTCGTATGCACGCCAAACGAAGCGGCGACCCACGTCACCGGCCCTGCACGTGTGTTAGCTGCCGAACGCGGATGGCTGTGCCTTCCATGTCCTCTAGTCGCATCTAGTAGCGACCGCCGTCCGCCTGCCCCTGGCACAAACCCTGACCCAACCGTTCTTAACCGCTGTCGTACTGCAGGGTACGGCCAGCCCCGCCGCCGCCGAGCTGTTTGAGCTGTACGGCCTCAAGGTGGTGCCCGTACCAACCAACAAGCCCAGCAGGAGAGTGGACCACTCGCCCAGGTGGGTACGGCGGTGGCGCTAAGCAGTTTTATCCACGGGGTTTCAACAAAATGGTACAGGGTGATGAATGGTTGGGTGGAATAGGTGCCCACGTGAGCCCGGCGGTTGTGCTGGCAGTGTGCTCACAGCTCGGGTGTGCATTGACTCCGGCGCGAGAGTTTGTACTGCACGGCCTAGTGCCCGTGCCAACCAGCAAGCCCAGCAGGAGGGTGGACCTCTCGCCCAGGTGGGTACGACCGGCGGTTAGGTGCTGGCGATTGCATTTCTCCCTCTCTCGGTGTTATTGGGCAGTGAGGGGAGGTGCTCCGCAAATGGGATGGTGCGCAGCGCGCAGGTCAGTGTTTGCGTTGACGTCCTTGACCTCGGCCTTGTCCTCGGCGCAGCGCAGGTCATTGCTAAGTTCTGCCTCGACGCAGCGCAGGTCATTGTTGTGTTGGCCTCCGCAATGCGCCCGCTCCGCGTCGAGGCAGAACTTAACAATGACCTGCGCTGCGCCGAGGTCAAGGCCGAGGCCAAGGACGTCAAGGCAAAGACTGACCGAGGTTGCTGTTGTTGCCATATAGCATGCATCATGTGCGCAAGCAAGTGAAGAGAGCCTGAAATCCTCACTGCACAAAATAACTGCTGTCCTACCGAGCCCGGTACGGCAGCCCAGGGCAGCCCTGCTGATCCAGTACTGTGGTGGCAAGGGCAGCTGGGGAGGGATCAGCCCCGGTCTTTGAGCGTGTGCCGGTGGGTTCGGCGGTGGTGGTGCTGCTGGGGGTGTGGCCACAGTCCGAAGTGCGATACATCTTTCAGCTGACGGGTTAGGTGTGTTGGGTGCACCACTCCCCCAAGTGGGTACACAGAGGTGCTGGTGGTGGTGGCCGCAGGTGGTGTTGGTAGGCTTTAAGTGCCACCTGCGAAACTGGACTACCAGGGTCGGTCACCGCACTGCTTTCCAGCAAAGAGTAGTGCTAAGGCGGGACCTCATCAGGGCTTCCACCATCCACCCTGCCCCTGCTCCTTCCCTTCCCAGGCTGGTCATGGACAAGGGCCCTAATGCCATGCAAGGTTTAGGAGTTTGTAAAGGCAGGGCAGCGCTACAAAGACTGAAACGCCCACCCCTGCCCCCTCGCCAGGCTGTTCATGGACAAGGCCCTCAAGCTGCACTGCCTGGCCTCGGAGGTGACGCGCGCGGCGGAGCAGCAGAGGTGCGGGGCTGCCGTGTAGGGCAATTCAGGTCGCTGCCCATTGGCACCAGCGTGTGGGAGTCCTAGCTGGTTGGAGAGAGCAGAGGTGCGGGGCTGCCGTGTAGGGCAATTCAGGTCGCTGCCCATTGGCACCAGCGTGTGGGAGTCCTAGCTGGTTGGAGAGAGCAGAGGTGCGGGGCTGCCGTGTAGGGCAATTCAGGTCGCTGCCCATTGGCACCAGCGTGTGGGAGTCCTAGCTGGTTGGAGAGAGCAGAGGTGCGGGGCCAGGCCGTAAGGGGTCGTGCAGGGAGGCGTGAGGGAAATAGGGCGGCGTGAAGTGGGGAACGTCAGGCCGCTGCTCACCGGCATCGCCGGTGTCCAGGAGGTTGAGCCCCCGGCTCAACTACCTGCACCTGCTCCCGCTCAGAGTCGTATATTTTGCTACACACCTGTTTACCCACACCCGTTGATCCACGCGCTACAGGCCGGTGCTCATCGGCACGACGAGTGTCCAGGAGTCCGAGCTGGTGCTCAACTACCTCAATGCCACCGCCCTGCCCGTGCTGACGGCGGCGGCGGCGCGGCGGCGGGCGCTGGCGGCGGCGACGGGTGAGGGCGGCGGCGGCGGCGGGCCTAAGCCGCGCATCACGCTGCTCAACGCCAAACCGGAGCTGGTGCGGCTGGAGGCGCAGGTCATCGCGCAGGTGGGTGCGATTCTGTGTGTACTGGGGAGGATGTGCGTGCATGCTTCCCGCCAATCTTCGTCTGGGTGCTGTGCTGCTTTACAGACGGCAGCGGAACACATACCGGTGTGCATCATCTTACCACATAACACATGCCATATTTTAGACAACATCATCATCATTTCACCCGCAGGCTGGCCTGCCGGCGCGGTGACGATCGCCAACAACACACTCGTATCCGTATTTGTAATTTGTGTTACAGTTACCATTTGAGTTTGCTCACTGCGCCCGCAGGCTGGCCTGCCTGGCGCGGTGACGATCGCCACCAACACGCATATATCATATCCAAAAAATTCCGTATCACATATCTTTTGAGTTTGTTCACTGCGGTCGCAGGCTGGCCTGCCCGGCGCGGTGACGATCGCCACCAATATGGCTGGCCGCGGCACGGACATCATCCTGGGGGGCAACCCGGAGGGCCTCACGAGGCAGGCGCTGATGCGGCTGGTGTACCGGAGGCTGCTGAGGGGTGGGTTTGGGGGGGAGGGGGGGCAGAACGGGACTGGTGTACCGGAGGCTGCTGAGGGGTGGGTTAACGTGGGATGGTGATGGAGGAGTGACGCTGGGTGGGTGTGCACATGCACAACTGTGCGCTGATGAAACTGGTGTACAGAAGGCTGCTGAGGGGTGGGTTTGGGGAAACAGGGCACCGAGGAGGCAGAGAGGAGGGTGGGGGCGGGGCCCGGGGCATGTTGTAAGCTGTTGCCCCCCTGAGGCAAGTACCGTACAGAGGCTCTGAACCATGCTTGTGCACTTGTGCCCGCTGCGCGCTGCCGGCTTGACGCCTGTGCGTTTCGCGCCGCCCTTTGCCCTACCTTGTGCCGTACAGCGGACGAGCAGGAGACGCTCCCCGCCGTACCGCTCACCTCCCTGGACGCGTACGACACAAACGACTTCGCGGCGCTGACGCGGTGAGCGTTACCGTCACCGTACCCTAGCTCCTCCTCCTCCTACCATACTGCATAGGGGTGTTGCAAACGGCCAACTCCTCAGGTCCTCGCCTGGGCACTCTACAATACTGTAGCTCTGCCCGTTGACTCTCCCTCTCCTTCTTTTACCACTCCCTGCCCCGCCCCTTCCCCCCGCAGCATCCCTTACGCCACCCCCGAGGCCCCCCACGCCGGCCTTCCGCGAGCCCTCCACGACACCATCTCGCACACCATCCTCATCGCCTTCGCGTCCATGGCCCAGGGACAGGGCATGTCCTCCTCCTTTGACGGCTCCCTGTCCGGCAGCGTGGACCTGGGCGGGCCCGGGGGCTCCCCTGGCCTTAGCTACGAGGAGGTGGAGCAGCTGGCCACGTGGGTGCTGGACAGGGCGGAGGTGCTGCGGAGAAAGGTGGGTGCCCCACGGGGAGTCTGGGACAGGGGTGGGTGCTAAGCAGGGCGGAGGTGCTGCGGAGAAAGGTGGGTGCCCTATGGGGAGTCTGGGACAGGGGGAGGTACTGTTTAGCCAATGTACCCGCCAATCCGTCAAATTTGAAAGGGGTGAAACTTCGAGTTGCCTAGGATGGCTGGACAGGGGTGGGTGCTGGACAGGGCGGAGGTGCTGCGGAGAAAGGTGAGGGCCATGAGCTGTGTCAGGTAGCGTGAGGGTCGGGTGTGAAGGGGATGTATGGCCGAGTTTGCTCAGGGTGGTGCTACGGTCTGCGACAGGAGGTGTTGCGGGTTCTTCTTGATGATGCTGGCCAGGCTATCTGCCGCGCCCTTGTGACGCCTTACTCATTGCCTCCTTGTGTTCCACGTGACACGGTACGTTGTTAAACGCACGCAGCCCCCATGTGCCTGCCTACCTAGCCCGTCCACCCCTTACCTCCCTCCCCATGCCGTGCCGAACCCCCGTGCATCGTCAGGTACGGGGCGCGCTGCGCCGTACGTACCGCGAGCACCGTGGCGGGCTGGAGACGCTGTCGTACTCGCTGTGCGTGGCGCCCGCCATCGAGGCGGTGTTCCGCGAGCGGGAGAGGGAGATAGAGGACAGGCGCATCGCGGCGGCGGCGGCGCGGCAGGTGCGAATGCAGGGCTGGCTTTCGGGTCCTGGATGGCAAGACCTGCAGTGCAAAGGTTGTCGCGGACGGCTGGGCTCTGCATTCTCTCGGTCAGGACGCATGCTGGGGGGGGGGGGTAACCGCAGAGCGGCAAAGTAACTGAATCAGAAACGGTCAGCCTGCGGAAGCGAGGTTAGCGGCGAGCAACAAACAAGGCAAAACCTGGGCGAAAAGCTTACCGAGGAATACTTACCAACCGGTGAGGCAGGGACGGCTGCGGCAGAAGGGCCGGCTGAGCTGCCGAACGCGACACTGAGAACCCGGCTGGAAAGCTGAGAGGCTGGGAACTGAATGCAACCTCGTGCCTATGGTCCCGCAACGGCGCAAGCTAGCACAAGGA
>VFQN01001982.1_pt1 | contig 32767 bp, 20 predicted proteins | sample 3512371 | NCBI WGS metagenome assembly VFQN01 (sample SAMN10412370, study PRJNA504923) | tailings metagenome | isolation source: Replicate 2 from Balatoc abandoned mine | place: Philippines: Itogon, Benguet | collected 2017-08-28 | reverse complement strand
ATGATTTATTAATTAACGACATTTCTATCTATGATAATGATATTGATTTAGCTCACAATAGTTACACAAAATCAATTTGACTAAAGTTTTTCTATTTTAATCGATGATTTTCCTTTGAGCTCTGAGAAACTTTGTCCTTTGTCGAACATGCCTGGCTGCTGGTGAGAATAAACATCCAAACAGCAATGATGATCTTCCTTGTTGATTCGTCCGTTCATTTGATTCCAGAATTTTCTATGTATTCGTGTAGAAATCTCATGGAAGTGGTAATCTCATCCTTCCAACATGTAAAACTCATGCACGCTTTTGTTTCTTGAGTGGATTCTCATCGCTACCTTGGTCCCCACTCTTCAAAGATCCTCCCATCTCTTCATCGTAGTTTTCATCATCCTCATCCTCACCACTTGATCCATCCCCTTTCCCTCCATTTAGTTGCTGGCTGTGAGTCCTACATAGCTGTTGAGAACTCGCAGCCAAGCGATTGCAACCTTTTAATTTACATCGAACTCCACCGCCATGACTCGCACAGAACTCTGTCTTCCCTCGAGCCACCTACAAATGCATGACGAAAAATAAAACAGGATAAGCAATTTGAAGGCTAACCTTGGTGCAATCCGGATAAGAGCATGGGCGACCGCCGCCATGACGAACACAAAACTTTGTACTTGATTGTGATGATTTTGAGCAACCTGGATACTGACATCGCTTTCCACCACTAAAAAGTGCAATCAATTCACATGTCAATTGATAATGTATGTAAATCCTTACCCGTGAGCTGTGCACAGATTCGAACCACCAACCGCTGATTTAGAACAACCCTCAAAAGTGCATCGTTTCCCACCACTATAAAATAAGGATCGTTAAACATTCTTGACGACACCGACTATTTCTTACCCATGAGCAGCACAAAAGAATTTATCTCTCGCTCCTTTAAAACATCCAGGAAAGGTACACCTTCGACCACCACCATGTGCGATACAATACTTTGTCGCACCTTGTGCACACTTATTACATCCTTCTTTCTGACATCTCCTCATATGGCGATGGTTCACACAATAAGATACTGTAGCGTTTTCAACACATGCTGTACAATCATCGACTTTACATTTGGGAAGACCTTGTGATGATGAATTAATCTGATTCCCAGCTCCACCACTACCTGGCTTATCATCATACATTGCAAGGACTTTATTTGATTCTAATTTCAATCCACCATATCCTCCTGCTGCCTCTATCCTTGCTCCGTTATTCGATCCCTCAAGAAAATTCTTCCAATGAACTTTTCCTATATTTGCTAATGCATACGCTGCAACTGATTCAGGATCATCATTGGAAACTGGAATATCATGAGAAGTAAGGAATTGCAGCTGTTGTTGTTGATGATGATGATCTGGTGGGTAGGGTAGTGCTGCTAATTCTTTATTATTTACAATGTTTCGGACCATCTCCAGTTTTTGCTGGAAATCTGCTTGAGTTAGTGCGCGAGGGAGATTTAGTGTCTGTTGTTGCTGTAGTTGGGTTTGATTTGGATTATAGGAGGAAGACGAAGGTTGATAAGGAGGATAACCTCCTGGTGGGATTTGCTGCTGGGAAGGAGTGTTAGAAGTATTTTGATCATCTTCTAAAAGCCACCTCGCCAATGTCGCTGAGGCCCCTTGTTGCGGTTGTTCGACCGGAGCATCAGTATTCAATAGGTTCGTACCATCTATGTTACTCGTAGCAATAAGTTGAACTGCTCGCTCTACTAAAAGAATTAGTACTGGTTCTGCTGCAAAATTTTGTTTCGACGAATAAAACATTAAAGCACCACAAACGCCACGTAATCCTTGAATAGGAACACCGAAAGAAGTATTCACAAAAAACTGTCGAGCCGCAGCTTTCCGAGGATCATGATCGTCGCAGGCCGCTGCATAATTCATCTCCCAGTGACTTCCACCGGTTGCCACAATACGACCAGGTCCTGAGGAACCAACCTGCAATCGAATATTTTCATTGAATGCGATCCATTTCTGCATATGAGCATTTCGATAAACACCAGCGACTAAAAATAATTCTGATTCTCGTTCTGCAACTAACCATAACTCTGAGGATTCAAATACAGTCATTCCTAAAACTGCAATCATAAATTCATGAAAACGGCTTTGCCCTAGCTTGTAAGTCATATGTGCATAGATGTGAAGAACAGAACTATCTGATTCATCGTTTCGAGCTTTCTGGACCTGTGTTGAGGATAAAGTCTCATAAGTAGATAAATCGGCACTACTGCTACTATTGTACTGATTATTGCTATTAGCATTAATATCATTGGAAGGATTAACAGAAGAACTAAACTGATGAGGTTCATCGATTGGTAAGCCAATATCATTCTCAATAGCAGTAATATCAACATTATAAACACCAGGATGTTCATCAAAGGTACTACTAATATCACCATTGACATCGTTTAAAAGATATTGTGGATATTGTTGATCTTGTTGCATGTTAGAGTTATTACCAGTTGAGATAGTTCCAATACCACTAGTTTCCCATCCTTTACTACTTAAACTAGATATACTATCACTTCGTGCACGACTATTTTTATAAGAATCGCGTAAACTTTCTAATTGTTTCACAGTAAATCTACCATCACGACGTGTTTTAAAATCCGTGAAAAAATCACAAAATAATAAAATCTCATTACAATCAAAGTACTTTTGTAATTTTCCAATTGGTAATAAATGAAATTCAACATCACTTGAATATTTCTTGATTAATTCACCAATATCCCAAATACCAACAAAATCTTCCGTTTTAGCTTTTGTAATTGTTGCTCCATGGGTAAATGATGGGCTAAGAAAGGTTGTAGAACCTTCAGTTACTGCACGTGATACAGTGGCTAGATACTCGATTGCTTGAGGTGTCATCGTGATAATCTCAACAGCAAATAAGACTAAAATATAAGTGTCATGTCCTATTGAGCAGATTGGTACACCAACTGCTGTATTCAAAGGGAGCTCCGTCCTTCCAGTGAGACCCTGTGAGATTCGAGTATTCGCCCAGACAATTTGGCCTCCATCGCACACACCACGACAAATAACCGGCGAGAAACGATGTGCATCTTCATCCCGAGTACTTGTTTGGTCAGGTTGAAGGAGAAGTGAGTGAAAGTCTTCATATGTCGGGCTCGTATAAAGCTGAATAAACTTCAGTTCCGGATTTTGGCCTAAAGACAGTGAGTCTGCGAGTTTGTCATCGAATGAAATTCATACCTGGCAACTTTCTAGCAGACCAAAGTTCTCCAATATCAAAATCCAATACACAGCAAGTGGATCTTAAATAAGACTCGATTCTTGACGGATCCATTTCTGTTTTTTAAGATTTTTTGATATTTTAGATCAATTGCCATACAGGGAAGACAAAAAGCTTTGATCGCAGAACTTTGTCTTGATTAAAAGCAGGATCTATTGCAAAATTTACCTCCACGTCTCAAGGTGTTGAGAGTGGTAACGACGATGATAGCGAAACAAAGACTTGATGAAGAATTTGTAATTGCATGCAAAAGAACATTTTTAGCGAAAGCGAGCCTTTTCGTTTTTTCGGAGTTTCGCATGAAAGAAAAAGACGATTCGTTTTTAATTTTCTCAGATTTGAAGAAAACGATTTGAAGGTTCATAACTATTAAATAATAATGGAGCAACAGCAGTCGCAAAAGAGATTCATGAAGAAGAAAAAGGAGTGTAAAGCATTCTCCCCAAAGTCATCAAATGGAATGAAGTTCAAAAAAGAGACTTCATCAAGTCTAGAGATGATAAAAGATGAATCTCCGACGGATGGCACTCGCAAACTCACCAAGCAAGAGAGAAGAAATCGGAACAAGTTACTGAAAGCAGGTGTCTTACCATCAAGCCAATCCGTTAAACAGGCTGATGCCAGTAATGCCGAGCAAAAGGCTTCCGTATCAAGCGTTTACAAGAGAATACCTGTTTTCCCAACCTCCTATCAAACGCCTGGAACTGATAACATTACTGATTTAGTTGATGAAAATCACCCGGAATTTCACCAAATCCTTGAAACTAGTTATAATGGTTTCCATATTGACCACCCTTCTGACTTCCCTGGAACCAGCTTCTCTCATCAATTTCAGTCAGCGTTACGAGAACTAGATCAACTTCAATTCTATCAATTTGATTATACTCAACCAGCTGGATTAGGAACGAAAGTTGCCAGAACATTTGTAACCAGATGCTTGGTTGGAGATCCTGGAATCACTTATAAGTATCTCGGTCTGAGAATGTTTGCGCATCCGTGGACGCCCAACGCAGTGGGAGCGAACGAAGCAACTGTCACAATTGGAAACCTCAATCAACAGCTCATTCAACGCTCAGAGGAATTAAATAAGCTTTCTAAAAAAGCAGAGTATGGATCTTCCACCTTCAACTTGACTCTCATCAATCGCTGTTTCCCTGAAAAATATGAAAATATCAATTTAAAACTCGAACCGATGTTTGAAAAGCAGTACTGTTCGGTATCATGGCATGCTGATAGTTCATTGGATCACTACAGTACAATTGCTGTCTATCACTTTAATGAGCTGAACGACGAACCAAGCGATGGAAATCTTAAAAAGAAGGCTCGTAATAATGCTCAGTCTACCATAAACAAACCATGGAAAGCTGCTTTAAGAGTGATGCCAAATGCTGAAGGTCCAAATCAAGGCAAGCCAGTTCCAGCGAATATTGAAGTGAAAGCACCCCCTCTTGTTGTAGAAATGCCGCGGGAATGTATTTATTACCTCTTAGATGATTTCAATCATCATCATCAACATTCTGGTACGTACTCAGCTCATCTTTTCTCGAATATTCACAAATCAATTTGGCTTTTTCCTTTTAGTTGTTGCTGGAAATACTCATAGATATGCTAGTACTCATCGTGTCTCTCGATGTGAAGGACATACTTTCCAATACATTCAGAAGAAGGGTCAAAATATTCTCAATCAAGTAAGTATATTAACTCCTTGTCAATGGAATGAATTTTTTCTCAATCATGGTTGTTGCTCCTATTCTTCTTTTAGAAATTCACTTTAGAGGCAAAGAAGAGTTATATTCGCCGACTATGTCTTGTCTCTAATGAAATTGAATTTGAATGGATTCGACAATTTTACATTCAAGGACAAAAACATTATGACCTTCATCAATGGTGGCACCAACCAATGACAGAACTTCTCGACTTATTCGTCCAAATTGAACAAAAGTTAGCTAAAGTCTATCAGATACTACAACTTGCCAGTCAGCCGAATCATTTGAAAGATAATAAAACCGCTGATCAGGGGAAAGAATTAAAATCAAAATATCGAGCACTAGTTCCGGAAGTTACTGTAGTCTGCTTCGATGAATTCATTGAGCAAATAGAAGATGTAAGACAGTATAAGTGTTGTTACTTCTCATTCTCACTAACACAATTATTTTATAGAGGTTTGAAAAGAGGAAAGGCTGGAAATCAAGAGAACAAGATCCCATTCTTCAAGATATAGATGCAAATTACCGCCCGATGTCGTGCCCAATTGATTCAACAAACGATGTGTGGCGTGATGTCGGTCTAACCTCTAATGAGACAAAAAAGAAACAGAAGAAGTCGGGTAATAAAGAATGTGATGAACCTGATCCTCTGATGGAATCTTTGCTCTCAAGTTTGCGGAGTTTAAAAGAAAATTATTTGGCTAAATCAACCTAATTGTGGGACCCTTATAATTAACTTGAAACCTACACATAATAGAAGAACAAGCTCTATCAAAAAAAATTATTTCTCGTTTGGCATGATATGACCAACACCTCCGTCTCTTCTACGGTACACAACATTTACTTCATTCGTTTCCTACAAACGCAGTAAATTTACTCCTCCTTGTAAAGAGAGGGGAGAGCTACTTACCGCATTTCTGAAAACATAGAAAGGATGATCCATAAGATCCAAAGCCGCAATCGCATCATCAATGGTGATTGGAGTCATATCGAAGATCTTCTTCTTCACAACTTCATTTTTCAAGGCAGTTTGTGGCTGTTAATATGTTTAAAGAAGATTAGTTCAGATATCGCAAATAATGGTAGTAGAATACCTCAAGTAATGCGGCACGATATCTTTCATCCAACTCAGCCAATAAAAAGCTATCTAAATCCCTTTCGGCAATCCCTTGTTCATTTTTCTCTTGAATCTCGTCATAAGCTTCTTGGACTTCGAGCAAAGTCTCAGCATTCTTATCGAAACGCTTCTTCTCTCTAATGTATTTCGAACGCTCTTTCTCATTATGCTTCTTGATTGATTGGGCAAGTTTATGGGATAATAGATCAATTGAGGCATACATATCATCAGTATGTTCACTACTACGAGCAACCTGGCCTCCTTTGAATCGGATAGTAGCTTCAGCGATGTGAGAATCTTTCTTCACTGTTGTAGTATGATGTTCTGAAAAAGAGTGTTATTACAACAATTACACATTCACGTGAAGAAACTTCAAATACCTGTGACAGGATATCGATGAATCCGTAATACGACGTTAGCTGAGAGAACATCCTTTCCTAGCTTCTCTAAAACCTTTCCAACTTTATTCTGAACTCTAGCCTCCAAAGCTTCTGTTAACTTCATATCTCTTGCAAGAACATGTAATTGAGGACCTTGAGAGTCCTCATTCTTCGGCTGCGAAAGGAATAATCTTGAATTAGGAAAGACTCGCTGAAAATGACGTTGTTGCTTAAAGTTAAATTGAAATGATGAAATTAAAAAATATTGCAAAAATAGAAACACCAAAGCAAGAAGCTTCATCTTCAAGACAATCTGGGAATGTACGTATATAGCACTGTAATGATACTTCGATGTCGAGTAATATAAAAAGAGTTCGTTTGTTTGTTGAACATGAACCGAAGAAACCTCCTATTCCACAATTATGCCTGACACCTCATAAGAGAACTTATGAAAGAGCTCTCGAATCGCTCTCCAATAACGAAGATTAGATGCTTCAGATTGATGTAATCCAACTTGCAAACCAGCTATTCGACGACATATTTCTAATCCTGAAAAAGCAGCGACTTCTATATCCCTAAAATTAAATAGTTAAAAGCAACATTCATTAACCATGTAATATTGTGCATAACTTACCTTCCATTCAACCATTCAAACGGAGATAATAACTTCATCCCAACTTTTCCTAATTCTGGTTCTTTCGTAATTGAACCATAGACTAAACACTTATCTAGTTGTTGAAATGGTATATAATAGTATTTCTTACTGTCTTTTGTAACAGTAATAGTAAATAAAGATAGTTTAAAATGATTAGGTAAATCATTTATTTGTTGATAAATTGAAGAACTTTTATGAAAATTGACTCTTATTGATTCTTCTTTCATCCCTCTTTTACCCTCATAAGATACGACTTCTTTGCTTGTCCCATCATTGAAGGTAATAGTATTAGCGTGTTGGGGAATATTCATAATCCATTCTTTTTTATTTGATTCATAGTTTCTAGCAATTAATGAATGAGATTTTTTATCATATTTTAATGATATATAATGATTAATACTACCATCTGTCACACAAACCCAATCTTTCTCTAAATGATTTGGATTAAACTTTGTTGCCGATGCACGGTCCATCTTCCTCAATTTACTATGCTCGGCATTACTTTTATTATGAACATGAGGCTTTGAACCTTTTATGAAAGCAATTAAAGCATAAAAATTATCATTTGTAATGATTCGTGTTTCGATAGTGAAATTGTATCTTTTATTTAATTCATCAAAAATAGCTGAAAATAATTGTAAATAAGTAATATCCCAACAATCATGTAAAGGATTATTTAAATCGTAAATTTCATTTAAGAAAATTGCTGTTTTCGTTCCTTTTGGACGATAGAGTTGTTCAATTTTTTGTATTGCTTGATCAATACCTTCTAGTAATGCGATTAATCTCTTCTTTTCTGATATTATATAAAAATCTTTTTCTTTAAATAGATTATTATCAATTTGTGAAATAATTTTCTCATGAAATTGATGTTTATTATCATTAGATTTCGGCGAGGAAGTATGAAGGTTATGAAGTAAAGTGGAAGAAGAGACTAAATCCAAAGAAGATGGGCTTTTCTTCATTACTGTTTGTAATAATCTCGTAGCACGTGTATAACGATTGATTTTCTCAAGCAAAGAAACATAAATATCAAGATCTTCGCTTGTTCCTACTCGGAAAGCTTCTTTTAAAGCAGCAGATGTATTCTTGGAAAGCCGATCATAAAAATCTTCACTGTATAAAAGATGGTTTGATGATAATTTATTTCCTGGATCGGTTTGAAAAAAAGACAGAGACTCAAGATTAGGTCGAATTTCTGCTAATACAGCTTGCTTCATAATACGAGTGATAAGATCTTTCCTTGCATTATCCTCGAATGAACGTGAAATTCGCTTCCCAGGTTCATTCTTATTTCGAAATCTCTTCATCAAGGGTCGAGCATTCCTCAATAGTTCACGATAGAGATAGAGAACTGACTCCTTATTAACACTTTTCGCCATCTTAGTGCTTAGTGCTCGTGCAAATCTTACCTCCTAATTGAAAGAAATTCCTTAACGAATTAAGAAAATGTTTAAAGTGAACGGTTTCAAGTGAAATTTAAATCAAACAAGTCTCAAAAGTATTGTGTTATAGATGGAGAAAACAACCTTTCGTCAAAATGTTGATCCTTCCTTTCGTCGTCAAACAAATAAAAATTTAACTGAATTAACAAATCTTAGAACAGTTTATGAAAAATGTAAAAGTGAACTAGAGTTTGCTGATTCGGTTTTAAATCAAGAAAAGATGAAATTAGATCGAATCGCTGTTTCTTTAGAAGCCGCAAGAAATAATTTATCTGTTTCGCAAGAAGAAATTGATGCGGACTATCTTCCAGAGGGGGCTCAGCCACGAGCAAGAATAGAGAACCGCGATCGATTATTACTAGTAAGCGTTTCTATGAGCCTTAATGGAAAATAATACTCACTATATCACTCATATAGATGGTGCAACAAGAGGAAGCACAATATCAAGCTCAAAAAATGGCAGCAAAGACAGCGCAAGAAGCACAGACAAAGGCTGAGAGAGAGTTCTTCGAATCCGATCGTAATTTATCAAGAGTTGCAGAGAACCTGGAAGATGTCTTTCAAGCAAAGGCAATTATTGAAGAATTGGATAAAGAAAAGTAAAGAATATGAGCGAATTTCCTTTTTCTTTCTCAACTCCTCTTTTCTAGATCGGCGAGATTGCAGAAAATTGAAAAGGAAACAGCACTTCGGAAAACAAGAACGAAACAATTAGAAATTGAAGCAATGGAGGCCCAAGCGCGTGATTTAGCAGACTATCAAAAGAAGCAAGAAAATGCTGCTAAGCACGCGAAAAAAGAAGCTAATAAAAAGCTTGCTGGGTCTAATGAAAGGACCCGAACTTTAACAACAAAAGTGAAAGATTTAAATGAACAAAGATTGCAAGATCGTACAGAGGCTGTTTTAGAGTTAAAAGCTAACGTAGATGCGGTTCGTGCTGAAGTTGCCACTCTCGCTGAGAAACACGTTCGGAAAGTAGAGAAGGCAAAGAAGCAACTTGAGGATGAGAAAGAACATCTTCTCGCGCAAGGATTAAATCCTTATGTTGAATTTAGAAAGAAAGAAATTGCAGAAGAAGCTGAAAGGAAAGAAAAACGTCTAAAAGCAACAGTTGAAAAAAATAAGCAGGATCTTGCTGCACAATTAGAGAAAGAACATAAATTCCTCGAGAAACAGGAAAAGGCTAAGCGTGAGGCGATGAAATACGAAAAACAACATCGTGAATCACTTGGAAGACATGTAATCGAAGATAGAAATCGTCGATATATTGAGTCAAAGACGTCTGCGCACACAGAAGTGTTAGATCCTTCTGGGAAAGCTTCTAGAGTTGATCCTTCCCAGATTACAGATGTTGCTGATTTTAGTTTTGGTCTTGGAAAATCATCCAGAATACCGAAAGACAAAATGAAATCTATAACAGAACAAATACGCGAGCAATTGAAAGTTGAGAAGGAGGACTTAGGGGAATATCAGAGATTAGTCTCAGGGTTGAAGAAAGCTACTGCAGTTGATTATGAAGAAGATTCTGGACGGCTGGGAGGGGGAGCTGATGATGAAAGTACAGTGGGTCCAGTGGGGAAACCTGTTAATTCTACGTCCGCGGAAGTTAAGAATGAAGAAGATCAAGAAAAGCTATTCGGTGCACAAGATCTTTATAATCTTGAAGTATTAGGAAGTGCAAATGGTGAAATTCCCGGAGCAGACAAACCTGCAACTGTACTAAATTATAACAACGATGAAATCATGAGAGCTTCTCTCCTAAAATTAACCACGGAAGAAGAAGGAGAGACTGCAGATGAGTCTAAGCGAATCGAGTCATTACCAACGCCAAAATATGCCACTGTTAAATTGAGTAAATTTGAACAAGATGCATTTGAAAGGGCGAAAGATAGACATCGTGATCGCATTGAACAAGGTACTATTCAAGTAGCTGGTGGAAAGGTCTTTAAAGGTGACTCTTTCGCTGCTACCCCGTCAACCCTTCTTTACAAAGATTTCGAAGTGGGAAAGATATATAAAAAGCATTTAACCCTCACTAATGTTTCATATTCATTTAATTCTTTTAAGTTATTAGACTTAGAAGATGAATTTATCGACTTCTTTACTATTACATTCGAGCGACCTGGACGAATGTCGGCGGGTATGTCTTGTTCATTAGAGGTGGTTTTCAAACCGCAATTAAATCAAGACATCTTCACATTTCTGCGATTATTAACTGAAACAGGACCTGTGAATATTCCTCTGCAATGCTTGATTCGAAGGTGTGCTCCCCGAATCGTTGATACAGGTTTAGACTTTCAGGAGATGATCATTGGGCAGCGACAAACTCTCCCTGTTAAAATTGTGAACTCTCAAGCACTAGCAACCACTTTCTCTATTGAAGAGATCCCAAACGATGATGATAATATGGATTTCAACTTTAGTGTTTTAACCAATGACCCAACTGAAGCTTTGAATGCAACTGTGACAGCTGCTGCGAAGAATGTTGAGGAAGAGGGAAACACGGAAAAGGAAACAAAGAATACCCCTTCCGCGTTGCAAATTGAGACAGGAGTTGATACCAACGATGGAACGCACAATGGTTTTCTTCAAGGCGGCTATAAGGACTCTGCAGTTAATGAACTGGATCTTTGGACCAGAATAAAACGAATTATGACCAAGGTTTTAAGAGAAAAGCGAAAGCAACAACAAAAACCATTTGTCTGTTTTATCTCTTCTTCTTTTGAAGATCCCACCAGTCCAATGAAAATCAATTCATCCCCTTCTCGATCTGAAAATGATGGGGGAAATGAAGACAATGATATAAATATTCGAAAAGAAATCTTGGTCACTGAAGGAGTAGTACCAGGCTATGACCAAATTAGCCTCACCGTTCGCTCTGCCCCCTTGCTTCTTGGATCATTAGAAAGAACATTTGTTGTAAAGTTCCATAGTGTCGATGAAAGCGCTAACAGCGTTGATGAACAGGGGCAGCTTGTGACCAAAGAGCAGTATATCAAAGTCAGAGTGCAATGTGAGGAAGTACCCATCTATATTGAAGATAACATCATTGATTTAAAATGTTGCTTATATCAGAGAATCTATCGCAAGAAATTATTGATCCATAATCGTGGCAAGATTGCTTATCGATTAAATATTAAAGTTCCTAAACAATTTCGTTCTTTTATTGAGGTTGGACCAAGTGTCTTTTTTGTTCAATCAAATGCCTCTCAGTCAATAAATATTAAATTTACTCCAACCACTGAAATTTTAGAGCAGTTGTCATTCTATACACTAAGAAATGAAGTCTTTCCTAATGCTGCTCTAATTACACTCCCTATCGAAATTCAAGTGGTAAATCAAGATTTACCCGTGTATTTTGTTGTTCGTTCTTTGATTTGCCCATCAACAATCGAAATGAGTGAGAAAGAATTATCATTTGGCAAAATTTATCTCGGACAAAAGTCTATCAAGAAGTTACGTTGTCGGAACCTCTCGATGCTTCCGCAGAAAATAGCTTTCGTACGATTAAAGAAGGAAGTTACCATTCAACCTAACGACGGATTTGCGGTTTTATTGCCTTTAGAAGAGATTGAATTTGACGTTTCTTTCGCGCCGTTATCGGCTATTGAATACAAATTCGATTTAACGTTGATGACCTCATGGAACGATACCTTAACTATTCCATTACATGCTTTCGGTGTTGAACCACCAATCGTCATCTCTAATACCGTGGTTCAAATGCGTACAACAGCACCAGGACAACATGTTGTCGAGAGCATATCATTGACAAATCAATCGTCCAATATTCAATGCTTTGAAGTGATGATACCAGATAAGCGATTCACCTGGTTGAATATTTCCCCAACATGCTTAGATCTTGCTCCTGGTCAAAGTTGTCGTCTCGAAGTTGATTATTGTCCTCCAAGTAATGTTGTGACTCTAGATCCTATTCAATGGCATCAAAACCTTGTAAAGGATCTTGGTGTGCAAAATCCTGATATTACCACTCCTTTCTCTGATTGGATTAACGATCATCCCTGGATGATTGGTACCGGCTTGTATGGAAATGTACAATGGAGCATAGTAACCGAGGAAAAGAGTAAAGATAATAATGAAGAAAATCTGAATGAAATTATTATTGAGGATCAAAACCCTGAGACAGAAGATAAGATGCAAGCTAATGAAGGAACTGATACTGGCCCTGACAATAATAATCTGCAGACAACTGAATCCACTTCAATTCTGCCCTCTTCAATGATCACACCAAAATCGTTACCCAAACAAGATTTCGGAATCTTCAGTAAATGGGACATTCCAATCCTCATCAAGTCAAAGAAAAGATCAACCGCAATCAACAACCAATCTCAGCCCCCTGCCACGAATGCCTTCGAAAATACCTTGGGAAGCCCGAATCCTCTTGCTGGAAGCATAAATCTTTCGGCTTCTCTCATCAATCATACTTTAGGAAATAAACCCATTCCGTTAATGATTAGTGTGGAAACTGCTGTCATCTTACCTCAAATTGAAGCCGACCAAACATTAGTGAATTTTGGTCAAATGGCAATTGGTACTCGCCAATTAAAATCCTTTAAGATATTTAATCATTCTCAATACGAAACTATCGAGTTACAAAGTATTGGTTTGAATGCTGTGGGTCCGTTCACTCTCATTCGGCCAATAAAATCAATAAAGCCACAGCAATCGAAAACCATAATCGTTGAATGTCTTCCGCGTCTTCCAGGTTTAAATACTGAAGTTTTAGAAATTTTCACGAAAGATAATGAAGTTAAAGGAGGACATCAATTACAGATTACGTGCCAAGTTCAAGGATTGATGCCAGTAATATCTCTCAATGGTCTTCTTCCGCCACCCCCTTCTCATTTACTATCAACCCTTGCAAACGCGCAGAAATTATTAGACTCGCAGCTATCATCAGTGGCTGTTAATGTCAATGATGATATTCTCCCACCTAAAACCTCTGCTGTTACGATTTGGAACAATAGATCTGGGATTCTGGACTTCGGTAATGTGGTTATCTCCGACATTCCACTAATCAGAAAATTTGTGATAAAAAATCATTCATCTTTCCGAATCCAAGCTAATATACGCCGCTTTAGTAGTAATGGGATTACTAACCTCTCAGAGAAGCAAGAAATGATCGAAAAAACTGTGATTGGATTACCCATTATCTCTGTTCGACCAGAAGAAGTTTCTATCGAACCTAATAGCTCAGAGGAGATAGAAGTAATATTTCGTCCAGATCATTATCGTCTTTATCCTTATAGAGAAGATTTTCAAGTTATAGTCGGTGAAACAGATGAAATTTTACATGTTGGCGTGATTGGCCGAGTTTTTACTCGTCAATATAATTTATTGCCTAGTAGCGTACTGGACGAATTAATGTATTATCACAATTACAATAATAATTTATCTAATACTCATTTAATGAATGAATGCTATCAAATATTAGAAAAGAATTTTTTGAAAGGAACTTTATTTAATACCTATGCTGAAGAAAAATTACAATTCTATTACCAAGAGAATATAAGGAAATTGATAAGTGAATCTAAAAATCAATTTCAATTGCTGCCCGTGAAATTAACTTTTCCTTACATGATCCTGAAATTTTTGAATCCCTACGATTCTAATGTGAGTCCTGATACTTATGTGGTGGTCGACAATCCTGCTGGCAGTTCGGCGGTTATTGGAAAGGCTGCAAAGACTCCATCCGCTAAAGATGCTCCCCCTCCAAGCGCCACAGCAACTACATATCGTAAGCAAACCAAAAGGTTAAAATTGTTCAGTGCAAAGTCTGGTAATAACGGAAAAGAAGTTGCCAACCCTCCAGGTACTTTTGAAGTTCAATTATCCCAACTTGCCAAAGATAGCGGGTTATTTTCTGTTTCAATCGAGAAGGGAAATGTCACACCAGCAAAAGATGAATTTATTGAGATTTCGTGCACTCAACCAAAGCCTCGCTCTCTCGGAGGCGTGCCTGTGGGAAGTTGGAAAACGTACGACGCGATAGTGATTATTAAGAGTGGTTACTTCCCAGGTGATGAGACTGATGAGAATAGGGTACCATTAAAGCTTATGGCTTACGTTAGTATTTAGCCTGAGTGAACATAACCGTTTTTTTTAAAACTTAATCCGATTAAATATTGTCTTTAAAGTAATCCTCAGAAGTTCATCGTTGTATCTCGAATTTCTCGGAGCTACTCGAGTTTTCAAACACACTTCAAATCTACCGTTGGCTCCGAAAACATAAAAGCACAAAATTGACACTAATTTGTCCTTCCTGTTTTCAATCCAAAAAAGTTGCAGACATGTAGTAAAAACAGTTCTTTTTGCACAAAACTAGCACAAAAGAACAAAATTTGTACGTACTCACGTGCAGTGGTAAATTTACAAACTCTCTGTGTTTGTAATTGTATCACTCTTGTTTTGTGCTTTTGTGCCTTATATCTTACACAAACTGATGCTTTATCTTATATATGAGAATTTTCTTAAACTCTAGAGCTGGAGAGTGATGTGAATTCTCTACGTGAACGAATTAGTGATTTCAATGATTTTCGTGCGATTTTCAACGGAGTATGGAAAGTTAGTAACAAAGGTATGGATGATTTGTAATATTTATAATACTAAAAGAAATTTTGTTCCGCAAGATGAAAGCCTTTAACATCTTAAAATGATCCGACGACAGATTTTCAAAAAAATCTAGCAATTGTTCAATTGCTATTCGGAGGCTCCGATACAGTCTCTTAGTAGAGATTCTTCCTTTCCTTAGTAGATTAATACGTAAATTCGATAAATTTTCTTTTGTCTAGGCGCTGCAGATTTCCATTCTCAAAAAGCGCTTTTATTCGATGTTTTGTTCTCATCAAGTGTTTTTTCCGATAAGTGTGAGATAAATTTGGAATTACTTGACCTTGGATTCAGAGGGATCAGCCTATCTGCCTGATTGGAACTTTCCTCCTTCATCATCAATATCTCATTATCTATTTTGAACTGGCTAGGAAAATTTCATCTCGTCAAATTTTTGCTGATTACTGTAAGGTTTAGCTCAGCTTCATACTATTGAATAATTTAAAAGTTTTTATGTGATACACATATTAGAGACATAACAAGCATCTGTATGTAATCAATGATATCATTTATCACATCCAAATAAGGCTCTTCAAGAAAATAAAGCAAGAGTTTTCAAGAATTCTCAAACCATCTTAAATCGATGATGAAAGGTGCGAAAATTGACCATCTTAGCCATACGAAGGATGCTGAAGTAAGAAATCTTCCTATGAAAGTGAATTTTCAGTTCCCTAAGTCTGTTTCTCTAGTTTGAGCACTTGAAGAATTTCCCCACAACTTTGCCTTCACTTGGTCCGCTTACAACAAACGAAACTGCCGGCGGTCTTCCCGAGCCATTTAGAAGGTAAGCTGAGGGTTATTTACTTGACGATAGTAATGATAATTTTTTTTTTTGTATAGTGATTCACATGATCATATAAAGCCAACAACAGCATTACTGGATCCTTTACCTCCAGAGGCTAAGTTAGTGCGACAAAGGAGTGACACATTTGAAGGAAAGCCTCCGTTACTAACTCCTCTCGAGAAAATGGCTGATATTACATCAACTCCGGAAATACGCAAATCAAAGTCTCTCACTAAGAAGCTTAAACATCTCGCAACAGTGAGAGGAGGCACCGAAGGCCGAACTGATAGTCCTGCCCAGCTTGAAAGGAATATTAGCGATAGCAATCCAATTGAAAAGGTCCCTTTGTTAATTCGAGCTGCTTCTAACTCCAGTCCTTTGATGAAAGGGCATGGGATTGAATCTGTACATGCGGCAGAAGGAAAGCAGGGTTATGACAAAGAGTCGACCTCTGTCACTACAAATTCATCTGCCCTGTTATCCCTCCATCAACCACCATCTGCAGAATCGTCCAGTGATACTGGAAGCCATACCAATACACCCAATACACCCAATACAACGAATGTTAAAGGTCGTGATGCAAAAACTTTACCCGCGACAACCCTCATGTCACCCGTGCAAACACATAAGATTATAAGGACCGCAACAGGAAACATAAGTAATTCATCAATTCCGCTTCATCATATCCAGCATCAACCCATACTTCCGCTGAAACCTCAAACACCTATCACAATCATTGAGAAGAAGCATGATCATAGTGGAGATGAGAGCCCGCCAGTTTTTCAGCATTTTTCGCTCCCAAAATCTGTAATCAACAATACTACGAACCAAAATGGAATAGCATCTTCAAGATCCGTAAACAACACTCCGAAAACCACACATAAAACACTTCAAGTTCAACATCTTCCTCAAGCTACCCCAACCATTGCACTTGCAATTACGTCTCAGGTCGAGTCTACTTCAATAGCAGAAGGTATAGACAAGTTTACCGAGGCAACTGTCATGAACGAAAAAACGAACGAAAATGATCGAATTTTACAGGAGCGTTTGCAAGAAGCTAAAGCCCTCGCCCGAAAAGAAGAAAATGGCGCAACAATGTTTAAATTTTCTCTTTGGTCGAAGAAGCCAAGTATTCCTGACTTGCAGACTACAAAAATATTAGAAAATGATGGAAATGAAGATCAGAAGCTTCAAAAGCATCCCAGTCGAATACGTGGGCCTAAGATTGCTCGGGAAACCCAACTTCAAAGCTTTTCGGAAGACAACAATACATCTAATTTACAAAACAACACAATCCTCCCCGCAATGTCAGCTTCCATTTCTGATAAAGATTTTGGAAACCATCGGACTCATAGTAGCAGCTTTAATAACCTATTTTCGAATCATAATTTGAGTCAAACGCCAGTAAAACATTATATTGAGGAATCAAGTCGAGAAAATGCTGATTTATCGTTTTTGCAAGAAAGAAGCAATTTAGATCTTAGTAACTTAGGCAGTTCAATCCATGATGCAGAAGGTCAACTGGAAAACTCTTATTCTGATGATGATTTTGTGAAAGTTGGTGATGAAGAAGGGGAAGTGACAATATTCCCGGCCAATAACCATTCAACGGAAGTTTCTTTTATGTCTGAGAATAATAGTGTTATTAGCGGTCAAGGCAATCACCAACAGAATACCTCAAGTAAAGGGCTGGCGTCAGCACTCCGAAATAAGGTGGTCGTTGCGAAATCAATGCATTTAAAAGAATCCCCGGTTTCAAATAAAAGTCATCAACCACAAAGAGCGAATCAATTCGAAGAGACTACAACTGCAAGCAACCTTGCAACTGAATCATCAGTTAATTCTTCTTCGACTCGTAAGAATCGCTCTGCTTCGAACTCCCGAGTATTGCGAAAGTTGGATTTCTCGAGCTTTACAGAAATGGAAGTTCAGGATGAAATTGAATACTCTTACTCTTCCTTTGCGAATAAACCAAGGATGAAGCCGGTGAAAGAAGATATTTTCGCTTCCATTTCGCACGAAGTCACTCAAGTCGATGATGATGTTAGCTCTCACGAAGAGAATGATGACGCAAGCTCAATAGCTGAAGAAGAAGGCCTAATTAAATCGGCTCTATCTCGCTCCCATTCTTTTAATTTAGATGATCATACAGTTGCCTCTTCGATACACACAATTATGTCAAGATCTGGTCCCATGACGTTTAACTCTGTTAATATGATGACGTCGTACTTAGAAATACCTGACGATGATGAGGAAAGAGAAGATCAATCAACGAGAATAAGAAGAGCTACTTCCAGTCAAATCGAATTACAAGGGATTGCATATGAAGACTCGGTCACAATGGTTCGAAGCCTGACATCTAGAGACCAACCCAGAGACCGCGGTCATCAGAAAAAACCATCAAACGGTACAAATATAAAGCTGGAACAAGATAAGCCTAAGAAAGAGGAAATAACTGAACGACTTAAAGCTAAGCCGACTCCTAAGGAAAAGACTGAAGTCCCTTCCTCCTCATCGAAAAGCAATGGCGCCGCTAGAGCCAATGGGGGCACTGAGAAAACGGGAAACGAGCCAGTACTCAAGTCATGTCGTTCTTCAGAGAGGCTTTCGAAGTATCAGAAATTAAAGAATTTACGAACTGCAAAGAAGCAGAAGGATAACCCAACTTCCATATCAACGTCACTAGAGCCTTCAATCGTTAGCGAAAGCATCGATCAGCATCCGCGCGAGCAGCAGCAGCAAACAGAGCAAAGGAGGGCCCCGTCTATTGGTAACGAACGAGAAGTCACTGACCGAGAGGAGAACAATTCTTCACCAATGTTGTCAGAGGTCTCCAACGACGAAGATAGTGTACATATGATGAACGAAGAGAATATTATCCCTAATATTCCACCCAACCCTCCCCTGACCTTAAACTCTTTACGAAATCATTTGAGTGTAAACCCTGATTTAAACCATAGTCAAAGCCAGAGCCAATCCCATAGTTTGATAGACTTACCTATGACCTCACCCATCCATCAAGGTGTGATGAATCCCAATCACACTCCCTTACAAAACAATTTAACTACAGTGCAAGCCCCTTCGGCCTCCACTAATGAAACAAGAACCAAATCTCCAATTAACTTCATTAAGGGAGAAGTCATCGGGGAAGGAACTTTCGGGAAAGTTTTTAAAGGTTTGAATGAAACTACAGGTGAACTCCTCGCTATCAAGCAGTTCTTTCTTGCAGATGGATCAAAGAAAGAAGTCGATGAACTTCAACGAGAAATCAATGTAATGTGGGAATTAAACCATGAGAATATTGTGCGGTAAGTGTATTCTATCGTTACATTGCATCATTTCTGACTGTCCTATAGATATCGCGGCACAACAAAGACAGACAAATATTTGTATATTATTTTAGAATATGTGACAGGGGGATCGATAGCAAATATGTTAACACAATTTGGCTCTTTCTCTGAAAATCTCATTAGGTTTGTTTCTTTTTAGCTCTTTTTTAATTGTTTTATGAATTCCTTCCTTCCGTCCCAATAGGCGATTTTCTTTCCAGATATTACGTGGTGTTGATTATTTGCATGATAAAGGGATAATTCATCGTGATATAAAGGGTGCTAATATCCTTGTCACTGATACTGGAGTTGCAAAGCTTGCTGACTTTGGGTGCTCAAAGCGGTTAGCTGGCTTGTGCACTGCATCATTGGAGGAGAGTATGTATGCTTTAAAGGGATCTGTTCCTTGGATGGCACCTGAGGTAATTAAGCAAGCAGGTTATGGCCGATCATCGGATATCTGGAGCTTTGGAGCTACTGTGATCGAGATGGGTGAGTTCTGACGGAACTTTCGTTTTTACTTTTCTAATATAACCCCTTTTCTCAGCTACCGGCAAGCCTCCGTGGTCTGAATATCGTGATAACTTAGCCGCTTTGTTTCACGTCGCCACGTCAACTAAACCTCCTACACTTCCTTCTCAACTCTCATCACCATGTGCAGAGTTTATTACAAGGTAAGAAAACGATTTGTCTTGTGAGAAGATATGTTTATCTCCTACTTTGTTTAGTTGCATGATGATTGATCCAGATAAGCGTTCAACTGCACGTGATTTATTACGACAATCAGAGTTTCTTAAAACAGAGATCATCAAATACGGTATCCAAAACAATCCACTAAAGTTGGCTGATCAGCCAACGAGCACCACCACTTCGAGAACTAGCCATAACAACCCAACCACTTCAACAAACTCGTCGACTAATAGCAAAATACACACTAATGCCTCCTCCAGAGCGAAAGTTTCAAATAATAGCAAAGTTGCCAGAAATCAATCGAATGCTGTCAAGTAAACTCTAAGTATTGTGGAGGCAAATCAGTTGTAATTCTTGTATTAAGCTTCGCAGTCTCAAGCTAATCTCTTGAACTGGTTTTCCTTGTTCACTCTCTTTCCCTTCACGGCTTCTATTTGTATTTGTATTTGTATGTGTATTCATGTGACAATTCTTTCTTCTTCTTGTTTTTTTTCTTTTATTGGATCAACTCTTCTTTGCATGTAAATAGATGGGTATTTTCGTTGTTTTGGACATTTATTCGGAGATCTATCGGTGGGTAGTTTTTGAAAGAGATTTGACTATCTAACTGATAACGAATGACATCGTGGTATAAGATAGTGTAGTATACTTTTATAAAAGATTGAAGCAAGGTTCATCAAACCTTCCAAACGATACAAAGTTTCTATCTAGGAGACAAGTCCTTTGCTACCTAGGATGTTACCGATTGATTGGCCCTCTAACCCTCGAAAAGAGTTGCAATAAATCATACTTCGAAGTAACTGTTATGGAGGATGCGTCTATTGGGAACATGCCAACTTGCGTCGCATCAAAAGAAGTGTTCTTTATTTACAGAGGGAAAAGGATTCTCACATACTATAGTATCAATGTATTCATATTGTCCAGAAGAAAGATCTTACTTCCAATTACCAGCTCGAATCACCATATCTGGAGGTTGATGTGGTGTATTGATCTTTTGCTTCCATGAATTTGTATTCAACATAAATCTTGAAGGAGAGTTCGGCCTGTCTCCACTTTGAGGGTTTGAAGAAGGGAGACGATTAGAATATTCATATATTGTATCATCTCGGTTTTGATGTCCTCTTGGAACTCGGTTGGGCGAAGGGTTTCTTGGGCCGAGAGAAGCAGCAGGATTTGCAACAACCTTATCGTTAATCATAGTTCCCGTTTTCAATCGTGTTGGCTTCATCTTGGAATTAATGGTATGATTGTAATTGGTGGTTGATACTCGAGAACGTACTGAAGTATAAGGAGAGGGAGCAGAGGCGAAGGAAGGTTTAGTTTCCTGTCTTAAAGCATTTCGCAAAGGGTGATCATAGACAGAGGCCAATGTGTTGTGCACAACAGATGGAGAAATAGGTCTTCTCGTTGTGGAAGTCGTGCTGTTGCTGGCGCGTGGGACAACACCATATTGATTGTAATTATTGTTATTATTGGCTTCGTCGAAGGTAAATCGGCTCGGATCTCTTCCTTTGGACCCATTTCTCCCATTCTGTTGGTTATCCTGAAGATTATTGAGATAAGATTGAGCTGTTGGGGGCCGATTAACTTGACCATAAAAGTCCTCGTCATCAGGTGACCTCAAGGCTAAGGTTTGAGGGTATACATTCACTAAATGACTCGGAGGAGTTGGTAAAGGATCCACCCCTAATCGACTCATTTCTCCAGGATATGTTTCTAGATGCCAGGGCTTACCGTTATTGTTATCTTTCATATTTGTTTGATTTGCTTGGGTTTGATTAAAACTTCGATTAGTAGTCTGGATGAAATCACTCCCATCTAATTGCGCAATAAATTTATCATTCATGTTTGCTAGGGCAAGTAAATCCATATTATCACCTCCTCCATTCCCTGTGGGACCAATTGAAGGACGCTCTTTCTTTTTCGCCGTTATTCCTGTGGAGCGATCTAAAGCGTAATTATAGGCGTACGGGCTATCAATAAGATTTGATGCAGCCGAAATTTCTCTTTTAGAAGGATCAGACATCCCATTCCTTTCTCCACCACCAAAATGATTCATATTAATGGCAGTTTCTAGTTGTTTTTGTAAACTCTCAATCTTTTCTTGAAGATCTGACTCTACCATGTTTTTCTCTTCCTCCATTTCTTGCAATCTCTGTTGGAGCAGAGAGACCTCCGCCTTCAATTTATCATTCTCAATATGAATTCTCACTAATTCTTCCTCTTGCTTAATTCTAATATCATCTGACTTCTTAAGTTCATTATACTGTTGTTCTTGTTGAGGAGTCATTGCTTTTCTCAAGGTCTTGATTTCATTCATCAGAACTGTTTTCACTTCGTTATGCTCTTGCACAAGATTGTGTTTATCTTGAATCCAATTTCTCCACTCTTCACGGCTTATTCTACCGTCTCCATCCTAGAGGAATATAAACAATAATACACAAGAAAATGATTTGTAATTACCTTATCCGCCGCATAGAACTCTCGATCAGCAATTACTTGAAGCTCCTTAGTAGATTGCTTACTTTTCAAAGAATGGTAACTACTCGAAGCGAAACCACCAGAGAACAAGGTTTGTTGGACCGATTGACTTTGTGTAACTTTGTCCTGGAGATCACTTAATTGATTATACAATTGATTGATCACTTCATCTTTCTGCTCGATCATTTGCTTCAGAGCAGAGTAGCTGTCCCACATGTGTTCAATAACTTCTTCTTGATACTAAAAACATATAATAAGCTCAGAACAAGCAAGAAAATCTTAAATGACATACCAAAACTAAATCCTCCGCAAACAAAAGATCCTCCTTCACTGTAACTAATCCTCGACACCAGGGGCTCTCCTATAATTTTCGGTAATAATTTAATCGAAACAACTTTTTGGGCTTACTTTGTTCGCGAGAAGAGGAGGAACGCAAGCAAAAAGTGAAAGCTCAGAATATCCAAACACCTCCGATAGCTATCAAGAAAAAACACACGTAAGAAGAAATCAAGAAGAAGAAGAAGAAATCACCAAATTCTTCTTACTTTCTTTACTAATGCTTCAAAATCGAACTCATCAGTAAATTCGAACTCAACTTTCTCTTCTTCACGATTTCTGGACGGAATAGTAATTTCATAGACAAATTTGACGTGATTTTGATTCGAAGCAGCACTTTCGATAGCAACATCATTATTCGCCATTTCCGCTAACATCTTCTGCTCATATTTTCTTAAAACCTCAAGTAAATTAGACCAATCATTAATGTGCTCAAACTTTTCCTCTGAAAAGGCTTTTAACGTTGGATCATCAGTGTTCTTCAAGGCATCAACAAACTGATTTATTTCATCTTCAGTTGACAATGAAAACCCACCAGAACAATACCAAATCTTGACTCGACGTGCCAAACGATCTGCTGGATATGTTGATTTCTTTAGAGTAAACTCCATGCCTTTAATTTCCATCATTTCATGTTCTGAATCACGTCTTGATCGATTTGATACAGAATTATCTCGTGAAAATGGGGGCAGATCAGGATCAAATCGCAGAAGATCATCTATACTATTTTTTTCATTTAATTGCATTATCGGACCAACTGAAGTTCCTGGAGCTGTGGTAAAGGAGCGAGATCTTGATTTCTCCTTCTCCTTTACTAAGGGTGTCAAATCATCTGCCGCAAACGTTGATTCTTTTGTTTTAAAACTTGGTGGACGACTCAAGGGCGTAGGATCTTCAAAATAATTGTGATTCACCACTTTAGCAGTTACAACAGAGTCATTTAATCTCTCTTTCAATAACTCCTTGTCATCTACTGGTTGATGCGAGATATGCTGTTCTAAATGATCCAAACGCATTGAATTTTTCTTTTCCAACGTTTTTTCAGAGTTTTCGCGAAATGAAGTTTTTCGTTCCATATTATGAGATGCATCTGTTCGGAAAGAAGATTTTCGATCAAATGCGCTTGTGCCCAGCTCTGATCCTGATCGGGATCTCGCCATTGAAGCTGCTAATTGCATTCGCTGCATTTCTAAAGCCTTTTTCTCCTCTTCTTCACGGAGCTTCTTTTCTTTCATATCATCGATGTACTTAAAACAATCATCAAATGATATCAGCCAGTAACTGAATGATTCTAGATCCTCTGCCGCGAGAGTAGAAACACTCTTCTCTGTACCGGAGATCAACTTAAAAGCATATAATCTCCCATGAAACACGAGATCGATTGGCTCAACAGTCGATTCAATTATATTAATCTTCCCTCGCGCGATCCGACGTCTATGAAAGAGTTAGATTCTGAAATCGAGTAAGCCGATAAAGCATCTTACCCTCCCAGTTCTGCATAAAATTGAAGAATTCCGGTAGCAATTTCAAGGGAAACGAACTGTTGAATCCATGGATCCTCTCCAAGTTCTTCTTTAGGGGTATGATCGAACTTAAATAGATAGCCCTCGCGAACAGGACTAGTTGGGCGAACAGAAATAACTAGCTGTCGAGGTTTTGGAGTAGGTGGTTCCTCAACCAATGCTATTCCTTCAAATTCAGTTTTCTTTTCTTCAGGCGGACCTTCCTTAACTTTTTTAATTTCTTCCTCCATTTCAGGCGTTAATCCTTTAGAATTGAGTATGTTACCAAGCTTCTTAGGTGGTTTATAGCTTTTTCTTTTTCCCAGTTTTTCAAGCTTTTCCTCTAACTCAGGATTCGTATTAACCGCTTCATTCTTCGGAGAAGGCGAAGCGGCTCTTGAAGAAAGTTTGGAAGACTTCCTAACACTATTTCCATCTTCTGAATCAGAAGTCACTATTACTTCAATGGTCTCATAACGATGCTTTGGAGTAGAGTTTCCATCTTTTTTCTCCTCTTTTGATGGCGTCCTCTCTAAAGGTACAGGACGAGGAGGCAAATCATCTAAAGGTGCCAGGGGATATTCTGATTTTAAAAATGGAGTCTCGTCTGTTGTAGGACTCTTTTTTGGAGATAATCCAACTGGCGCGAGAACAGCTACCGGAACCTCAGCAGAAACTTCGGAGATTGATTTTCTTTGATGAACAGCCTTAAGCTCTTCGAGAAGAGGATTAGTGGAAACAGGCGCAGCTGCAATCTCCTCTATTTTAGGTGCTGGTGTGGGCAGTACTGTGGGTTCCGCTACAGGCTGAACAATTTCTGCTGGAGCAGTAACCAGAGCAGACTTCCTTCGTCTGGCGTCAGTAATTGAAAAACAAGATGTAATATCCTCCACCCATTCATTATACTGAGTTTCATCTGCCGCTGCGAGTGTAAGATTGGCATCGTCCGATTTACCTATCAATTCTTCCATTATAAGATGAAAGGCAAAGGGTTTTCCTGTGGCTTCAACAGTCAGAGGTGTTAATTTTCCCTTTTTTATATTGACTTGGCTTTTCATCGTCTTCTTCCCACTTTTTTCTACATAAAACTTCATCGCACCCGTGTCAGTGCTCAGCGAAATATAACGATTGGACCAGGTTCCATTTTCACTCCTCCGTGAAAGGTAACCAGTCCTTTGGAAATCAGTTTTCTGAAAATCAAAGAGAAATGTTCAGAAGAATGAGAGACTTCTTGATATAGTGTCATACCTGCATTATTGGTCGGAGTGTGTGAAGAGATTCTCTCCTCCTCAGTTTTCAAAGGCTGGAAGCAATTTCACAAAAATAAAAGAACTGAAGCACCTTTAAGAAAATCTTCAAGAAGAGGCTCGAGTTTTCAATCTTTTGTTGTTCTAAAAGGGGATCAAAGCAGAAATCTTCTCACAGATAAGTTGATGAGGAAAATAACGTCTTTCTGCTACACGAAAAAGCGCTTTTCAAAAGAATTCGAGATTTCTAAGAAATCACTTTTCTCGAGTTTTCGAAATATCAAGTTTATTCTCTCATAATAAAAAAAGATAGCAAGCACCCTTGTTGCTAACTTTGGTTTGCTGCCCATGGATGAAGAGATTTCGCAAAGAGCTCCATTTAGTGGTGGAGATGAAGAAGAAAGTGATGCAAGCGAAGAAACTGATCAACTTGAGCAGCAGTCAGATCGGCTACAGCAGCCCGCAGAGATTGATGATGAGTTGGTGAAGGACAGTGTAATCGAAGAAAAAGTGATTGAAGAAGAGAAGAAGGAAGAAAATAATCAAGAAAAGGAGGAAGGTAAGGCAAATACCAAAGATCTTGCTTCATCTCTCATCTTTCTGCTTAGAGTTGGAGAATCAATGGGTCTGGTATCCTGACGACAAGCTTGTATGGAATCGTGGAATAGTGCTTTCAACAACTTACGTAGATAATCCCAAAGGGCCAGGTTGGAGGGAATACTTGATTTCTATTTCTGAGAATCCTCCAATTATTCGCAAAATCCGTTCAGATAAAGTTCATCGCGTTGACCAAACGCACTTGGACGACTTAGACAATCTCTGCCTTATGAACGATATGCATGAAGCACCACTGTTGGATTTATTACGGAGAAGATTTGACCAGAAGTTCATTTACACTTACACTGGAGATGTTTTGATTTCAGTAAATCCGTACGAAATAATTGCTGGTCTTTACACCGATCCAATGAACCATTTTGATATTTTCCCAGATTTAACTTCCTCTGAAAAGGCCAAAAGTGGTGGAAATGAAAAGAAAGCGTTACGACCCCATGTTTATCAAATTTCTAATAAATCTTTACGATCTTTGGTTTACGGTACTGTGGTGGATGAACAATCTCTTCTTCAGAATGGAAATAAAAGCTATTTTAATCAATCAATTATTATATCTGGAGAATCAGGCGCAGGAAAGACGGAAAACTCCAAACATGTGGTTAATTTTCTGATTGAAGCCAATAATTATTTAACGAGACATCAGAGTTCAGCATCCTTAGCCGAAGAAAGATTCGCCGATTATTTGAAAGGAATTTTAGTTGAAAGTTCTGTTGTATTAGAGGCGTTTGGAAACGCTAAAACCGTGCGAAATGATAATTCATCACGTTTTGGCAAGTATATTAAGCTGGTTTACGGCTCGGTTACTGGAAAGCAACCTAATTCTCAATCCGACGTTTCAGATATACCGAAATTAGTATCTGCGGTAATTGAAACCTTCCTTCTTGAGAAATCCCGCTTGGCTTATGTTGGTCAAGGAGAAAGATCATATCATGTGTTTTATCAGCTGCTAATTGGATTGCAAGACGCGCAACAGCGAAATTCACTCAATCTTACAGATGCGAAGGAATTCAAAATGCTTTCACAGGGGGGATGTTGCAGCACGGAAGAGGATCATCATGAATTTAACAACACTTTAAAAGCTTTAGAAACTTTGCAATGCAGCGCCGCTGAAGTTAAGGAAATATGGAAGATTTTGGCGACTATCTTACATCTCGGTAATTTAGACTTGATTCTTGATGAATCTGCCCCAAGTGGTACTCCTGTAACTGTTTTATCACCGACGTACAGTTTAGAGCAAATTGCTGATAATATTGGTGTTGGAGTCGAGCAAATGATTACTTCATTAACTACACAGCAGTTGATTGTAGTTAAACGCTCATCGATTAAAGTAAAGATATTGTCAAAAGCAGAAGTTGCCAATAACGTCTTCGCTTTGATTAAGTGGCTGTATTCGAAACTATTTGATTGGATTGTTAGTAAAATTAATTATTGTTTTATTACTTCTTCCTCGTCTGCGTTGACCAATCAAGATAAAAGAAATGGCTTTATTGGAATTTTAGATATTTTTGGCTTTGAAATTTTAGGTGTCAATTCTTTTGAACAGCTGTGCATTAATTTTACTAATGAACGTCTTCAACAGCAGTTTAATGAATTCGTCTTTGTTACAGAGCAAGCAATGTATCGCAATGAAGGTTTGCAGTGGTCTAACATTACTTTCAAAGATAATCAACCTGTGATTGATTTAATTGCGGCCACTAAAAAACCATTAGGATTACTACTCCTGTTAGAAGAACAAGGCATGCTCAATCGTAAACCGGATGATATAGCTTTATTAGCAACGTTTAATCAAATTCACGAAATGAAGGATGCTAAAGGAAGGGTCATGGACGGTTCTATTTATTCGAAATCGAGGTTTGGTAAAGATGCCTTCTCCATTAAGCACTTTGCTGGAGATGTTACGTATGCCGTTGATGGATTTTTGATGAAAAATAATGATTCTTTACAAGATGACCTCATTACTTTGTTAAACACAAGTAACAGCCATTTTTTGAGGAATGTAATGAAATTTAGTGATACTAGTCCTGACCAGTTGGGATACATCCCGCCCGTCACGACAACGGCACTTTCATCCTCTGTTTCTCCCATTCCTGCCACTCCTACGCCAGAGCCCACCCGTACAACGGCCTCTGGCAAAAAGATGGCTTCAGCTGCGTCTGTTTCTTTGCAGTTTAGACTGCAGTTGGATAGTTTGATGGCAACTTTAACTAGCACAACGCCAAACTATATTAAATGTGTGAAGCCTAATCCTTTGAAAGCCAAAGAAATCTTTGATCCTAACCTGGTGATCCAGCAACTGAGATATAGTGGGGTACTAGAAGTTGTTCGTATTCGTCGGGAAGGATTCCCGGTTAGAATTGGTTTCCAAGCATTTTATCGAGATTTTGAGATTTTAGCTCGAGGAAAACCAAAAGATATCTTCGTTGGGCCGGAAAATTGTACTTTTGAACAAGCTAAGAAATGTGCAGATTTATTAGCGACATCATCTCTACCCGCTGACAGCTTTCAAGTGGGACATTCCTTATTATTCTTGCGCCAGAATGGTTTAACCTTGATGCAAGAAGCAGTACGAAAATTTTACTCGAACCAAGTTCTCAAGATTCAAAGCAAGTATCGTTCAATCCTTCTTCGCAGAAAGTTTGTTAGAACCATTTATCTTGTGATCCAGTTGCAGAAAGAAGTTCGTAGGCATGCGAAGCAGTCGTTTTATAAGCGGCAAAAGCATGCAGCTCAAACTATCAAATACTTTTACATCTCCAAACGCTTGCGCCAACAATTTATTTTGAGATACAAAGAGATATTATCTGAAAGACGTCAAATCAGTGCTTTGATAATTCAAACAAATTATCGCGGAATGAGGCAGCGTGTTGCATATAAAGCGATGTATAAGGCATGGGTTAAACTTAGGTACAAGTCTGCGCTTACAGTTCAGTGCGCATATCGTTGTTTCATTAGCAGAAATCGTTTTAGAAGGCGTTTGGAGGAATATTGTGCAACCAAGATTCAATCCATTATTCGCATGAGATTACAACTCATTGAATATCTCACTATGCAATCAGCGATCATAGCAATACAAACAGTTTTGAGGAGATTTCTCTATCGCATGAGATATTTAAGACAGCGAGAGAAAGTTATCGTAGCTCAAAGTGCTGTTCGTAAATTCCTGAAAAGATCTTCTTACTTACAAGAAAGAAGAAAGGTTATTCTCATTCAATCACTAATTCGAAGATATTTGGCTACAATCAATTTTTTCATCCAACAAGCAGCAATACTCTGTCTTCAAACTTGGATTCGATCACGCTTGACACGGTATCACTATAAGAGGAAGCGTGATCAGGTAATTTTGATCCAAAGTCTTATTCGGTGCCATTTAATTCAAGGATATTATCGTTTCGTGCTGAAGAAGGTGACGTACCTTCAAGCAGTTGTGAGAGGTTTCTTCACTTGGAGGGAATATGTTCTTCGTTATAGTGCGATTTTGTGCCTTCAAAGTTTTGGACGTATGATTAATGCTCGAAGAAGGTTTCAATCCGTTTTAGTATCAACAATCACAGTTCAGGCGAAAGTTCGCGCTTTTATATATAAGTGTCGATTTCAAGCGATTCGCGTGAAGGTAACGAAGTGTAATGCGATAATTCGAGGATTTATTCAACGAAAACGATTCCAACACGCTCGTCATGCCCTCATCAAGCTTCAAAGCTTTGGTAAGATGATTAATGCTCGCCGAGCCTACACAGAGGCGGTTATTAATATCATTATAGTTCAATCTTTATCTCGAAGATTTCTTGCTATTCGTCGTTACAATTTTGTCCGTTCGCAAATTATCAAGATTGAGAAACTTATCAGAGGATATTTACAGCGTCTTCATTATAAAAATGAGTATAATCAAGTCGTTAAGTTGCAATCATTCGGACGCATGATTAATGCTAGACGTGTCTACAACGAAGTATTAATTTCGGCCATTATTTTGCAAACTATAATACGTGGTTTTCTTTCAATTAAATTTTATCGGAGAGTGCGGTCGCAGATAATCAAATTGCAAAGTTGGTATCGTATGCACCTAGCGAAACGGGATTATGGGGAAGAGCGTCGTCGAATCATTAAAATTCAGTCAGTTGCGCGGATGCATAACGCGATCGCTCGATACCAGATCGCCATTGTCTCAATCCTCTGCATTCAAGCCATCATTCGACGTGGGATCAATCGTAATCGCTTCTTACTTCAAAAGGCTTCATGTATCCTGATTCAAAGCCATATTCGCAAGCAGCAACAGAAAAAACGATATTTGATTGCTTTACGAGCGGAAACTACAATAACAAAATATTATCGTCGCTTCGTTGCCGTACGAAGATACAAAAGTACAATTAAGCGGGTAAAGCGAATTCAAGTGGCTGTACGACGTTTTTTGAAGAATATTCAGTTGAAATATCGATTGGCTAAATTTCATCAATCTTGTATGGATCTTGGTACTACCATTAATCAAGTTGATCCTCATCAAAAACGACAATCAATAACACCAGCCGAACTTAACGCTTCGAAACGAAAATCAATATCGCCAGCCGATCTTAATGCTTCAAAGCGAAAATCAATATCTCCAGCCGATCTTAGCACTTTTACTGGCCCAATCATATCTCATCTAACTCGTTTCCCCGAGGATCGTTTCATTCGTGTCAGAAAACAGGCATTGAAATCGATGTTCCATTCTCTTATTGTCAGTGGTGTTGATGAGATCTTTCGCGCATTAAATCTAAGTTGTACTGAAGCTTTTGACGTTGATCGGAGAGGTCGAAACGCGGTGCATTATTTTGCGATGTATCCTCACATGAAATCCGTTTATGCATTTGCTGAGGCAATTAATCAATTCAGAGTTAAGTCGAATGTAAATGCAATGGATGTTCTTGATTTTGATGATGACAATGACAACGATAATGATGGTGCTGTTGCTGGACCCCTTGCTCAAATTAAAGAGGCTCTACATATGTCTGTAGGAAACAGCAGTTTGAAATCTGGTTGGTTAAAGAAGAAACGTGGTGGTATGATGTGGCAAAAGCGATGGGTCGTTTTGACGGAGGATTATATGATATATTATAAAAACCCTCAATCAATTAATAACCCCAAGTTTGCGATCCCCTTAGAGGGTTGTACGGTGCAGCGTCTTACAGGAAGCAAGGATCCAATCGTGGAGTTAATAGCGCCTAATATGGGAGAAAAGAAAACTCTCTTCGGTTCCTCCACAAAGAAGTCCATGACTTTTCTTGCTGAGTCCGAGAAAGATTTACAGGAATGGTTAATTCCACTCAAAGCGGTAGCGGGAGTGGGTACACTTCGAACCAGCAATCCTGTCAAATATATCAACACTGATATCCGACGATTATGGGTCAATGTTCAGGATATTGAAAATGATACACCACTGCATACTTTGGTAAAGGTTTTATCAGGACAGTTGAAAGCACAACACGATTCAAACTATGTTGAAAGGCCTGTTAACATCGAGGATGCTATCCATTTCATTTGTTGGATTGTTGAGTTTGGTTGCCCAGTTAATGCACAAAATTTTCGTGGGGAAACAGCGTTATTTCTTGCAGTTGTTTCTAATTTAGACAAAAACATAGTTCGAGCATTAATGTTGAAAGGGGCAGATCCTCGAATCGGTAATGTTCGAGGTATTGCTCCTTTAGAACTGATGAATAACAACCCAGATAAGAAGAGGCTGTATTTTGACGTTTTACAAGCATTGAATAACATGAAGACACAAACTAAGCCTGTTGCAATTAGTAATGCCAACGGTGCAGCCTCTCCGAATGTTGAAAGAAATAACTATTCAGTCGCTGGTAAATTAAAAGGTTATTCGTATCTGAGTCTCCTATTTAATACACAAACCTTCTTTAAAGCGTAAGTTCTTCAGTCAAACAACTGCTATCTTTTTACGTTTCTCCTACAGACCTCAAGTTTCTGAAGATCCTTCTATTGTAATTTCAGTGTATAATGAGAAGAAACAATTGTTAGAAACAGCAAGAGACATCCGTGGTCCAGCAGCTATCAATACCGACGCGAACGGTGGTACGATTATTTGGGGACAATCGTGGCATATGCAGACCCCATTGGAAAATCTTGAACCGAATTCTTATCTGATGGTTGAATATCGACCACGAGGTGAAACATTGCAAGCATCTGGTTCGATCAATCCTCCAATTGCCCCTTTGTCTGCAACATTCTTAATTGATTTGAATACAATCGATTCTTGCTTCCAAAATTTTGATGTGGTTCCAGTGATGGAAGCTGGAAAGCAAATCAATCCAATTCTTTTGAACCAAGAGAAATCCACTATTCAAACGGAGTTAATCTTGAGTCGTCGAAATCGTCCTATTGATTTGAAAACTATATTGTGTAGTGTTTAGTGATTTGATTCAAGGCATTGCGTATTTTCCAAATTATGGGACTGTTTTCATTGTATGTGTTCTTTTTTTTGAATTGTGCGTTTGATTGATGATGAGTTAGTTTTTGAGGAACTTGCAAGCTGTAAGAAGAGTACCACTTAAGCGTACAAAATAAAAAAAATAAAATATTGCGA
>VFQN01001981.1_pt1 | contig 32770 bp, 35 predicted proteins | sample 3512371 | NCBI WGS metagenome assembly VFQN01 (sample SAMN10412370, study PRJNA504923) | tailings metagenome | isolation source: Replicate 2 from Balatoc abandoned mine | place: Philippines: Itogon, Benguet | collected 2017-08-28 | reverse complement strand
GGGGGGGGGGTGGGGGGGGGGCCGGGGGCAAAGGTGGGGGTTCGGATACGGAAAAAGAGTGGTCCTGGGAACAGAGCGGGGGGGAGGGGGGGAGGGCGGGGGTTAGGGCTGCAGCAGGGAACCGGGATCAGGTTGAAGGGAAGAGTTGGTCATAAGCCAGGGGCCATAGCTGGCCTAGTTGCGGTAAGGTTTGGGTTTGCCACTGCTATTGCCCAGCTGGCGCCTTAACCATTGCATGCCACAGGGAGGCCTCACCTGAAGGCCCACAGACACGGCAGCACAGGAATACCTCCGCCCCAGCAGCCCCCGCCGCAGCCCCGCCCGATGCGACGGCAGGTGCAGCAATAGATGCAACCGCGTCCCCAGCGGACCCTGCTGCAACCCCTGCCAGCGAGGGGGCCTCCCCAGCTCCGGGCACCGGTGGTGGCAGCGGCGCCGCCGCTGCCGCCGCGCCGCCTGGCGGCGCCAGCATAGCCGCAAGCCGGCCGCGCCGTGCGGCTGCCGCCCGCAAGGCCACCATGGCCGTGGACCTTGCGGACGACTCAGACGCCCCCATGGAGTCTGGGAGCGATGGGTCCGGGTCGGATGGCGAGCCGGTCGTAGAGCTTGAGGCCGGGGGCGAGGCGGGCGCGGCGGTGCCAGGGGAGACTCCCGGGCGGGGCGGGGGGCGGGGCGGCGGGGGCCGGGGGCGGAAGCGCCAAAGGCGCGGGGGGGGACCTGGCGAGGCGACGGGTGGCAGGCACGGGGGCACGCCTGGGTCCGCGTCCGGGGGAAAGGGCCGGGGGAGGGGCCGAGGGGCAGCAGCAGCAGCAGCGGCGGCGGCGGTGGCGGCAGGGGTTCCGGCGCCGGCGGCTCCTGGTGGGGAGGGTGAGAAGGGCGAGAGGACGGGGCCCAGCACCCGGCGGTCGTCTGTGGCGGCGGCGGGGGCGGCGGCGGGCGGGGGCATCGAGGCGGCGCAGGCGGGGGCGTCTGCTGAGGGCGAGGGCTTGCAGGGGTTGCAGGAGGGAGCAGAAGGCGGCGCCCCGGACCCGGGGACAAGCAAGGACGGCGGGGTTGGGAGGAGGCAGCAGCCGTCACGGCATGCCTCGAGTGTTGCGCTAAAGGACAAGGACAAGGACAAGCAGCAGCAGCATCCTCTCGGGGAAAAGGAGAAGGTTACTCAGGCTGCTGGGGGTGCTGCTGGCGTCGCCCCGGGCAGCGCGGGTAGGGTGACCAGGCAGCAGGCGGCGCGGGCGCCCCAGGACGGGGCGAGCCCAGCAGCGGCTGGTGCAGTAGCGGGCGATGGAGTCGCTGGTGTTGGTGGTGTTAGTGCAACGCTTGGCAATGCAGCGGTGAAGGGTAGCGACGGGGCGGACCACCTTCCTGCTGCCCCTTCTTCTGGGGACGCGGAGGCAGGCCGCAACGGGGCAGCAGCAGTGGGTGGGGCCCCTGCTGGCACGACCGTCAAGGTGGAAGCTGGTGCGGCGAAGGCAGCCGGTGCTAGTGTTAAGCTCACCGCAGGCAAGGACGCTGCGGCTGCGAAGGCCGGCATGGCGGCACATGGTCTGGGGCCCAAAGCGGTGAAGCGGCCGGTGGGTTTAGGGGCTGCGGGGCCCGCTGGTGTGGATGCGAAGGCCACGGCTGGCACGCCGTCGGAGGTCACTGTTCCAGGCGATGCCAAGGGGCCGGCAAAGCTATCCGACAAGGCCGGGCCCCCGGCAGCAGCGGTCAAAACCGAGAAGAAAGCAGCAGCGCCGGAGGCTGGGGCTGCGGAAGCATACGCAGCGCTGGAGGCGCCCAATGGGCTCGCCGCTGACTCCACTGCACCCGCAACCGCAACCGCGCCGCCAGCGGCAGGTGGGATGGCAGAAGCCGCTGCCGCCGCGGGGCCTGCCTCGGCGTCCGCCGCCGGCCCGGCGCTGAGCCTGCCCCAGCCGCAGCTGCCCACCGTGCTGCCCCCCCGCATGGGGCTGCAGCGGCCGCCCACGGTGGTGTCCGCCAAGCTTCGCGCCGCACCCTCGGCGCATCTACCCGCGCGCACCTCCCTTGCCGCCGCCCCGGCACCCACCGCCTCCGCCGCGGCGGCGCCGCCGGCGCAGGCCGCTGGCACCACGGGCGCTGACGGCAGCCTCCCGCCCGGCGGCAGCTCCGGCCCCAGCGCCGTTGCCGCTGAGGCCGACGGGGCGCCGCGGGCTACACACAGCCTCAGCCGCCCGCCCAGCTGCCCTCGGGACCTTTCCGCCGCTGCTGCCGGCGCGACGCCCACTCCCTGCGGCGACTCGTCCGATCTTGGGCTGAGTGACGATGAGCCAGACATTGCCCTTGCTGCTGCTGAGCAACGGCCCAACGGCCGTGCCAGCGCCAGCGTGCCCTCCGAGCCGCCGGCCCCGGCGCCTGCCTACGCCCTGGGGCTGGACCCCGCCAGCTACACCCGCTTCCTGGCCAGCCTCCGCCGCGGCCTGCTGGTGCCCTCCATGTTGCCGTACAGGTGCCTGTACGGCAACATCCACCTGGACGTGCATGCCGTACACTTTGAGCTGCAGCGTGCCCGGGAGGCACGTGCCGCGCGGGAGGCGGCGGGGCCGGCGCCCATGGACGTGGAGCACGCCGAGGGGCAGCACCCGCCCCTGCCGCCGCCGCTGCCGCAGCTGTCAGGCGCCCTGGCGGCCCTTCGCTCTCGCCTGGGCGACTGGGGCGGGGAGCAGCTCTGCTACGCGCCACCGCCACCCCCGCCGCCTCCGCCTCCGCTGCCTGCCGCTCACACGGCTGCGCCGCTGCCGCCGCTGCCACCCGGCGACGGAGAGAAGCCGCCGCCGTTGCCGCCGCCGTCGGAGCGCGGCGCGGACAGCAAGCCGCGTGCGGAGGCTGCAGCAGCCAACGGCACGACAGCAGCTGCGAGGGCCTCCGGCCCGCGGCACCGCACTCCGCTCTTTGTGTACGAAGCAGTACAGCACGACAGGAACGCGGCGCAGGGTCCGTCGGCCGACACAGGCGACCAGCTTGGTGGCGGTTCCGCCGCCGCCAGCGGGAGCCAGCGGCGTGCACCGTACAGCACGCATCTTGCCGGCTCCGTTGCTCGACTGCCCGGCGGCGGCGGTCGCGGCAGCGTTGACGCCAGCGGCCTGTCGGACGGGTACAGCTCCGGTGAAGGGGAAGGCGGCGGCGGCAGCTGCAGCAGCGCGGGACGTGCGGGTCGGGCGGGAGGGGTGCTGCCGCCTAGGCCTGGCGGCGGCGGGGAAGGGGCGGGCGGGTCGGTGCTACGGCGGGCACCCAAGATGCTGGCCGTGGCGGGCGTTGCGGCAGCGGCTGCTGCAGGTGAGGCTGTTGCCTGGCGGGGCTGTGCCTGCATACCCAGCTGAGTTGGTGCGGATGCTCATCCCAACGACACCTTTCACTACCCCTGTGTTGCACCGTGTCGCATGCCGCGCATGTCTTGTCCAGCATTGGTTGCGTATACCAAGGAGTTGGCTTGGCGGTTTGCTACCAGTACGTTGCGCGCTGAACGTTAAACCTACCTGTGCTTTGTTCCCTTTCGCCGCAGGCGGGCGGGCGGGCAGCGTGGAGCGAGACAGGTGCGTGCTGCGTCCAGTCCTGTCCCTGTGCGCTTGCAGCCGGGCAGCTGCCCGCGTGCTCGCCAACGGTCGCAGTGTACGCAAGACACAAAAATCAACGCGTTCCTCTTCCTTTGCTCAGCCTCACACCGCCTCCTTGCTCCTGACGACTCTGCTCCCTTCACTTGTCGACCCTTGCAGCCCCGCTGCCTCCCCCTTGCCCTTGACCTGCCTCATCCCTGTGCCTGCATGCCCCAGCAGGAGCGTCGACGCCCTGCGGCCCCGCGAGCGGGCGCTTGCCCCCGCCTCCTCGGCGGGAGGTGCAGCTGCCTCCGCAGGGGCAGCAGGCGCAGCCGGTGGTGCTGCCACCGCCTCGACGCAGGCTGCTGCCGACACCCGCGCGGCGCGGGACCGGGAACGTGAGCGTTACCGTGAGCGCGAGTACGGCACCGGCGCGGCGCGGTACAAGGACGAGCAGGGCGGCGGCCGTACGGATCGCGACGGCGGGCGGGAGCACCGCACCGACCGCGACCGCGAGGACGGCGGGCAGCGGGAGCCACGGGATGTACGCGAGTACGACCGGGGGGCAAACGACCCACGGGACGGCCGGGAGGGCAGCGAGCGGCCGGAGCGGGGCGTCAGAGGCAGGGAGCGCTCCCGGGAGCGGCCGGGGGCTCGTGCCGATGCGGAGCGGGATCGGGGCGACCGCGACAGGGGGGAGCGGGACCGGGGGGAGCGGGAGCCCAGGGAGAGGGAGCGGGCGGAGCGGGGCGACCGCGAGCGGGAGCGGGAGCGCGACCGGTCGTGGGAGCGGCCGGGCGCGGGCAGCGGGGGCGGAGGGGCGGGCGGGGGCCTGGACCGGGAGGCCTTGCGGTCCAAGGAGCGCGAGCGGGACGCGCGGGACAGGGAGCGGCGCATGGAGGGGGTCAGGCCCGGGACGGCGCCGTCTGCTGGTGATGGTGGGTGGCGGTTTCGGGCGGGGGGGGGGGGGGCATGCTGCATGCGACCAGATGTAGGGGTGTCTGCCCGGGGTAGGCACAAGGAACGGGGTATCTGTGCCCTGGGCAAAGCCAGAAGGCGGATGCGGCGAGCCTTAGCGGGCGGGCGACAACGCATCCTGACGCGTCCGCGGCACCTCGCTTGCACTTCGTAGATGGAAAGCGCCCTGCCCTACCTGAGCTGTATTACCTGAGCTGTACCCCGGCTGCAATCCCGACCACATCATATGCTTCTGCGTCTTGTCAGGCCTGACCGGTCGCTCGCGCTACCCCAACTTGCGCCCACCCGTGCTGCCCCCCAGGCCCCGTCACCATCCGCTGCCCCGCGGTCAACCCCTCGCTGCGTGACATCCAGCGCAACTACGAGCGTGGCGTGCTGTTCAACTACTCCAACGACACCATGCACGAGGTGGGGTGCTTTGCCATATGGATGCATTGCTTTGTGTAGCTCCGTCGTGCCGTGGCGCTCGAGTGTCTGAGCAGGTCTGTACGGCAAGGTACCTACGGTACAGCACGGTTCGGTACGGTGCGGTATGGCACAGCATGAGACTGGGTGCAGGCATTTGTGTTACTTTGTGCGACAAGGTTTTGGCCAACCCTACGTCTCATCCTCGGCAGGTCATGCGCGGCGGGCGATTCGGCAGCAATGATCGAGATACAATGCAGGTGAGTCACCAGGCATGTCACTGCATGCGAAGGAATGGGCGCACGACAGCCTGCACTTGCAGTGCGCCTGAAGTCATCCAGCTACGGCGGATGAACTCGTTCAGTGGTTATTGTCACGGCTGGCAGGCCCATCCGCTGTCGTTCGAGCTGCCGTGCAGGCAAGCGCGCGCAGACCCTACGTTACGCATTCGGGCCCTCATCTTGCATCGGCCCATGCACGCAGCATGGGTTCCTCCTGTCTCTTCCAACCCCGCTGCTGGCCCCTCCTGTGCACCATTTGCAGAGCATCGGCAGCTCGACGCTGGTGTTCTTTTGGAACTTCGACCGGCGCCTGCTGCACGGGCCGTACTGCCGCGCGGCGGGGCAGGGCCTGGAGATGTTCCGGTCCTCCGACTGGCGCTTCAAGTTCGCGGTGGGCATGGGGGCCGCGGGCTGTGCGTTGTGGGGCCAATTGGCCGAGAGGACAGAAGAAGGGTAGACTGGTATCCTCGGCAGGTGCTTCGGAGCAGCAGCAAGAGGGACACACCCTCCATCATGAGAGCGGTGGCTGGGGGGAACAATTACACTCCCCCGGACTGGTTCTACACCTGTGTGCCAGTCTGAATGTGACTCGCTTCTGCACGCCCCCCACGCCGCCGACGCAAGGCTTGTAAGCACTGCAAGGCCCCCACCCTGGCCCTACCTAACCCAGCCCCGCACTGCCCCTGCCTGGTAAACCCACACCCACCGCTCGCAGCTGCGTTTCGAGAAGGTGGCCCGCTTCCCCGGTGGCCTGTCGGAGCGCGACGCGCTGCGGTCGGGCCTGGCGCTGATGGACAGCGTGCGGCGGCTCATGGTCACGGACGTGCGCATGTCGGTGTGCGAGAAGCTGTACCGAGCCTTCGAGGTGGGCAGGGCGTGACGTGACGCGGCGGGGCGGGGCCGGGAGGGTCAGGGCATTCTAAGAGGGAGGCCGTGGTCTATGGGGAAGGGACAAGGGACATGGATGTCCTGTCAACAACGGAGTGAGACGACGTGTTCCGACTAAACACTGGCACGCGGCGGTTACTCGGGAAGCGCGCACACTGTCCTACGGGGTTCGGGACCTGCTTTTTTGGCACTTTGTGTCACAATCCAGGTGGTGTGGCCACACGGTCCTTACTGGTCCCGACCACACTTGTCAGGAAAGGCGAATGACCAAAGTCGTACAATGTGAGGAGCACTTTTGGTGTATGAGCGCACTGCAGCACTCAAGGTAGTGCCAACTCTTGAATTAGTGTACCATCACCTCCCAGCCTCTACTGTACATAGTGCCTGGCAACCGGAGGGGCAAAGGCATGAGGCACGGGCACTCTCGTTCCTGCTTATGGCACAAGGATGAGAGGGTTGCGGCCTTCCGGCGTGCCTGTTGTGTCTGCCGTCAGGAGGAGGACGCTCGGCGGCAGAGGGAGAAGGAGCGCAAGGCGGAGGGCGGGGCGGAGGGCGACGCCGCGGGCCCGGGGAGCAACAGCGGCGGCGATGGCGACGGCGGCCGGCCGGCACCCTCTGGCGCGCATACATCCGCTGCAGCGGGCGGCGGCGGCGGCGGCGGCGGCAGAGGCGGGGAAGCGGGGATGGAGGCGAGGAGTCGAGAGGCGTCGCAGCCTCCGGTGCAGAGGGATGCGGCGAGGGGGGCGGCTGACCGGCGTGAGAGGGGCGGCGGCGGCGGAGGCAGGGAGATGTCCCGTGAGGCGTCGACGCCGCCGCCGTCGAGGCCGCTGTCGGCAGGCGGGGCGGCGGCTGCGGCTGGTGACAACGGAGCGGCGGTGGTGGCGGCGGGGGGCTCGAGGACTCCTGGAGAGGCTCAGGCTCCAGCCGGCGGCCGGTGGGTGGAGCATTGTGCGGTGATAGGCAGCTGGTGGTCGTTGCGGGTGCAGACAGGGGCGGCCAAGGGGTGGCAAAGTGCCGTGGCCACCGCAAGACACATTGACAGTTACAGTTACTGCTACTGCTACAGCTACAGCTTTCGTTTGGACGGGCAGGTGCACAGCCACAGCTACAGGTCAATAGTACGAGTCCAGAAGGCCAAAAGGTCATTGAAAAAATGGAAAGCGAGCAGCAGAAAGTGGGGTTGCATCTTAGCAGGTCGTAGTGGTTAACCGTCTGCACACCCTACCCTACCCCCGTTGCCCCTGCAGAAACGCGGGAGATGGCAGCGGCACGCTCGGGCGCACCGGCTCTGGCGACCGGCGGCGGGAGCGGGACTCTGACCGCGATGTTGACCGCGAACGCGACCGGGACCGTGAGCGGGAACGGGACAGAGAGCGGGAGCGAGACAGGGAGCCCGAGAGGGAGAAGGACAGGGACAGGGAGAGGGAGGCAGACCGGGACAGGGACAGGGAGAGAGAGAGGGATAGGGACCTTGAGCGTGACCGAGAGCGGGAGCGCGAGCGGGACCGTGATGCGGACCGGGAGCGGGACAGGGACAGGGACGTCGACCGGGACCGGGACCGGGAGCGCGAGCGGGACAGGGACCCGGAGCGCGAACGTGAACGTGAACGTGAACGCGACAGGGAGCGGGATCGTGACCGGGAGCGGGACCGGGACGCCGAACGGGACAGGGAACAGGAGCGCGATCGAGAGCGGGACCGGGAGGTGGACCGCGACCGGGAGCGGGATCGGGATCGTCCTCGAGACCGGGAGCGGGACCGCGAGGCGGAGCGGGAGGCGCGTGAGCGGGAGGCCCGGGAGCGCAGCTGGCAGGCGCGGAACCTCATACCCCGGCGCGAGGGCATTGAGCGGGACCGTGACCGCGACCGAGAGCGCGAACGGGACACCCGGGACCGAGACCGGGATCGGGAACGGGACGGGCGGGAAAGGGAGCGGGAGGGGCGGGACGGTCGGGAGCGTGGAGGGGCCCGATACCGTGATGGGCTGGACCGAGAGGGGCGGGAGCGTGAGGAGGGGCAACGGGAGAGGGGCAGGGAGTACGGCAGGGAGGGGCGCGATGGGGGCCGGGAGCGCGGCGGCGGGTGGGAGGGGGCGGGGGGCAGGGAACGGGAGCGGGAGCGCGACGGCGGTGGCAGGAGAGGGTACCGCGGTGGCGTGGAGGGCGGCTCAGGCGGGAGGGCGGAGGGGCAGGGGGCAGAGGGCGGCCGGGGCAGGCACCGCGCCATTGCCGCTGCCACCGCTGCTGATCCCGCCCTCGCCGCTGATGTTGGGGCCAGTGCGCCGGGCCGTAGGCGTCAGAGGCGTGACGATGGTGCTGGCGGCGCCGGGGGCGGCGCCGCTGCCGACGGCGGCGGTGGCGGGGCGTCCGACAGCTCCGAGTCTGACTCCGAGTCTAGCTCCAGCTCCGGGTCGTCGGGCTCCAGCTCCGACGGCTCCGGAACCAGCAGCAGCTCGTCCATGTCGGGCTCCGGCGGAGCTGCCGCTGGCGGCGGCGGCGGCGGCGGTGACCGTGGTCACAGTCAGGAGCGCGTGGGCCCACAGGGCCTGCCTGCGGAGGCCGGGAGGCACGCCGACGAGCACCTCCGCCACCGCGATGACCGCCATGATGGGGAACACCGTCACCACCACGGGCAGCAGCACCCGGACGACGGGCACCTGCAACGGGAAGGGCAGCAGCTGCATGACCACCCCCATCATGTGCCGCATCCCCTAGCAGCTGCGGCAGATGCTGGTGTGTCAGCCGCCGACGCAACGGATACACATAACCACTGGCACCCTGCCCCGGAGCAACGTGACGACGCGGAAGGCGACGTCCCAATGGCAGGTAGTGGGGAAAAGCAACCGTCGCCTTCCGCCGCCCCCGCTGCGGCAGAGACTCCCGCAGCCGCGCTCCTGCCGCCGTCGGACAACCTTGCCCCTCGGCCGTCCCCCAGCCACTGCAGCAGCAGCGGGGGTCTGGGTCCAGGGATAGGCCCCTACGTGGCTCCAGGGGCGGGGGTAGGGACAGGGGCAGGTGCGCTCGAGGGCGATGGTGATGCTGGCGACTCGGACGCTGGGGCCAACCTGAGCCGGGGCCCGGAGGCGTCCGGGTCGGCCTCCATGCTGTGCGCTGCGACCCATGGGGCGGTGGGCGGGGACGTGACGGACCCTGTTGCTGCTGCTGGCGGTGTGCTAGCGCCACCGTCCGCGTCGGTCTCGGCGGCGGGGGCAACGGTGGAGCAGGGGCAGGAGCGGGCTGGGGAGGCGGTGTCGCGGCCTGCCGGTGCCGAGGGGGCGGGCGGGGGCGATGGGATGGAGGTGGATGAGCCGGCACAACAGCAGCATCACCAGCACCTCGCCCAGGCCCCGGAGGACACTGGTGCGGGTGGAGCGTTAGCTGATAGTGCCGTGGCGGGTGCAGGGCATGGGCAAGGGCTGGCAAGCACAGGGGCAGCAGGTGTAGGCGGCCCTGCAGTTGAGGAGGCGGACGACGATGAGTGGAAGGACCTGGAGGACCTCACAAGCCTGGACACGCTGTGAGGCGTGCGCGCGGGCAGCATATGAACTCAACCTTCTCCACCTGTGTTGGTGTTGGTGGTGCCTAGACGTGGTGAACAGCATCAGGGTCAAACTGTGGGCGACCGAGGGCGGCAGCAGCGTACTGATCTGTGTGGGACAGGCCTCGGCGGTATGCCAGGCTGGGAGGGCCATGTGTGTACACGATGTGCATGGCTGTTGGAAACACATGCGCAATTGATGACTTGGGGCTTTTTGCCACTCACGGTATCTACAAGTTCGTGTGGATCGCACTGCTACGCTCCTGGCCTCCTGTTGCGAGTTGTTCCCTGTGGCAAAAGGTTGACGCTGCTGCTGACAGAGGCCAATCGTACATCCTGGCTTTCGCATTGCTTTCACTGTGTGTCAGGAACCAGCGTTAGTGAAATAGCGATAGAGCGTTACGATGACACGTCGGCAGCCAGGGCCCTCCACTTTTAAGTGGGAACCGGGCGCAAACGGGTGGTAGGTCCTGCCGCACAGCAGGCCAGTGTGCACTGAGCACTGTCATGGTTTTCCAACGACGAGGTCAGCAAGGCAATGTAAAACACTTCCAAGCGTCATGGCCGGTCTCTTCTTGCGACCCGGTTGTTCGGTTGTTTGGCCTGGCGCAGAGAACGTTGTGTTAAAACCAGCCGTTGACCAGGTGAGCTTCCCTTCACCGTGCACTAACGCCATGGGGTTTGCTCTTTGCCAAGCTCAGTGCTTCAGCCAGAAGACTGCAGCTACAACATCAGCACTTTGATGTATGGTCACTGAATGTAGGCTGCCTTCAGACTGCTGGGTTCGTCCCATAGGACAGCACCACCGTCCCACGCGGGCTGAACAGCTGAGGCCTGCCATCCGCACAGCCAGTGCCCAGTGGCCCAGCCTAGCTCCAATCCGTCCAGGACTTCCAAGCAGTACTAAACCACCAGCGTTTGAACTAACGACTGCAGCCTCCACCGTAACTATGCAGGACGGATGGGCCAAGGCCCTTGCTCACGAGCCCTCAGGTGCGACCAGGCTGCGCAGGGGCACCGCCAGGGCCACGGGCTGTCCATCGCTCAGCCGCGTGATGGGCCGGGAACAGAACTGCGGCATCCACGCGCGTCGCGTGTGCCGGGACGTGTTGGGGCCGCTGGCGTGCAGGAGCGTGTCCCAAAAGAGCACCTGCAGGAGCAGCATGCAGCGGCAGTGGGCGGCAGCTGGTATCCGGTGCCCGGTACGGCATGCCTGGTGCCTGGTAGGGCGCACTGCGGCACGCGTAGCCAGACGCACACTGCAGCCGGACCTACCGCGGTGCCTGCCGGGACGTGCAGCTGCACAGGAGCACAGGAGGCGGGAGCCCCACAGCCCGCCGCCTCTTGCCCAGGGGAGCTCCCGTGCGCGTGCCCCTGCCCTGGGGCAGCTTGGCCTGGGTGGGAGCTGCGGCTCTGTGCAGGTGCGGGTGCGGGCGCGGTCCCCTGCCGAGGAGTGTCGGAGTGGCACGCCGCATCGCCCCGCGCGCTGGGGGCAGCAGCTGCTGCGAGCGGCTGCTCTTGTGAGCTGCTGCACCTGGGTTGCATGTGCACGTGGCTCCCCGGCAGCACCGCCAACGCCCCGTTGTCTGGACACGGCAACGGAGGAGGGCGACGACTGGCTCATGAGTGTGCAGCACATCACGACGCGGACGCCCTGTTTGTGTGTCATGCTGTCGTGGGACGCCACGTGTTGGGACATGACTTCCTGTCCCTTATGGACGTGCATCGCGTGTGTGCAGTATCGACTGAGGGTATGCACGGCGGCACGGGCAGTACCGCACCTTGTGTCATGTCGTCCAGAGCCACCCACAGCTGCAGTGCAGGGCCAACAAGTTCAAAGGAAGAGTGAGTTAACATCCATGACGACCCGAAACAACACGAGACCTTGAAAGCAAGGAATAGGCGCAGCACTCTGGTGCCCAGGGGCGAGGACTGGAAGAAGGCAGCATGTCCAGGTAACAGGGCTGTGTGCTCCTGGATATAAGGACGTAAGTAACACGCTGCTGCGACCTTACCGACACGTATGGGCTGTAGTCGTATGTGGAGCTGTCCCTGCACCAGTCCGAGTCGCGGTGCCACGCGAATGCGGAGCTGTAGGCGCTGCGGGGCGGCTTGAGGATGAACTGCTCGTTGAACAGCAGCGGACCCGCAGCCCCTGCACTGGTGGGGTACCTTGGCCTGCAGCTGCTGCTGCTGCTGCTGCTGCTGCCGCAAGCACTGTCTCCGTTTCCGGTGCCGTCTCCGGAAGCCTGTCGTTGGCTGAGATTGTTGTTGTCGTTGCGACGGTGGTGGCGGTGGTGCATGGCAGTTGCTGCGTCCCGGTTGTTCATGCCCCTGGTGTCCGCACTTCCTGACTCAGACGTGTCAAGAGCTGCCGGTGCAGGGCAGCCGCCGGTGCCGTCGGAGTGGTGCTGCGGGGCTGCTGGCGACACCTGCAGGTTCAGGGCGCCAAAGGGTGATCAGCGGCAATGCATGGCGGCATCTTGCCCGACGGCCACGGGGTGACTGGTTGAACACCAGCAGGCACAACGTGAAAGGTTTATGGGCAAGAATGGGCCAGCAGGAGCTTGCACATTGCAGCTTGCGTAGCGCCGGCATGGGCGCACGTGCCAGGCAAGCGGCACACCGGTATGGGCCTCTTGGGATGCCGCTATACACCAGCACACGGCCCGTTTACCCACCTCAGCAATGCAGTGGGGCAGCTGTTGGTCGGCCACCGGCCCGCCAGCACTCTGACTCCAGCTACCACCCGCGCCACCGCAAGGGCCGGTGAAGCCAAACACTGCCTCCATGAGGGCGAGCAGCTTGGGCGACGCCAGGAGCCCAAGGCTGGGGAGCTGCACCGAGGCACATGGTGCGTGCTGGCTCGTTGGCCTTGCAGGTGCCGTACGCACGCCTTCCGCCCCGGCAGGCGCCGCTGGATAAGCTTGCCCGCCGCTGTGCCCCAAGGGCCGGGTCACCTCATAGATGCATCCTCTGGGTCACGGCAGGTGGCAGCACGTGTGAGAGGTGGGACACACTCCCATGTGGTGCTGCCTGGCATACCGGTACGTGTAGGGTACACGTAACCCCCGTGGCCCTATTTGGCACAAATGCACGTGCGCATGTAGAAGCGCACACCTGCTTTCAGTCGCAGCCATCGATGGATAGCCACAGCCGCCTGGGTCGCAGGCGTCTGCGTCGTAGGCTCCGGATGCCTCGAGCACGAGCGCAGCCTCCTGCGCCAGACCAACACAGCAACGGGTGGTCGTCTGTTTGCTTACGGCAGCAGCTCAAGCTGTGGTCAGTGTTTGCATTTGATATGCGCAGCTTGCCATTTGTAACTGGTCGAGTTCTCCTCGCGACAGGAAGGAGTCGAGGACGACGAAGCCATCATTCTTCAGCCGCACTGTTGCGATGTCCAGTGCGTAGGAAAATGCCATGTTTAAAGACTGTAGAAAAAGGTTCGGTGCTACCTATTGAGTTTGTGGAGTCCCTACGGTATCCGTCTTGACTTCGGAGCGCGCGGGAACAGGGTAGACACGTGCACTGCATGGGAACATGGCCGTAGTACTGGAGCCGAGAAGGCTTGCATTGGCTTTGTTACCGCAAGGATGATGAAAACCCTGTACGCTCAAAAGACCTGAACGCCTGAACAGCTGCACAGCCAGGGTTATGCCCTGTGCACAGCTCAGGGTTATGCACTTTTTCTTTCAGGAGAAGGGTTATGGGGGTATCGGAGACCTATTTTTAGCGGGTAGGTCCTCAAGGTCGTCTCTTCACTTGGCTTGAAGGTGACGGCGCAGGAGGCTCTGAGGAGACAGGCATCGTTCTATCAGGGGACGCCCCCACGGAACTGATATGCCATGCAGACCGACACTGCGTTACCAGGATGGCTGCAGGGTAGTAGATAGCACTCAGTGCGGTGACCCGTCCCTGCTGGTCAGTTGTCGGTTGTCTTCTGCCTGCTAATCAGGCCTGCCTGCTGCTGGTGGCTCACAGACTGCTCACAGGTGTGGACTTTGGACTAACCTGGACTACCCCTGCCATAAGGTCCCCGTGCCATACGTTCAGGAAGCAGTTTGGGCAGAAGACCTGGCCAGCGTCTCAAGTCAACGCGCAGACAGCGTGGTGGTGGACGCGCTTTCTGGGCCTGCATTGCCTGCGGTTGGCCTCCTCAACCGGAGTTGCCTCGCGTGGAAGCGGGCGTTAAGCCATACGAGTGCCCAAGGGTGCTGCTTCAGCAAAGTGGTAGCAGGAAAATATGTAAAGGGGTGACTTAACTGCTACAGTTCCATCCTCCGTTGCGGCCTCAGCAGGCGTTAGGGAGTGGCGTACGTTTGGCCAGACCCGAAGGCCAGACCCGTGGCGCGGCTACGCGCTTGCGAAATGCAAGATGCTTCTTGACTTGACGCGTCATTATGCAGGTTGCCCGTCTTGAGCCGAACAATGCAGGCTGCCATCCATGCCCTGCAGTACGAGCCAGAAAACCTGAGATGCAACTGCGTAAGCAGCACCATGGATTCATTCGTGCGAAGTGCATATACATAAGCTTGGTAGCCTGTTGACCTATCCCGGCGCCCCACAGGACGCTGGCACTACTACGCCCGTATACAGCCAAGCTTGATAGAGTACTTAAATACTACTGAGAAAGGAAATCCTGGGAGCAAGACCCTGCGTGGCTGTGGGGAAGTAGAAGAACCTCAGGTGGCAAGCACAGGCAATGAACGACGGGCAGTGGCAGCCGCCCAATGGCGCGCAGGACTAGCTTGGAAGCGTATCGGAAGCGCTCTGGCTGTTTCCACAACAGCGCGTGGGGAGGCAGCCCAAAGGCCATAGCCAAATTGGCAAATTGGTGCGAATGCCCACGTTGGGCTTGCTGGAACGTCTCGTCCACAGCATAAGTAAAAGCAGGCAAGGACGCTTGCTTTGTATTTAGTCCATTCTGTGATGAAGCAAAGCTTGCAAAGCAGCCCACGAGTGCCTTTAAAATCCCTTGTCAGGTCTAAAAGCAAGGGCCAAGAACCCAGCCATAACCAGCAACCAACGTTAGCAGTATCACACCCCATGCCATTAGAGCATGCAGTTCCAGATGGAGCGAGCATGGCTTTGGTGGCGGCATCCTCGGTTGCCCAAGCGCAAAGCTCTTCGCCGGCTGGTAAGGGTTTGCGCAGCCTAAATTGAAGAGGCATCATAGGATATCCATGCGGGGTCACGGAGTGGTGCATGGCTAGCTTCGTGAATCGTGCGGAACTCCTAGCGGGGACATGCCCACGAAGTCCGTGCCTCCTGCGCCCCTACCCCGCCCTGTCGCAGAAGGCCGCAGCCACAACAGCCATTTACCCCAGGTGCTCCAGGGGGGCCCCACTGAACAGCAGCCCGCCTTGTCTGAAGTGGGAGACAGCCCCGATCGCTGCGCGCGCGGCGGCGTCCAACCTGAGCAACCACCGGCAACACCGAGCCCCGCCGCACCCTCCCCAGCCATCTGCCCACCTACGCCACACCCAGCGCAACACAACAGCTGCGACCCCGCCCCAGCCTCCCAACCTCCCTCCAGTCGCCAACCTGCCGCTCTCGCCCCACGCACTTCCGCCGCTCCCATCCCCGCGCCCGTCCGCACACCTTACCCTGCCCTCCCGCCTACCTCCGCAGCCCCCGCCTCCACACGCAGCCACGTGCTGTGGGACCTGGGATCACAAGCAAGCTCCTGCTCCGCCGCACGCAACGCCGTGCACAGCAGCAACGACCCGGCGGCCGCCCACCACCCGCAGGACGGGCTGGAGGCAGCTCGCTTCTCCACCCTCATGGTCCCCTCCCAGCCCTCCCAGGAGCTGGACACACTGCTGCCCAGCAGCACCGCCACACTCGCCCACGCCGCCGCAGGGCACCCCAGCCCCTACGTGGGCGCCGACGACGACGGCAACGGCGCAATCATGGACCTGCCGAACACCCGCCCTAGACACCATAGCGGCCGACACGTCGGCAACGGTCAACAGGGGCTGCCGTGCCGCTACGCCGATGGCGGTGGCATGGCGGCAGCGGCGGCTGCAGTTGGCGCCGGCGCAGACGGATCTTTGTTTGGTACTCCCGTCCGTCTGCAGCATCACCAGTTCCACTCGCCCTGGGGCAAGGGACAGCCGTGCGCGGACAGCGGGCCGCTGGGCCGCCACGAGGCGCTGGAGCTGTCCCGGGAGCTGCACGCGTCGCTGTCCGCCCTGCGCGGCGGCAGCAGCAGCGGCATGCTGCTGCAGTACCGCACCCGGCGCCACGAACCGGAGCAGCAGCGGCAGCAGCAGCAGCAGCAGCAGCAGGATGCGCGTGAACCGTGGGTTGCGCTGCTCTCTGCTGCAAGTGCGGCTGGCAACAGGGGCGTCCACGCAAGCGGCCCGAAGCGGCACACCGTGCATGGGGTGTTGGGGTGGGCGCAGGACCGAGGTGCGGAGGGCCTGTCGGGGCCGCTGCAGGGTACGGAGCGGTGCAGCTCCAGCCTGGCTGGGGCCCACCCCGACATTCTAACGCTCATGAGTGTCGCACCCAAGCTGCGACAGCAGCCACAGCAGCAGCAGCCGTGGGGTGCAGTGGGGGACGGGGGAGAGGTCGGCCTCGCAGCCTCCGGGCCGACTGCCAAGGGGGTGGACCTCGGTGGCCCCGTGGCGGGTGAGGCCTGCGCCACGGGCTCCAACGCCGCCACCTGCAGCGTGCCAGGGATGGCCGCAGGGACGCGACCGCCGGCGACCGCGACCGGCACCACGGGTCTCGCCAGCACCGTGGGCGGGCCTGCCCCTGGACAGCAGACCTCCTCCGCAGCCGCTCTGGCAGCAGAAGCAGCAGCAGCAGCTGCTACTGCTGCTGAGTTCAGCCCCGTTGCTGCCGCTGCCCCAGCCGCGCCGGCAGCCCCTGAGGCTGAGCCCGCCGATCAGTGCACCATGCCCACGTGCACCACCGCCTGCCGCCTGGCCGGCGCAGGCCCTGCCGCCGCGCCAGTTGCCGCCGCCGCGGCTGCAGGGGCCCCCGGGAGTCCCGAGGACCCCGAAAAGCCGGACGGGGCTTTCTTCATCAGCAGCAGCACCATCCAAGAGTACTCCCAGGCAGCGGCCAGCCATCCAGACACTCCCGGATACTACCACTGCGACATCACAACCAACAGCGACGCTGCCGGGTCTGCACAGCGGGCGGTGGTGGCACAGGACCTCACGACCGCAGAGGGCGCCCTCAACACCTACGGCGGCGGCGGGGACCCGCCCAACCCCAGCCCCCGCACCTCCTACGCGGAGCGCATGGATGTGCTGAGGCTGACACACGTCGAGTCGTTCTCTGGCATTGGCGTGGTGAACTTTCTGGGCTGCTTTGACGACTCCAGCTTTGTTACAGTCAAACTGACGGAGATACCCCAGGGCCTGGGGCTGCCGCCAAGCGCCTTCTCTGCGGCATGCTCGTCCAGCAACCCTGGCCAACAGCTCACTGTGCCAGAGGGCCCATCAACCATGGACCGGCACCCGGTTTCAGCTGCCCTATCTGCCTCTGTCCCTGCTTCTGGGGCGCCCTCCTGCCCATATTGCTCGATGCCTACGCGGCGCCGGACACAGGGGCGCAGGCGTGTTAGCACCCTGAGCACGGCAAGCAGCGGCAGTGACAGCGGCAGCAACGACTGTGTTGCGGCGCGCGTGTCGGCGTGCGACACGGACCGCAGCGGTTGCTGCTGCTGCGCGGGCTCCCGCCGGACGGAGGGAGGGCGGGACACGGGGCACGGCTCGGTGGGAGAGGGCGGCACGGGCGACGCTGGTAGTGAGACTTGGTTCCATGACCAGTGCCGGGAGGCGTTGCAGAGCGCAACTGAGATTGGCGTCCTCACGGCGCTGAACCACCCCAACATCGTGCAGGTGGGGGGGGGGGCTCGAGTGCGCGTTGCGACGGTTGCGGTTGTCATGCATGGAATGCCTCTCTTGCTGACCATGTCACGCCAGACATGGCGCGCGGCATACACGCCACCACATGCAGTCCACCAGGGTCGTGCACCTTACCCGCTGGGACAGCTCTAGCATGTCGCAGCCCTGGAAAGCGCCCCAGCGAAAGACATATGCAATTGGAGCTTTGTGCCCGGCTGTGTTCCCTTCACTTTCAGCCTTCGCGCTGCTTGTTCGCAGGCCTTCTGCTACCACCCAGGAGTGGTGCTACAGGACGCCGGCAGGGACGCGTCCGGAGCCCAGCAGCAGCAACAGCAGCAACCGGCCAGCAGCGGCACAACCTTCTTCCTGCGGCCAGCCACTGCGCAGGACTACGAGCAGCCGCCGGCGGATGCCAGTACCCCTGCTGGCAGCGGCGGCGGTGACGGCGGCGCTGTGCGCTCCCCCGTGTGCATGGCGCTGTGCTGCGAGTGGTGCGACCTGGGCAGCCTGCAGCAGGCGGCGGCGGCGGGGCGCTTCGCAGCGCAGCAGGGGCCCAGCGGTGACAGCGGCAGCAGCAGGGGCGGCGGCGGCAGCAGTGGCAGCGGCGGGTTTTCCGGCAGCATCAGCGGCGACAGCCGGAGCGGCGCTGGGGACGGCGTCCCTCGCAGCAGCGATAGCGGGAGCTACTACAGTGACACGGACTGGGAGGTGGGTCATCCGCATGCCGCACGCTGGTGGCACCGCCTCCTGGGCCTGTATGCTCAGAGCCGGCATGGTCAATGCGATGCGGATCCGGCACTGCTACTGCAACCCCTCGCGTGCGGTGCACATACGCCCCACGTACGCAGCCCCAATCCTCCCAGCTGCCACCTGTGTTGCTGCCCGTGGCTTGACCCTTCCACCCTGCTCGTCACATTCCGTGCGACTAGCACCCACGTGCCACAGCGGCAACAGAGGGCACTGCTTTCCATCCCCCTGTGCATGCATGCATGTGAGCCCCTGCGCCATGCGCACCACGTGCCCAAGCTCACCTACTGCGCCACTCTGCGGTTGCCTGTTACGTACCACATGCGTGCACCCCTCTCGCGTGTCAATCCACACCCCATTGCACCGCCCTGCCCACGTGCTCCGACCCCCAGTCGCTGCTCTACACGCTGCTGGACGTTGCCGTGGCGCTGCGCTACCTGCACGCCGCCGGCCTGGTGCACCGCGCCGTGGAGCCGGCCGCCGTGCTGCTGCGCTCCGAACCCTCCGACCCACGGGGCTTTGTCGCCAAGCTCGCCAGCTTCGGCCTCGCGACACGTGGCAACGCTGTACCGCCGCCCTCCACCACCTCCAGCCCCGTGGCGCCGGGTGCCGCTGCCGCCGCCGCCGCGGCCGGCGGCAGCGCCCGGCCGTCGGCGTCCAGCGTCGGCAGCGCGCCGCTGCACGACGGCGCGGCGGCGGCGGCGGCGCTGACACCGCCGCTGGCTTCCGGCGGCCTGGTGGGACCCGTGCACTGCATTCCGCCCGAGGCCTACTACGGTGCGTGGGTTGCCTCAACACGCACACACCATAAGCGTGTAGCGCGGTCCGCCAACCCCCCTTGCTTTGTTGCCCGGACGCGGTACGTGGTTACATGGTTATGTCTAACACATGCTTGCCAACGTTGGGCACAACCCATACCTAAACCGCACCCGGCACCGTGCCTGCAGTCTCCATTGCACCTGGCCTCAGTAAGGGCGTGGCCAGGCGCTGCCGCCGAATGACAACCATTACAAAATCGCTCTTGTTCGCAGCGGTTGAACCTTGTTCGCCAACGCTTTGCCGCAGGTGCTGGCCCCACCTCTGCGGGGGACGTGTGGGCGTTCGGCATGCTGATGTGGTCACTGGCATGCGGCGGCGGCGCGAGGCCCTACTGCGGCGCGCCCCCGCAGTCGGTGCCGCAGCTGGTGGTGCGGGGCAGCCGCCCGGCCTTCGACGACCGCGTGCCCCTGGCCTACAGGTGCGTGCGAGGACGCGAACGGGGTGGCACCCAGGCACGTGCGTGTGCGGCAAACAAGGACCCAGCTGATCCACCGTGTACACTCCTGTCCTGCCAGCATTATTGTGCTAAGGCTCTGCCCGGTACGGCATCCGGTCTTCAGCTCCTGCACGCCATGGGTGATATACGGCGGTTCATTGTCTTAGTCGTTAGCGCAGCAGCATTCAACCCACTGTTTGCTTGGCACGTGGATTGGCGCGCGTGGCTGCTGATGTGCATGTGCCTCTTGTTGACTGCTGTGCTCTGTTGTGGCGTGCGGCCGCTGTGCCCGCAGGACGCTGGCCACCCAGTGCTGGTCCGCCAGCCCGGGCAGCCGCCCCACGTCGGCGCAGCTGGTTGTGCGGCTGCGCAGGATGGTGCAGGAGTACGGCACCCAGTGAGGGCCGTGCGCCCGCCCCCCTTGCCAGTAAGAAACAAGGAACAAGCAATGTCAGTAATGGAGGGTGATGTGCAGAGGTTGCAGTGTAGAAGCGCGCTATCGGTATCTTAACGAGTGCATCAGGTTTCTAGGAGGGACCTGTTTTGAGCGTATGCGTTGGGGTAGTGGAGGCAGTCTGAAGCCAATACCCCTGGATCTGCGCAGCTGCGGGGCCACGACGGCCTGTCCAGGCAACGCCCCCTTATTACTAGTAGCTTAGCTTTGTTACATGTGATCCCTTCCCCTTCCTGCTGGGGTGCTGTGAGAGTTAACTGTGCCGCCCTGCTGGCACTGGGTGCGGAGTGGTGCGGACAGATGGGCCAAGGTCGTCACGGTGGCACTGAAGTCATTCAGTGCCCGCCGGACGAAGTGCAGTTTTGCAAGCGCACGCTGCGCGTTGTCAGGAACATGACATTATCGATCTACTCGATGAATGGATGCCTGTTGAGGCGTCGCAAGGATCACGCCATTTCGCAAGTGAAGATGGGGCACTGCGAGTTGCTGAAGTGTCGCCGGCCGGTTGGCTGCGGTGTGAGCAATTGCATGTGGCCGCATGCATCTCACCACGATGCAGGTTCATTCCGCTGCCTGCCGGTGAGCTTGACGCATGTGCACTTTGTATTGACGACCTTCGCTATGCTCTAGTCGTGGTCGGTCCGACTGTTTGCATTAGGAATGCCCGGGTCGCGCCGGCAGGTTTGCACCTGTGCCTGTACATGGCAGGGAGGGAATACCGTAACACGCTGTGTTGCTGTTCGCGTCAATGCCAGCAATGCAGCACACAACGATGGAGACGTTGTGCGCGCATGCATTTACGCAGGTAGAGCTGGTGCTGCATCTGGTAAGGGGCACGAAGTATGGCAGGATGCCGGGGCATCTTGTGGCACGGGCCCAATGATGGCCGTACCCTTCTGGGCAGGATGCCCCTAATGGCTGTGGCATGGTGTACGGTGGCTTGAGGGTTATGGTTTCTGTTGGTCCATTCCGCTCCCGGCAAACACGGAGCGCTCGTGGCACTGGGCCCTGTATGACGTGCGGTCTGGTGTGTAGTAGCATGCGGTGAGTGACTGTGTCAGCTGTGTGGTGTTCCTCATTAAGGTCGCATGATGGTCTTCCATGGGTCATGTTTTCCGCGCCCTACAGTGCCCTAGTGAGGTGCTATGTGAGGGGCTGCGCCGCAGGAAGGAGCGCTGTTGCGGTGGTGGACATGTTAAGCGTTCTCAGCGGATGGAGTTTTTGTGCGCGTGTGTGCCGTACGTGGCTCGCGTATCCTTTCCTCTTGCAGATTCATGCAAGTCATCCCCTATCGCGTTGTATGTCATGGTGTCTGGTGCAGAGCAGTGTTGTCCCCGCAGGGCGCACGTGGAGGCGTTGTTGCCGCTGTGTCAAGTGCCTTGGTGTTCGTGCAGGTGCCCTGGCCTGCTGTTAGGCTGTTTGTCTGGGGGCATGGTTCTCATACCTTGGATGGTCGCAGTATGCCTCGTGCAAGAGCGTACCTGTGAGCGATACAGCGTGCATACGAAGTACAATGAGTGCTATGCGTGCATGAGCATGTTCAACACGGGTTCCTTGTGCATGTTTTTGCGGAGGGTAACACCCCTTGCGCCCTGTGGAGAACGGGCGAGCGAGCGAGCGAGCCAGTAGACAGGGCGTCGGATATCACGCCCCATGCATGCGGACCTGCCGGCGAAGCGGCACGCCCACACCTGTGGTGCTATACGCTTGGTTCACCAAGTGCGGCGGGGGCCGCGGTGGTCAAAGGAGCATGTTCTGTCGTGTCAGGGTGCATGCCTACGCGTGCATGCCTGCTAGCCTGCATCTTAATGTGGCGATCTGTTTTGCCTAAGCGTGCTCGGAAGTCCCCCCCATGTGCAGTGATGTCGTACTGAACCTTGCAGAGTTCTGTGGCGTGCGACGGAGGCTGGGCCATTGGGCCTTAGAAGCTGGGTACGCGGGCAGGTGGTTGTGGTAGTTGTAGGTTGCACATGTTCCGGGCCTTATTGGTCCCTTCAGGTGGTATCAGCATCAAGTCATACGTCTCATCATTCCGGCGTCAGCCGAGGTAGTGGCGCGCGCTGTCCTAGAGAAGCTCCTTTGGGCTACGGCTGGCGCACAAGAGGATTGAGATGCATCATGCCGAAAGTACGCTGTACATGCATGCACACGGTATCTCCGTTGATCGAGCCGTATACGTTGCGTGTGTTTGCTCAGAGCCCTTGGAAAAGCAGCGCGTGGTATGCTGTTAGTTCTGCTGTTGTAGAGTCGGTGGCTGGGATGCATGGGAACCAGCCCTGTTGGGGTTACTTACGTGCGCCGATTACCTGGAGTTATTGTGTTGCAGTACTGCGCCCTGCCTTGCTTACAGGTCCCCGGGCGAGTAAGGAGGCCAAGCAGGACTGCATGAGATACCGGTACTGTGACTGTATCGGTGCCGTACCGTACGATGGACGTGTACCAGTGCTGTTGTAAGCGCCAACGCAGTCACGTTGAGCACGATGCCTCTGAGCCTTGCTTCACTCCTCCATGGATGCATGCACGGGCCATACACCAAAGTGCCCCCATGAGTATAGCATCGTCACGACCGGAGCAAGCTGAGCAACGACCATTCAGCAGCACAAACATCCCTCTCGGCGCATGTACCGTATTTCACAAGGTCCACACCCAACATCATTCATGCCCATGTACGCTTGGCCGGTGGTATGTGCTGAACAGCCATCGGGGCCCGCCCCCGTAAGGCCTGACCCGGTGAGGCGGACCTGGTCAGGTCCTCCATCGCCTGACCTGCATACAAATACCAGTACCAGTACCACCCACCAAGGCCTCCCATCCTTGCTACTGAAGATTCTGATATCCTTCCAGGCCACCTCCGGCCCAAGTCCACACCCCGTCAGCACTACCCCTGCAGACTCAGCCCCTGCAGGCCGGACGCCGCCGCCGCCACCGCAGCCAGCGCTCCCCTCCCCTGCGCGTGGAAGCCGCTGCTGCCGCCTGCGTCCCTCCACGGCGCCGTGTCTGCTGGCCCCTCGCCCTCCTCCGCCTCCAGGCTGGGGAGGGGCGCGCCCGCCGCCGCCTCCAGGCGCCTGTTGTACTCCGCCACCGCCTTGCGCAGCATGCCGTACTTGTCCATGACGGCCCGCACCCGGGCGTCCTTGGCCTCAACCACCTCGGCGGTGCGCTCCCGCCAGCCGCGGATCTGCAGCGGACAAAGGAGCAGGGCATGCGTGACGCGGAAGGAGCGCCGCGTTGCGTGCAAGCACCAGACAGGCACGTCGGAGTTTCTTAAAGGCAGACGCAAAGGCATGGCCAGGCGGTCCATAGCAACATGTGCCATGTCCCCATGTGGCCTCGGCCCACCGCAACCTGCACATGGGTACATCCGTATTCCGGACGGAAAGGCGCTCTTCGCCGACGTCCTCATACATGCGGCCGCTTGGTAGCTGCGTATGCCGTCGCACGTCTGTTGCCCACGAGGCTGCGAGTCACCTACCTGGGCCTCCTGCTCCGCCGCCCGCGCGTCCCCTGCCGCGTGCTCCGCCTCCACCGCCTCCCGCCGCTTCAGCTGCTCCTCCACCAGCGCGGCAGCAGCCTCCACCTTGAGCTGGCCCTGCACACGGTAACACACACACCCACAAGAGGCTTGCAGCATGCTGGCACAGCGGCGGGGCAACTGTAGTAGCCCAGCCCCCAAACCACGCCAAGGAAGATCCCAGCGAGGATTTGGCGTACACCGGATGCAGCTGCTGCTAGTGGGGCGGGGGGTGGCCGGCTGTGCTCGCGCCGCACCTGCTGCTCTATGCGGCTGAGCTTGTCCTGCAGCGAGGCCAGCTGCCTGCGGGCGGTGCTGTTGGCGGACAGCAGCTCCGCGTGGCGCCGCTCCTCAGTGTTGATGGCCTGGGGGCGGGCAGGGCGCCGGAGCCGTTTTGGGAGAGCTGGTTTGTAGCTCCAGCACTCAAGGGGTTGCATTGGCTACCGGCGTGCTGGTTACTTGGAAAACATCACTGGTGCCGTGAATAAGATGCAAAGGCACAGCCAAGTGCAGTACGATCTAGGCTGTTGGGGCAGCTCCCGCACACCTAGACGATAGTCACAAGCAGTGCATCTTGTCCGCATTACACTTGCTGGACGCGAGCCGTGCCGTCTACTGACAGTAGGGAGCGGGGAGCACCATCCCTGTTCAGCACCACATGTTGCCGGGGTGCTCAAAGAAGCGTACAGCCCAGGCTCCACACCCTGGCGCCTCACCTCCCGCGTGTCCTTGGCTGCCGTGCTGACCTCCTTCTTCCTGGCCACCACGCCCTCCAGCTCCTCCTGCGGGCAGCAAGGCAGGGGCACGTGGCCCGCTGGCTTGGCAACTTCCTGCAGTATCTCGCCGGACACTGTACTGCCACTGTATTCAGCCAGACTTAACTTACTGCAAATGCAAGGCTTGTACGCTGACAGGCCAGCGTGCAGTCCGGTTGGCCATTGCGTTTAGAGATAGAGACATTGCATGTGCTTTCATTTGCGTGGTGCGTGTTGGCCTGACCCTTTGTCCGGCCCTCGCACAGTGGAGCAGCAGCACCGCACACACAACCCACCTGTAGCTTGATGCAGCGGAGCAGCTCGCGCTCAAACTGCGGCGAGCACACACGGCATGGGGACGGGCGCAGTGTTTGAGCACCTGATCAGCACCAAGACGATGTAGGGAACTGGCACCAGGGTGGATCTACTGCAGCTCTAGCAATTACGCTGCTGCACTAACGGTAGGTGTGGTAACATCCGCGCGGCCCGCTGCGCCCTACCTTGGCCATGAACTCCAGCTTGCGGTCGTGGTCGTTGGAGGCGGAGCACAGCGCCGCGTAATAGTCGCGCTGCACCTGCGTGGCGGTGGCCAGCTCCGCGATGGCCATGCGGTGCTTCTCGGGGCTCTGGCGCGAGGGGCCGCGTTGGAGGGGGGGAGGACGAGGGGGGGGAGAAATGAGAGAGAGTTAAGGAGGGGTATAAAGTGCCAATAAACGCGAAATAGTAGTGGTACGGAGGGGTAGGAGAGGAGGGGTGGGGCTCTGCGACGAGGACTTCCCGGTGTGAGGCGTGAGGGGTGCCAGGAGCTTCAAGGAAAACACCAGGCGCAGCTTTCGCGCGCCTCAAAATCCGCGGACCCACCTGCACGATCTGGTCCTGCAGCTGCTCCGCCTCCGCCGTCATGGAGGACAGCACGATCTTGGCCTCCGCCGCCTGGTCTGTCAGCGCGTTGATGGACGACTTGAGCGCGCGGTTCTGCAACACGTGTCGGCGGCGAGCAGGATGCGGCAGACGTCTTTTCCTATCAGAAGGAGGTCGCGCCTAGGTGGAGATAGTATACTGCGAGTCACAGCAGCTGCACCATGGGCACGCCGTTAGGTGTGCTGCGTTGACCCCAACGTGGGCAAGAACCAGCCTCACGCCGTCGACGCATGCATTGCGCCGCTGCTCCACATACCGGTACCGGCACCAACACCGTGACCTCTCACCTCCTCCTGCAGCGCCGCCTGCTGCTTGTTGAGCTGCGCGTTCTGCGCCCTGACGGCCGCCGTCTCCGCGTCGATGGCCGCCACCTCGCCCTGCCGCGCGGCGCGCTCCGCCTGCAGCCGCTTCAGCTCTGCCATCTGCACGGCAGGGGCGCACCGAAGCCGGCACAATGTCAAGGGCTCCACCTGCTAGCTCACTAGGTGCGCACCTGCAGCACCCTACACGTACCGTTGTACCACCACACGGCCTTTTCCCTACCAACAATTTACGCCGAGGACTTGCGAAGTGTTCCATGGCGAGGGTCACCCCCATCTCGCTGGGCCCCCCCCCCCCCCCGGGAACACGCCTAACCCGGCCCCCGCCGCCGCCTCACGTTCCGCTCCAGCTCCGCCTCCGCGTTGGCCGCCTCCTGCGCCCTGCCCGCCACGCGCTCCTCCAGCTCGTCCACCAGTGCCACCTTCTCCTCACGGAACTTGGCGAAGTTGATCAGCGCGCACAGCGAGCGCCGCAGCCGCGCGGGGTCGGGCTTGAACACGTCCTGGGGTCGGGTGGGGTGGGGTGAGACAAGGAAACCGAGGAAGCCATGGGTTCCAGTTGCGTGGCCTGCGTGTACTGCTGACGTGCGCACAACATTTTCGTGTGCGGCAGACCGTATGTGCCCCGAGTGCAATGGGCAAGCCTTGCTGCTGGATGGGCCCCCCGTTCTGTTCGTCATTGTTGAGGTGTAAAACCATCCGCTTGCCGTTTCCATGACGCCTGCTCGCTGTTGCGTAAAGGGCATGCCCCTCTACTCACGTTGAGGTTGAAGTCCCGGACTCCGCATATGAGCATCAGCTTCGTGAGGTGCCGGAAGAAGTTGGTGGTGGGGATGGACTCGTCGTGCAGCTCTGGGAACTCGAAGGCGCTGAGTGCTGAAAACCGGGGCTGCATGATCTCCTCCCTGGCGGTGAATCAGCCCAGCGTGTGAGTAGCAGTCAGTCAGTTGCAGGCGGGTCACGCAAGGTGCAACCTCCTCAGCACGAGTGGGCCACGGGGCGAGGCCACAGGGTGGGCCCCACTTGGCGTACTGTTTGGGGCCAGGCCCCATTCATGGGCCGACAGTTGAGGACGGCATGGGCCTTGGGGCTGCCCAGGTATTGACAAGGGGGGTGCCCAAGAGCGCTGCAGCGGGGTTCTTGCGTTCCTTACCTGCTGATGCCTGTGAGGGCAATTACTGCCTGCTCGTAAGCGGACCGGATGGCCTCGCAGGAAGGCTTCGCCAGCTGCTGGGCAACATCTAAGTGTATGTGAAGGTCTGTAAGGCATTGTTGTATCTCCTCTGTAGAGAGGTTTGTTGGAAAGCTGAAGGTTGACATGGCCCTCAGAGGGCTTTCCCTCGCGCGCCCGGGCACGCGCGACTAGACGCGTTAGTGATGTATACAAGGTTCGGTTCTCAAGCTGTTAATGAGTTTCAGACACCTTCTGTTGTAAGCGCGACCCAGCTGAACGCCGCTTGAAAAGGGCTATACACAGCGAGCTGCCCCTGAGCACCCAAACTCAGTGGAATTCTGCTTATTAACGCAATTGTATATCTTCAGTTGCAAACGTTTTGGGTGAGTGAAAGGCCCCGGCGAGCTGTCGGCTGTGTTTCAAGGCTCAAATACGCAAGCTATGAACACATGAGCGCTATGATTACGACTTACAGAGTATCATGTAAAGTTTGCGTAGGTCTGTACTTCATCTGGGGCAGGGCACCCGCAAAGTACGTGTTGCACTGCCTGGTGCAGGCCGGCAGAAGTCGGCAACCTCGGCATGTATGGTTGTAACTGGGGTGGCAACGGCATGGAAATGTTCCCGTCGGCTCGTCTACGCATGCAGCTTTCCAACATGAGACGGGCTGCGCAAATGCCACTGACCCGTAGCCCGTGGGTCACAGAGGCACGTGGCTAGCTCGTCGTCTGGGTCAGGGCATAGTATGCGCATGCTTCCCGCTGATGAGGATGAGACATGTCACAAGACATTTCCAGCAGTGCAGATGGTGACAGATTCGGGTCGATCTTCAGGACGCTGTCAGATTCAGGTTACGTGCGGGCACAGTCCCCGTACCGCCGCCGCTTCCTTGCCTCTCCTGCATACACCAGTTGACCGCTCAACGCGCATTCCATACAGCGCACACACCTGCTAACTATCCCGCAGTTCGACATAGGTGCAATGTGCAGAAGTGCTGCACAGACCATGACGTCCAGCAACGTACTGCTAACTTGCGCTTCAAGACCGTACAGTCCAGGGGAGCTGCTCCCCTGGTACAGTCATGGTGCGCCATCATGGCATCAGGTCAACCCTCAAATCCTAACGCTCGATCATTCCAAACTCCACCTCGGGACCTGGCACACGCGTGCCCTCGTGCAAAAAGCTGCTGAACTGCTCACACAAAACTCCACTGTTAGCAGGCAGCACTCAACGCGCCATGAACGTTGGCCGAGCTTGGCAGCCATGCGTGACGACGGGGCACACGTAAGAACAGGTGCTGGGATCTTGGTGCCGCATCGCACCGCCGGCGGACAGCACGAAACAGTACACCGCAGCGCACCGAAACCTGCCTTTGTCAAAGGCAATGACTTCAACTCATAGGATATATATATATATCAGTTTTACGCAGTTCCCAGGACCCTATATAGGCCTCCGTTGCTCAAAGCGCAGTAACCTTTCGCCGTACGCATTTCCAGTCACGCACGAACCACGTTAATACACAGGGGCCCACGCAATGCAGCCCTTTCGCTCAACCCGTCTTCCTAGACGAACACACAAAGGCTTGCATTGCGACATAAACAGTCCAGCAGGCAGGCAAATGAACAAGGGCAGGTTATCAATGTCATCAGGGCCTCGTCCCGAGTCCTGCTGGCGCTTGGCTAGGGCCCAGGCCGTCGCCATGTTCCGTCTGTTCCTGCCATGGACTTCGCCTGAGCCCCCCATGCAAGCGATCACAGCCATCCAAGCGCGCACGTTAAAGTCCGATCCAGGAAAAGCCCACCCCATGCTTCTATCGGCTGATCTTGCTCCTCTCATGCTGGGTTTTTACGTGCCGCGCGCCACGTGTCAAAGTTCCAGCGTGTGCGCACTACGAACTCGTTGTGTACTTGTCCACGGATAAGGGCCCCTTCAGCAAGGGGCACCAGGGGATAGGGGCAACATATAACGCAACCGATTGAGCTAGTACTTGAGCTATGGAGCACAATGTGGACACAAGTATCCGGTCTGGACAGTACGCGTTACACCCCAGTCAGGCTTGTGAGCCTCACTTTCTAAGTTCACGCGCAGGCCTTACCCAGCTCATGCTGAACGCCCGAAAGCGTGGGTTTATGACCTCCGGCACGCTGAGTGCATTTGCGCCCGGAGGCTCTGGCCGGCCTTGCACGCCCCAGCTGGCAGCTGCAGGCGCCTGCACCGCTGCGTCCTGCTGCTGCGCTGCGGCGTTGTCATGGCCAGCGAGTAGGTTGCGGCGCGAGGGGCTGGCACCGCTGCCCTCCCTCCGCGTCCTGGACCAGGTTACCTGCGTGCAGGGCCCAGCAGCAGGTGTTCTGGGCTCCGCATCTTCGGCCTGTGACGGGGTGCAGTTAAGCTAAGGGTGCCTTTTGTTTCAGACGGTTTTGACTGCTAATGTAAAGTTTGCCAACCCAATGGCTGTACGCTGGCGAACTGGGCGAGGTGTCCCCGTCCTTCTGGCACGGCGTGTACGCAGCCCGTCCCCTCCACGTGGCCAACCCACGGCGTGCCAAGCACCTGCATACGGTATGCTGGATGCGGCACCGATGTTGGGACTCTATCCACACTATCAAGGCATCATCAAACCAGTGACTCCACCCCCGTGTACTGTTATAAGCTAACTTCACCCCTGCTGTACCGGACCGCCTCAGCCCCAGCTGCCATGGCCCGTTCCCGCGCCCTCGCCGCGCCCGAGGACGCACGCGCACCTCCCGCGCCATCTGCGACGGCCCCTTGCTGTGTGCGTTGCGGAAGGGGCGCCACGTGCTGTGGTGGTTGATCTCCGCCTGCAGCGCGGTTGACAGCACGTGGTCCCTGGCCCCCGACACAGTCGCAGGCCGGCTGCCCAGGACGCCCCCCGGCTCGCTGTACTCGGCGACCAGGGAGCAGCCCCGTGGCTCATGTGCCCCTCCGCCCTGCATGCTGCCCCCTCCTAACGACATACTGGACCCCTCCTGCCCAATGTGCACGATCCGGCTTCCCCCAGCCCGCGTCAGTCCTCGGCTCGGGCTGGTCCCGCTCCCCTTGTCCTCAGCTATGTCCATCCGCGCTGCCATCCTGTGAGTGTACGTTCTGCACAGGAGGACCTCTGGCCCATCTGCTTCACTCGCTGGAAGTGGCAGCGGCTCCGGCGCTGCCTGCGACTGAGGCCCGGCCAGCAGCGGCAAGGATGGATGCATGCCCCCTGAGCCACCAGCCCTCTGCTGCCCATCGCCGCTGCTAGCCATCACATTGACACCGCTGCCGCCCACGCCTCTCAGCTCCCCATCCTGCTGGCTACTTCCAGCGGCCCCAGGCGTGGGGGGTAGGCTTAAACCAGATGCTCCCGCGCACTGCCTTGACACCGGAGCGCCCCTGCTTGCGCCGCGGAGGGGCGACTGCACCCGCTGCTGCATGCTCGCAGTCACGGCCCTTGGGCTCATGGCAAAGTCCGATGAGGCGGCGCGGAGGCGCAGGGGGCTGCCTAGCGTGTCCAGCTCCCCCGACCAAGCAGGGGTGGGCAGCAGGCGGGCCACGCCTGGGCTGTAACGCGACTTGAGCCGCCACGGGGAGGCGCACGGAGCTTGGGAGACATCCCCTGACACAGTCGTGGAGGGTCTGTCCCCGGTCTTGGCTGGTGCACGGCCTACCGAGACCCCAGGACAGCTGGTGGGCTCGTGCCTGTGAGCTGTAGCGGCTGCTGGGCAGTGGCCCCTGCCCGCTGATGCCCGGTTTCCAGGGTCTGTGCGAAGCTCCTTGTGCAGGAACGCCGCCAGACGGTCAGCCCGCGAGAATGGGCGTGTGCCCTCCTCCCCGTCGCCCTCTTCGTTACTTTCAGCATCCACCGCAGTGCCCGACCTCCACCACCTGTGCTCGCCGCTATCCCCGCGAGGCCCCCTGCCGGCCTCGCCGCCACCTGTCGCACCGTCGGCGCTCATGCGCCCATTGCCGAGGCTGCCCGTGCTGCTGCTGCTGCTGCTGCTGCTGAGCTCCGTTCTGACCACCTGCCTCCGGCTGACGAGAGGCTCCAGCCTGCGATCCACCTGCTGCACCGCCGCCGTCCGACACTGCGAGCGGCCAGGCCCCCTATGCGTCCCCGGCGCCTCCGCCTCGTCGCCTTTCGCGTGCATCAGCAGCGGGGCAAGCTCCAAAAGCACCGCTGGCGGCCGCTCACGCCCCTGCGTCGCCCCGCCTGGCGCTTCCGAGCTGCGCCCTCGGCGTGCACCAGCAGGCCGCCTGATGCGCAGCGACCGGTTCCTCGCCGGCGACACACTCGCCGCACCCGGCCCCATGCCCTCCTCGCTCTCATGCTCCTGGTCATCGCTGTCGTGGCGCCCGGCAGCGGTGGAGCTCTGCGCTACGGTGCCGCCGCGGCTGGCCCTCTCCCGGATGTACTCCGCAACCTTTGCCACCGCCGCGGAGCGCAGGTCCTTATCCACAAACAGCTGCAGCGGGGCTGAAGCGTTACCCACTCGGCGCTGTCGCAAGGGCGTGCTGCAGCAGGCCTCCGATGGGAGGGGCTGCGCAGGAAGGTGCTTGGCACCAGCGCCACTGCCGGGGCTTGGCGGCAACCTCGTTGCAGCAGCTGACGCGGTGGCGGTGTTTGCGGCCAGGGGAGCTGAGGTGGTTGCAGATGCCGTTCCGCCACCGCCTTCGCCAGGCCGATGGGGGCTCTCGCAGCCATCGAGGGCTTCCGCTCCGCTGTCAGACGAGTCCGAACACCTGAACCTGGAATCCTCCAGGCCGCCTGTGTCGCGGGGCAGTGGCAGCACGTCAGGGTCATGCCTGGCAGCACAGCCGTCGGGCCTAAGAGCCTCTGGCACCCATGGGGCACGCATGCTTCCTACACCTGTGTCAGCAAATGACGCTTAGCGGGTTGTGCGTGCATACACACACGCGACCAGCGTGTATCCTGATCAGGTGCGTTGGGTGCACGGGCAGGTACGCCTATGGATCCACTGCCGTAGCACCGAACCAGGGCCAGCCGCGACAAATGGTCCGCGCACCGTGTGCTGCTGCCAGAACAGCAAAGCACCCCCTCACTCCCATGACACGCCCTAAGCCCTACCTTGTGCATCACCAACTAGGTCACTGCTGCGATGCGCCTTTGGGTGCCAGCCACTGAAGGCGGCCCCTTGCAGCCTGTTGGCGGCCGACCTGGGCGAGGGTGCGGCATGCAGCTGTGCGCCCAGCAGCCTGAGGCTGTCGGTCTTGCTGGCCTCGTGCGCCTCGCGCGCCAAACGCAAGACATTGCTGGCAGATGGGCGGCGAGTCATAAGCCTCGCGATCGTGCCATCAGCAGCGGCCGACTGTCATGGACTCTGACACAGTACAGGCGGCCACCTGGCCTGGTCGGTACTGATGAGTGCCTCTTTGGCGCTCCTGCGGAGTTAAGCAGGTAATCAGAGGTCAGGCCAGACGTTTCCAGCACTCGGGAGGAATACGGTGGTGGTACGCACCTGAAAGCGTCTGTGGGCGGACCCCTCGTCAGCCCGGGACGACGCGCACTGAACCTCCAGACGGTGCTTGGGGTAACGCCAGGTAGCCGGCTGCTTATTGAGTCACAGCGAGGCTTCCATGCCCCTGCGTCGCTTCAGAGCAGCGGCTTTAGCTTGTATCACGCTGGGCATGTCGTCGGGCAATACTATCGTATGCGCGTAGTAGAGCAAGGATGGCTGATTGATTATGTATGGCGAAAAGACTCTTAATTGTTGACGCAATGCGCTATTGTGTTGCGCTCTCTAGCCAGGGCCAAGCCGTCACGCGTCAGACTGTCACATACAGCCTCGAACCTTGCAGCATACCACATTACAACATCTCTTTTGGAGGACCCATGTGCGATGCAGTCACGCATTCGCGCGTCTGTAGGTGTCGCCTGTACTGCTGGGCTGGAGGTACGACACCTGGCCTTGGCGTGGCCTGACGGCTAAACGGCTTGGACGTCGGGGCATTCTGAACAGGTAGGCGCACGTAAGGGTCTGCACGTGTTCCCTACCTTCCTACAGTGTCAGCGCTGCGCCAATGAACTGGAGGGGGCACTTGCCAGCGTCTGCCAGCCCAGTCAGTTACAGTTACAGTTACAGACCCCAATGGGGTACGTCCGGAGAGCCAGGGGGG
>VFQN01001980.1_pt1 | contig 32780 bp, 29 predicted proteins | sample 3512371 | NCBI WGS metagenome assembly VFQN01 (sample SAMN10412370, study PRJNA504923) | tailings metagenome | isolation source: Replicate 2 from Balatoc abandoned mine | place: Philippines: Itogon, Benguet | collected 2017-08-28 | reverse complement strand
GGCGTCCCTTCCAGGACGAGCCCGATCCGAGGCCGCTGCCCGAGGGCGGCGAGGTCGCGGGAGCCGTCGCCGACATCTTCGATGCCCTCATCGCAACCCTCGGCGACACCCGGCTCGAACCCGACCTCGACGAACTGCTCTGGGGAACCGTCAACGTCTTCCATCGCGCCACCGGCCGGATCGCGCGCGAGCTCGACGACAACGAGCAGGCGCAGCGCCGCCTCCAGCGCGAACAGGACGGCAGCGAGGTGAAGAGCGTCGAACTGGAGCGCCTCACGGCGGACGGCCGGACGCTCATCGAGCGGCGCGACGCCTTCGAGCTGATGCGCGACCAGGCGGCCGAACACTTCGAGCGCCATACCGGAGCGCCCTGGCGGCCACGCTCCGGCTCGATGATCAATCATCGCAACCTGTCCTCGGCAATGATTGACTCCCGGGACTTCCTTGCAGCGAAGCGCCGGACCGAGACCGAGGTGATGCTGCCCGCCGGTCCCAAGGTCGCCTTCACCGGCGGTCTCGACTTCGACGACCATCGCCTGATCTGGGCGAGGCTCGATCAGGTCCGCGCCAAGCACGCCGACATGGTGCTGCTGCATGGCGGTTCGCCCAAGGGTGCCGAGTTGATCGCCGCCAAATGGGCAGACAACCGCAAGGTGCTGCACATCGCTTTCAAGCCCGACTGGGACAAGCACGGCCGCGCCGCCCCCTTCAAGCGCAACGACGCCATGCTGGACACCCTGCCGGTCGGCGTCCTTGTCTTCCCCGGAACCGGCATCCAGGAAAACCTCGCCGACAAAGCCAGGAAGCTCGGCATCCCGGTCATGAAGTTCGAGGGCAGCGCGTGAGCGCTGCCGTTCACCGACTTTACTTGACGATCACCAGCATAAAAGACCAAATCCATGCATCCTCGTAGAACCGGCACGCTTCCATCCGACCGTTCTACACCGAAAACGGTGCCATCCCAGCCGCCTAAAAGCGTAGTGTTTCCTATCCCCTATCAGGAACTCTAAATTTTGGTGCGTCTAAAACGCCAATTGCAAGTCTACTTTTGTTGCACGCTTCAGTTAAGCAATGACCATGTCGTAGCATTAAATATCAAAAGCCATTCGGGGAAGTTGCACCCATTGGGTGCGTCAGGCGGGGGAATTTGTGGCACTTGGGGCATCGTCATCGGATTGCCTAGAGACTGGGATCATATGCTTGGTTCTGGTGGCCCAGTACCTTCGCCATCCCGCCGATCCTCATTTGATACGTCACGACTTGGGCCTTGTTGAGCGGTGCGCGAGTCGCGAGGACATTGTGCGCGCCGCAAAGAGACTGCACCTGAAAGCCCAGCTGGAGGCGGAGATGACGGCGGTGCTGGGGCCGAGAAGGGGGAGCGGAGGGCGGAGCGGCTGGGCTATCGCTCGGGCTACTACAGCCGCTGCTTGATCAGCCGGGTCGGCACGCTGGAGCTGAAGGTTCCGCAGGACCGCCAGGGGCGGTTCTCCACGGAGCTGTTTGAACGCTACCAGCGCTCCGAGAAGGCGTTGGTTTCGACGCTGATCGAGATGTACGTGCAAGGGGTGTCGACGCGCAAGGTGAAGGCGGTGACGGAGGAGCTGTGCGGCCACAGCTTCTCGGCCTCGGCGAGGCGCACGAGAACTGGCTGAAAGCACGCGCTACCTCAACATGGAGCATTTGCGCGAACACAAGAAGGAGGTGTTGCGACAGGCGGCCTGAGTCCCTTCGTCCCCCACCGCGCCAGCGTAGCGCCGTGCTCGCGCCGTCAAGGCCGCGGTCCGCGCCATCTGCGGCGGTGGCCTGCGGCCAGCCTTGACCGCGCCGGCGCGCGGCGCTCGCGAGGCCCCGAGAGGTCGGGACGAAGGGATGGTCGTCGCGGTCGAACAAAGGGATGCCCGCTCCCGCCATGACCTTTTTGCAGAACTTGACGCACTCAACTAATACGGAGCCTCATCTTCGCCAAGGCACAAAGGACAATACTGTATCCAGGTCGAACGGTTCCGGCGGGCTTTCTCGCGCAGCGGCAGCAAGAGCGGCGTCAACGCCCAACCTGTATTGCCATCGTCAATATCGCCTCCAGCGGAACGCCCGTGGAGGTGCCAAGCAAAGCGGCGACGTTGCGCGGAAGCCGAAGGTCGAGGCGGGCCGACCACATTCCGCTCGCCAAACCCCAAAACGCCGGCCAACGATCGCGGCGCGATTCCGTTCGCGAGCGCAAGGCGATGGATCCAGCTCGACAGCAACTCGTCCGGAAGCGGGTCAACGGAAGCGGGCCACCGAATCCCGAGCGACGCCGCCGTATCGCTCGCGGATCTCGACGGCGAAACCCGCACCGGTCGCTCCGCCGCTCACAGCAGGCCGTCACGCACCAGTGCCCGGCGGCGATTCGAAACCCGAACCAACAGGCTTTGCCTCAGCGCAGGTGACAGGCGACGAAATGACCGGTGGCGTTGGCGCGGAGTTCGGGCCGCTGCTCGCTGCATAAGGGCAATTGCCGGATCGGACAGCGCGGATGGAAATGGCACCCTGGCGGCGGATTGACAGGGTTCGGAACCTCTCCCTGAAGTTTGATCCTGGCTCGCTGGGCGGATGGGTCTGGGATAGGGGCGGCCGAGAGAAGCGCTTCAGTATAAGGATGTAGGGGATTGGCGTACAGCTCGTCTACCGGCGCGATCTCAACCATGCGGCCGAGATACATCACCGCGACGCGGTCGCTGATGTGATGTACGACCGACAGGTCATGCGCGATGAACACGTAGGTCAGGCCGAACTGCTCGCGCAAATCCTCCAGAAGGTTCACGACTTGCGCCTGGACCGAGACGTCCAGCGCCGAGACGGGCTCGTCGCAGACGATCAGCTTCGGTTCGGCCGCGAGCGCCCGCGCGATGCCAATGCGCTGCCGCTGGCCGCCGGAGAATTCGTGCGGATAGCGGCTCATGTGCTCGGCCCGCAAGCCAACGGCTTCCAGCAGGTTCACGACCCGGTCGCGGCGCTCCCGTCCCGGCCGCCCGAGACCATGGATGGCGAGCGCCTCGCCGATGATTGCGCCGACCGTCATGCGCGGATTGAGGGAGGCGTAAGGATCCTGGAAGATGATCTGCATGTCGCGACGCAGCGCTCGCAGCGCGCTCTGATCGAGCGCTGTGACGTTCTTGCCTTCGAACCACACACTTCCCGAACTCGGCTCGACCAGCCTCAACAGGCAGCGGCCGGTGGTCGACTTGCCGCAGCCGCTTTCGCCGACCACGCCGAGTGTCTCGCCGGCGGAAAGCTCGAAGCTGACATTGTCGACGGCATGGATCGCGCCTCTTTCACCGCCAAAGAAGCCGCCACGGATGGGATAGCGCTTGCTGAGGCTCTCGACGCGCAGAAGGGGTTCGCTCATGATTGCACCGCCGCGGTGGACACCGCTTTCTCGTCGGGGAAGTGACAGGCCACCCTGCGCCCGGCGCCGAGAGGCCGAAGCTCGGGTTCCACGTTGCGGCAGATAGGCTGCGCGCGTTCGCATCGCGACGCGAAGCGGCAGCCGGGCGGCGGCGCGAGCAGGCTGGGTACTGTTCCCGGTATCGCCTGGAGCCGCGCTGCGCGTTTTCCCTCGGTATGCACCGTGTTGATGCGCGGGATCGAGCGGATCAGCCCGATCGTATAGGGGTGGGCAGGCGCGGCGAAAAGCAGTGCCGCCGATGCTTCCTCCACCACCTTGCCGGCATACATCACTACGACACGCTCGGCCATCTCGGCGACGACGCCCATGGCGTGGGTAACGAGCAAAACCGCGAGGCCCAGCCGCTGCTTCAACTCCCGGAGCAGGTCGAGGATTTGCGCTTGGATTGTTACGTCGAGTGCCGTCGTCGGCTCGTCTGCGATCAGAAGATCGGGATTGCAGGACAGCGCCATGGCGATCATGACGCGTTGGCGCATGCCGCCCGAGAACTGATGGGGATAGTCATGCACCCGGCGCGCCGCGTCCGGAATCTGGACCAGCGCAAGCATCTCCGCGGCACGGTCATAGGCGGCGCGGCGGCTGATCCGCTCATGCAGGCGCACGACCTCGGCGATCTGCTCCCCGACCGTGTAGACCGGGTTCAGGGACGTCATCGGCTCCTGGAAGACGATGGCGATCTCCTTAGCGCGGATCTTTCGCATGGTCGCGCCGTTGGAGCGTAGGAGATCGCGGCCCTTCCAGAGGATCTCGCCGCCGGCGAAAAGTCCGGGCGGCATGGCGATGAGCTTGAGCACTGAATGGGCGGTGACGGTCTTGCCGCTGCCGCTTTCGCCGACCACGCAGACCGTCTCTCCCCGATGCACATCGAGGTCGACGCCGTCGACAGCCCGTACCACGCCGTCATCGGTGCGGAAATGCGTACGGAGTTGGCTGATGCGGAGCAGGGGTTCCGCGCTCTGGGTTTGAGCGTCCACGCTACGTGACCTTCCGTGGATCGAGAGCATCCCTCAGGCCGTCGCCGATGAAATTGATCGACAGCACGGTGAGGAAAATCGCCAGGCCGGGAAACAGGGACCAGTGGGGTGCGAAGTCCAGATAGTCCTTGCCGTCGAACAGGAGCCGTCCCCAGGTGGGGACGTCGGGCGGAAAGCCAAGGCCGAGGAAGGAGAGGGTGGATTCGGCGATGATCGCCTCGGCGATGCTGACGGTGGCGACGACGATGACCGGCCCCAGCGCGTTGGGTAGGATGTGTCGCGTGACCTGCCGTGACGTCGAGGCTCCGAGCGCGCGGGCTGCCTCGACGAACTCCTTCTCGCGCAGGGAGAGGAACTGTGCCCTGACCAGGCGCGCCACGGGCATCCAGCGGAATCCGCCGATCACCAGCACGACCAGCAGGAACACGCCGCCCTCCACGCCGAGCAGCGCGGTTGCGGGATCGCGGAAAAGGTAGATGACGAGCAGCAGCACAGGGAGGCTGGGTAGGGACAGGAAGAGGTCAGTCAGCCACATCAGCGCGGCGTCCACCTTGCGGCCGGAGATGCCCGAGACGGCGCCCACAAGCGTGCCGAACACGACGGCGACCAGCATTGCGGCAATGCCCACCGCTAGCGAGACGCGTCCGCCGTAGAGGATTCGCGCGAGCAGGTCCTGCCCGAGATCGTCGCTGCCCAGCGGATGGGCGAGCGATGGCGGCTGAAGGCGCGCCATGAAGTCGATCTGGCCGATCGGCACCTGCCAGAACAGCGGGCCGATGGCAACGCACGCGACCATCGCGCCGAGCAGCCACAGGCTGACGAAGGCCAGCCGGTGGCGACGAAACCGGCGGGTCGCGTCACGCCAGGGGGAATGCGGGCGCGCGTGCGCGGCGCTCGCGTCAGCTATAGACGATGCGGGGATCGAGCCAGCCATAGAGGAGGTCCGCGAGGAGGTTGAAGAGGATGACAAGCGCGGAGATGACGAAGGTCACCGCCATGATCACAGGCGTGTCATTTGAGAGGATGGACGAGATCAGCAGTGAGCCGATGCCGGGAATGCGGAAGATCTGCTCGGTGACGATGGCGCCGCCGAACACGGCCGGCAGCTCCAGCGCGACAAGCGTCACCACCGGGATCAGTGCGTTGCGCACCACGTGGCGGCGCAGGATCGTGGCCTCGGACAATCCTTTCGAACGGGCTGTCGTGACATGATCGAGCCGGACGACCTCTAGCACGGCCGCACGGATGTAGCGCGTCCATGAGGCCGCCTGGAAGAGCGCCAGGATGGTGATCGGCATGATCGACTGCCGGAACTGCTCCCAAAGCCAGTGCCAGCCCATCGCGTCGAGATTGGAACGGTAGATGAAGGGTAGCCAATCGAGATGGATGCTGAAGAGCAGGATGAAGAGAAGGCCGGTGAAGAAGGTCGGCAGGGAAAAGCCGACGAAGGAGAGCGTGCTGGCGATTTGGTCGAACAGCGAATAGGGACGCGTCGCCGCGTACACCCCGACAGGGAAGGCGATCATCAGGGCGAGGATCTGCGACGCGCCGACGACGAACACGGTGGCCGGTAGATGCTGCCAGATCAGGACACCGACATCGACCCGGCTTGTGAAGGAATATCCCCAGCTTCCCTGCAGCATGGCCGACAGCCAGTGGAAGTAGCGTAGGTAGATCGGGTCATCCAGGCCGAGCTGCGTCCGCAGATTGGCAATCACCTCCGGCGGCACCGCCGGATTGGTCACGAGCTCGGCGAAGACATCGCCGGGGGCGAGCGCCAGCACCGTGAAAAGCACGGCGCTGATGCCCAGAAGACTTGCAACGGCAAACACCAGCCGTCGCGCCATGAATGAACCCATCGTGCTAACCTTGCTCGACGCGGGAGGATGCGACAGCTAGGCCTCTAGGTACCAATCCGAAATTCTCCACAGATAGCTCGTCCATGTGCTGAGCGGCGCCTTGAGCCCCTTCTTGGCACCGGCCGCGACCTGACGGAAGACCACCGGTATGACGACGCCGTCATTGACGACAAGATCGTTCATCTGGATGAACAGCGCAGCGCGCTTGACCGGATCGAGCTCCGTGGAAGAAGCCACGTGAAGGTCGTCGAACTCCTTGCTGCGCCAGCGGGTGACGTTGCGGCCCTGCCAGTTGTTCGCCTTGGATGACGCCTGGCTGGACAGGAACTGCTGCATGAACAGGCCGGGATCCGGCTCACGCATCGGCGAGGTGTACATCTGCATGTCGGCATAGAATTTCCCGAACGTGTCGGGGTTGCCCGGATCGGACGAGAAGAAGACCGCATCCGGCACCGACTTCAGCTCCAGTTCGATCCCGGCGCGGGCGCAGGCTTCCTTAACGATGACCTGCGTCTTCTGGCGGCTCGAATTGGTGGTCGACTGGTAGACCAGCTTCAGCGGCTTGCCGTCTTTCTCCCGGATGCCGTTCGCGTCCTTGGTCCAGCCGGCGCCGTCGAGCAGGGCATTCGCCTTGTCGAGGTCGAAGGCCCAGGTCGTGTCCTTGGAAACGAACTGTTCCGGCATGTTGATGAAATTGCTGGTCGCTACGCCGGAGCGTCCATAGATGAATTCCGCCACCGACTTGCGGTCGACAAGCATGGCTATGGCGTCGCGCACAGCCTTGTCCTTAAAGATCGGATGGTCAGTGGCGGGGTTGGACTTCTCGCCATCCACTTCGGTCCATGGGTCGGAGCGGTTGAGCTGGATGTGCTCGATATTGGCGCCGGGGATGAGCGTCACGTCGCCTTTTCCGCCGTCGGCGAGGCGCTTGAGCACGTCGTCCTCGATCGAGAGGTTCCAGGCGAAATCATACTCGCCTGTCTGCAGGACGGCGCGCGCCGCGGACGTCGCGTCGCCGCCGCCCTTGATCTCGATGGCATCGAAATAAGGCCTGTTCGCCACGTGATATTCGGGGTTCGCCTTGCCGGCCAGCATGTCGCCCGGACGAAAGTCAGAGAAGATGTAGGCGCCGGTTCCGACTGGCTTGAGGTTGACCGGCGCTTGGCGCGCATCCGCACCTTTGAACGGCTCGAACACATGCTTCGGCAGGATGAAGCCACGCGAGCCGACGAAGGGATCCGCCCAGAACGGCGTGGGGCTCTTGAAGGTGATCTTGACGGTGTGGTCGTCGACCTTCTCGACGGTCAGATCCGTGTACGTTGCCAGAGTCCAGGCGGATGTGGCGGGATCAGCCGCGTAGGCTGCGGTGAAGACACAGTCGTCGGCCGTAAAGGGCTTGCCGTCATGCCATTTGACCCCCTGCTTGAGCTTCCAGGTCACCGATGTGCCGTCGGCCGCCACGCCGCCGTTCTCGACAGTTGGGAGTTCCGCCGCGAGGATCGGCGTTAGCCGGCCGTTCATGTCCCAGCTGGCCAGCGGCTCGTAGAAGACGTTCACGGCATGCTGGTCGCCCGAACCGGTTGCGAAATGCGGGTTGAGCTGGGTGGCGGCTTGCCACTGCAGAAGACGCAGAGTTCCGCCACCGCCGGCTTTCTCTGGCTTGTAGGTGAAATCCTCCTGCGCCAGCGCCACGCCCGCATGCGAAAGGATAGTCCCAGCCATCGGAACGGAGAGCCCAACCGCGAGCATCTTCTGCATGAAATCCCGCCGGGACAAACGTCCGGCTTTGACGCTCTGCACGAGCGCTCGCAACTGCCGCTCTTTCATCCGAAACTCCCATTTGAAATCGAAAGCCGCCGCGCTTAGCGGTTACAGCCGTCTGTCAACAATACCCGCCATCGAACGGCCGTCAAGTATACAGTATCTTTTATCGGACCTATCCCAGGGAAAAGATATAAGATACTTGATACAAGAGTGATGGTGGGGTAACTATCAAAGCGCGTAGTTTGAGGAGAACCAGATGCTGCAGCGGACAAAAGAAGCGGATTTGATCGATCTCCGTCGGACGCATTTTCCCCTCCTGGAACGTTGCGCCTATCTCGATACGGGCAGCGCAGGTATCTCCTTCCCGGCGCAGGCAGAGGCTGCCGCCGCCTTCTATTCCGGGGCGAAGGCATGCGGCTATCTCGGCAAGGAGATCTGGCAAGCAAAGGCCGCTGCGGTGCGAGGCAAGCTCGCCGCGCACTTGAATGTTGGTGTGGACGAGATCGAGTTTTTCTCCGGCACCACCGATTCGCTGAACATCGTCGGCCACAGCATCCGCTGGCAGCCCGGCGACGAGATCGTTGTCGCGGAAGACGAGTTCCCGTCGGTGCGTCTTGCCTGGCAGGCGGCCACGGATGCCGGCGCGGTGCTGCGCATGGTGAGGGTGGAGCGGGAAGGCGAGCGGGAAGATGCGATTGCAGCGGCCGTCACCGATCGTACGCGCCTGCTGGTGGTTTCGCATGTGCATTCGATAACGGGAACCTGCCTCGACCTCGACAGGCTCGGGAAGGTCTGCCGCGAACACGACGCGCTGTTCGTGGTCGATGGCATTCATGCCCTGGGCGCTATGCCTGCATCGCTCTCATATGTCGATGCCTATATGGCGGGTGTGTTCAAATGGATGCTGGCCGGCTTCGGCCTGTCGGTCTGCGTGCTGCGTCCGCGGATGAGGGGCCGGATGCGGCCTGCGTTTCGTGGTTACCTGAACCAGCCGCCGGAGAACACGATCCAGTTCGCGCATGTGAACTATCCGGGACTGTACGCACTCGACGCATCGATGACGCTGCTGGGTGACGAGATCGGCTGGTCCGTCGTGCACGGACGGACGGCTAATCTCGTGGAGCAACTCTCGCAAAGGCTGGCCGCCGCCGGCATCGACCTTGCTGCGCCAGCCGGCTCGCGTGCCGGGATCGCCAGCTTCCCGGTGCCCGATCCCGAAGGCGCTCGCGCGCGCCTTGCGGCGAGAAACATTCATGTTGCCGCACGGGGACGCTACCTGAGAGCATCGCCTTTCTTCTACAATTCTGACGAGCACATCGCCCGGTTGGCCGATGCCGTTCAGAAGGAATGCCGCTGACCCCGCGGTCGTTTTGTGTTTGCCGAGGATTGAAATGTCGGTTCATGACCATATTGCGCCTTACCTGGACGACCTGATCGCGATCCGGCGCGACATCCACGCCCATCCGGAAATGGGCATGGAAGAGGTTCGCACCTCGGCGCTCGTCGCCGCGAAGCTGCGCGAATGGGGTGTCGAAGTCACGGAGAGCGTCGGCAAGCTCGGCGTGGTCGGCGTGGTGCGGGGCAAGCGTCCGGGGCAACGCACGATCGGCCTGCGCGCCGACATGGATGCGCTGCCGATCCTGGAGACGACCGAGCTGCCCTATGCCTCGACTAGTCCTGGCATCATGCATGCCTGTGGCCATGATGGGCACACGACCATGCTGCTCGGCGCTGCGCGCTATCTCGCCGAGACCCGCGATTTCGCCGGCACCGTCGTCTTGATCTTCCAACCCGCCGAAGAAGGACGCGGCGGCGCCCGCGCCATGGTGCAGGACGGTCTGTTCGAGCGCTTTCCGTGCGATGCGATCTACGGCATGCATAACCGGCCAGGTCTCGGCGTCGGAAAGTTCGCGGTGCGGCCGGGACCCGTGATGGCGGCCGGAGACCGGTGGCGGGTCACGTTCAAGGGAACGGGCGGCCATGGCGGATCGACCCCGCATCTTTCGACCGACGTGACCGTGGCGGCGGGTCATTTCCTGCTCGGCGTGCAGTCGATCGTCAGCCGCAACGTCGCGGCGCGCGACACGGCAGTCTTGTCGGTCGGCTATGCGCAGAGCGGTTCGCTCGAAGCGCCGAATGTGATGCCTGCGGAATTCGTCGTCGGTGGCGTGTGCCGCACGTACGACCCAGCGGTGCGGACAATCCTCGAAAGCCGCATCCGCACTCTGGCGGACAGTCTCGCGGCGGCACAGGGATGCTCGGCCGAGGTCATCTACAATCAAAGCGGCTTCGCGGTGATCAACGCATCGGAGCCGGCGGCGGCGGCTGCCGCGGCGGCTACGGAACTGGTTGGGCAAACCAATGTCGTCGGAGACATGCCCCCCTCGACGGGCGGCGAGGATTTTGCCGAGATGATGCAGGTGGTTCCCGGCTGCATGACGCTGATCGGCAACGGCGCGGATGAGCCGGCCATGGCGCCCCGGCTGCACACGCCGCTGTTCGACTTTAACGACGAGGCGCTTCCACATGGCATCGCCTTCTGGGCTGGCATCGTCGAGCAGGAACTGGGTCTCAGGGAGGCCTGACCAAGCGCGATGCTTCCCGTTCCCGAAACACCGGTCGTCGCCACCCATTGGGGCACCTATCGGGCGCGGATGGAGCATGGCCGTCCGGTGGCGCTTGTTCCCATCGAGTCCGACCCCGCTCCGTCGCCCATCGGCTCTACGATGATCGAGGCGCTGGATGACGCCTGCCGCATCCGCCGGCCAATGGTGCGCCGGTCCTTCCTCGAAAACGGACATGGTGCCGGAGGGAAGGCGCGCGGTGGCGAGCCTTTCATCGAGGTGGGATGGGATCTCGCGCTGGAGCTGGTCGCCGGAGAGCTTGACCGTGTCAGGACTGGGCACGGTAACGGGGCAATCTATGGCGGCTCCTACGGCTGGGCGAGCGCCGGCCGGTTCCACCACGCGCAAAGCCAGATACACCGCTTCCTCAACTTGATCGGTGGCTATACCCGGTCGGTGCAGAACTACAGCTTCGCCGCCGCGCACACGATCCTGCCGCATGTGATCGGCGATCACGGCGGCCTCGAGAGCGGCCATACGAGCTGGTCCTCGATCGTGGGATCGACCAAGACGCTGGTGGCGTTCGGAGGCCTGTCGGGCAAGAACTCGCAGGTGAGCGCCGGCGGTGTGGCGCGCCACATCCTGCCGGAAACGCTCGCCGCGCTGAAGGAGGCTGGTTGCCGGCTGGTGTCGATCAGCCCGGTCCGGGACGATACGCCGGACGGCTTTGTCGATTCCTGGCTAGCAATCCGGCCGGGCTCCGACGTCGCGCTCATGCTGGCGCTTGCACATGTGCTGGTCGAGGAGGGGCTGCACGACCAGGCATTTCTCGACCGCTTCACCACGGGCTTCGATATCTTCCGGCGTTACCTTCTTGGCGAATCCGAGGGGTCTCCCAAGACGCCCGAATGGGCTGCGGCGCTCTGCGACCTGCCGGCCGACGAGATTCGTTCGCTGGCGCGCCGCATGGCCGCGACGCGCACCATGATCATGGTCTCGTGGAGCCTCCAGCGCGCCGACCATGGCGAGCAGCCCTGTTGGATGGCTATCACCCTTGCCGCGATACTCGGGCAGATCGGCCTGCCGGGAGGAGGTTTTGGAATCGGCTATGGCTGCGTCAACGGCATCGGCAATCCGGTGCTGGGTATGGCCTGGCCGTCGCTCGACCAGGGCACGAACGCCGTCGACGAGTTCATTCCTGTCGCCAGGATCGCTGACATGCTGCTTGGGCCGGGCGGCGCCTACGATTTCAACGGGCAGCGCCGGCGCTATCCGGACATCCGCATGGTCTATTGGGCCGGCGGCAATCCGTTCCATCATCACCAGGACATCAACCTCCTGCTGGAAGCCTGGCGCAAGCCGGAGACAGTCATCGTTCACGAAAGCTGGTGGAACGCGCTGGCCAGGCACGCCGACATCGTGCTCCCGGCAACCACGCAACTCGAGCGCAACGACATCGTCTGCTCGAAGCGGGATCAATTGCTCGCCGCGTCGCACAGGATCACCACGCCGGTCGGCGAAGCGCGCAGCGACTACGAGATTTTTGCCGGGCTTGCTTCAAGGCTTGGAGTCGAACGGCAGTTCACGGAAGGACGTGACGAGGAAGACTGGCTGCGGGCTTTTTACGCGCAAGCACGGGAAGAACTGCGGAAGCATAGTGTCGATGCGCCGGATTTCGACACGTTCTGGACGAACGGGATGGTGGCGCTGCCGGAACCGGCGAAAGAGACCGTGTTGCTGAGCGCCTTCCGTGCCGATCCCGAGCGCCACCCGCTCGCCACGCCCTCCGGGCGGATCGAGATATTCTCCGACCGGATCGCCGGCTTCGGATACGAAGACTGTCCCGGACATCCGGCATGGCTGGAACCGCGGGAATGGCTAGGAGCGACCGCGGCCGGAAGATTTCCGCTGCACCTTTTGTCCAACCAGCCCAAGGCACGCCTCCACAGCCAATACGACAATGGCCCCCTGTCGCGTGCCACGAAGATCAAGGGGCGGGAGCCGATCCGCCTCAATCCGGACGATGCGGAGATGCGCGGTATCTCCGATGGCGATGTTGTCCGCGTCTTCAACGATCGTGGCGCCTGCCTGGCGGCCGCCGTGATGTCGCCGGCGCTTCGGCGCGGCGTCGTCCAGCTTTCGACCGGCGCATGGTATGATCCCGACGCGCCGGGCATGGTCGGCGCGCTCGACAAGCACGGCAATCCCAACGTGCTGACCCGCGACGAGGGAACGTCGAGGCTGGCGCAAGGTCCGAGCCCGCAATCCTGCCTCGTCGAGGTCGAACGTTTCGGCGGCGAACTCCCGCTGGTCACCGCCTTCGAGCCGCCGCGCCAGTTGCCCGTGCGGCCCTGAGGTTCATCAGGCCGTGAGTGCCTTCGCGAGTGCGGCGCCGATTTCCGCCATTGCGGCATTGCGGTCCTCGAAGGAGGACTCTGTTTCGGTGATATAGACCGCAGCGAAGACCGGAGCGTGGTTCGAAGGCCAGATCACCGCGATGATCGACCGCGAGCCATGCCCGCCCGCGCCGGTCTTGTCGCCGATCGTCCAGTCCTTCGGCAGGCCCGCACGCAGCAGGGCGCCGCCGACCTGGTCGGCGATCATCCAGTCGGCAAGCTGCTTTCGCGATGCTTCCGACAGCACGTCGCCAAGGATCAGTTTGCGCAGGCTCTCGGCGGCCGCCGCCGGCGTCGTGGTGTCGCGCGGATCGCCGGGCACACCCTCGTTGAGATCGGTCTCATGGCGGTCGAGCCGCGTTGTGTCGTCCCCGATCGAGCGCATGAAGGCGGTGAAGCCCTCCGGTCCGCCGATCGCGCCGAGCATCAGATTGCCTGCGCTGTTGTCGCTGATGGTGACGGCTGCTTCGCAGATCGCCGCGAGGGTCATGCCGTCCGCCACATGCTTCTCGGTGACCGGTGAATAGTCGACGAGGTCGCTTTGCTGGAATTTCACGACCCGTGCGAGGTCTTCCTTCCCGGCATCGACTTTCGCAAGAACGGCGGCGGCTGCCAACGCCTTGAAGGTGCTGCTCATGGGGAAGCGTTCGTCTGCCTTGTAATTCCAGAGCGCTTTGCCGTCCTCGCCCAGAACGCTGACGCCCAGCCGCGACTTCAGCCGGCTCTCGACGCCCTTCAATGCATCGATGAACCCGTCGTCCGCCGCATGGACTGAAAAGGGCAATCCCAGCAGACTGCCTGCGGTGGCCGCGAGGGCCGAGACCATAATTTCCCGTCTGTTCAGCGTCATGGTGACTTCTCTCCAAGTGGCATTTAAGCGCTACAGTCAGTCTGTGGCTACTTGCTAAAAAATACAAGATACTTTATCGCATCGAAGTGCGCCGTGGGGAAGCGGTGATGTGTCAAAGGAGGGGAATGACAATGAAACTCGCACGCGCATTGCTGCTGGGAGCAGCACTCATCGGATTTTCGGCGCCGCCAGCCGGCGCAGTCGATGCCGGCCCGACGTTGGCCGCCGTAAAACAGCGCGGGAAGGTGAATTGCGGTGTCTTCGGCGTGATTTCGGGTTTCTCACTACCGGACAGCCAGGGCGTCATGCGGGGCATCGATGCAGACGCATGTCGTGCCATCGCCGCGGCGGTGTTTGGCGATCCGGAGGCGGTGAACTGGGTGATGCTGACGGCGCAGCAGCGGCTGCCCGCCCTTCAGTCGGGCGAAGTCGATGTCGTCTACGCGAACCTGACCTGGACGTTCTCGCGCGAGATCGAAAGCGGGCTCGCCTACGCCAGTATCCATTACTACGACGGTCAGACCTTTATGGTGAAGAAGTCGATCAACGTGAACAGCGTGAAGGAGCTCGATGGGGTCAGTGTCTGCCTGACGCAGGGCAGCACGATCGAGCAGAGCGTGCAGGAATACTTCGCCAAGAATAACATGAAGTTCACGCCGGTCGTCTTCGCCGATGTGAGCGAGACGCGCAAAGCCTTCGTGGCGGACCGCTGCGACGCGACCGCGGGCGACGGCTCCTCGCTCGCCGGCTTCAAGGCGTCGCTGGGCACGGACAGCGAGAAATATGTCATCCTGACGGAGCGCATCTCCAACGAGCCGCTGGGCGGCGCGGTTCGCAAGGGCGATGGCCAATGGTTCGACATCGTCCGTTGGTCTCACTTCGCGCTGGTCAATGCCGAGATTCTTGGCATGACCAAGGACAATCTCGATACATTCAAGGGCGGTACGGATTCCAACATCCGACGCTTTCTCGGCGAGGAGGGCACGCTTGGTGCGGCTCTCGGACTGGCGCCCGATTGGGCGTACAAAATTGTCAAGGGTGTCGGCAATTTCGGCGAGGTGTGGGACCGTAATGTCATCGGCGTCGACCGCGGTCTGAACCGCGTCTGGACGCAGGGCGGCCTGCAATACGCACCGCCGTTCCGCTGAGCCTGATGACCATCGGCAGCACCAAGCGAGAGGCAAGGCCCGTCATCGGCGATGACCGGCCGCCTTTCAGCCGGCTTGCCACGGCGAGGCGTATCGGCGAGCAAGTGCTGATCCTCGGCACGATCGCCGTGCTGATCTGGTGGCTGGCCGCCACCACGTCGGCCAACCTTCAGGCGCGGGGCATCACAACCGGTTTCGGCTTCCTGTCAGAGCCCGCCAATCTGGCGATCTCCGAGACATTGATCCCGTTCACGCCTGGCGTGGATACGTATGCCCGCGTCATCCTGGTCGGCGCGCTGAACACGATCTTCGTCTCGCTCATCGCCATCGTTCTCGCGACGCTTCTCGGACTGTTCATCGGACTCTCGCGGCTGTCGCCCAATTGGCTGCTCAGCCGCGCCGCGGGCGCCTATGTGGAGCTGACCCGCAACGTTCCGCTCCCGCTGCAGCTCCTGATCTGGTACCAGATGCTTCTCAACCTTCCGCCGCCACGGCAGGCGCTCACCTTCATGGATACGGTGATCCTGTCGAACCGCGGACTCTGGCTTCCGTCAGCAGCCTGGCACGGCGTCCATCTCGCAATGTGTGGGGGCGCCATCTTGCTCGGGCTCGTGGTCGTGGCCGCCCGGCGGCGCGCCGGTCCTTCCCGGTGTGGGCTTTCCGGTCGCTGGTCCTCGCTGCTCCTCGTGATAGCAATGCTCGCTGGCATGACGCTGCTTCCGCCGGAACTGGAATCTCCGGTCTTGCGCGGTTTCAACTATCAGGGCGGCACGAGGCTGAGTCCCGAACTGGCCGCGTTGGTCGCAGGCCTTACCCTCTATTCGGGCGCCTTTATTGGTGAGATCGTCCGCGCCGGCGTCCTTGCGGTGCCTGCGGGTCAATGGGAGGCCGGGCGATCGCTCGGGCTGCGCCCCGCGCAGATCGTCCGGAAAATCGTGCTGCCGCTGTCGCTGCGCTTCGCCGTTCCGCCGATGGCGAGCGAATATCTGAACATCGTCAAAAACAGCTCGCTCGCCGTTGTCATCGGATATCCGGAGCTCGCCGCGCTCATCAACACGATGCTTGGCGACACCGGCCAGCCGATCGAGGCGATCGCCATCCTGATGCTGGCCTATCTCACCATCTCGTTCTCGGTCAGCAGCTTCATGAACTGGTATGAGCGCCATACCGCACTGGTGACCCGATGAGCATCGACAGCGATGTCACGCAGGCGATCGTCATGCCGCCGCGACAGCAGCGCGGGCCACTGGCCTGGATGGCGCGCAATCTCTTCTCTACCTGGACCTCGACCGTCGTGACGCTCGTGCTGGGGTTTCTGCTCGGCTATGCCGGCGTCAGCCTGTTGCGATGGGCTATACTGGATGCGGTCTGGTTCGTACCCGGCAACACCATCGAGGACACCGCGCTGTGCCGGACCGCGGACGCGGGCGCCTGCTGGGCGATCGTGCGTGAGAAATACCGCTTCATCCTGTTCGGGTTGTATCCGCATGCCGAACAATGGCGGCCTGCCTGGGTGATTGTGCTCTTGATTGGACTGTTCTTGGCGTCGACCAACCCGCGCTGGTGGGGTCGGTCCATTTTCGTCATGTGGTTGATCGGGCTTGCCGCGGTCTATGCGCTGATGGCGGGCGGCGTGTTCGGGTTGACGCCGGTGCCGGAAGACCGCTGGGGCGGACTGCCGGTGACGCTGGTGCTCGCCTCGGTCGGGATGGCGCTGGCGTTTCCCCTCGCGATCCTCGTGGCGCTCGGGCGGTCCTCTTCCAATCCGTCATTGCGCTTCGTCTGCTATGTTTATGTCGAACTGGTTCGCGGCGTGCCGCTGATCTCCGTGCTGTTCATGGCAAGCGTGCTGCTGCCGCTGTTCCTGCCGGACGGCATCACCATCTCGAAGCTGTTGCGGGCGCAATTCGCCATCATCTTCTTTATCGCCGCCTATCTGTCGGAGTTGATCCGCGCCGGCCTCCAGTCCATCGACCGGGGTCAGACGGACGCAGCGGCGTCGCTCGGACTGGGGTACTGGCAGCAGACCTTATTGATACGTCTGCCACAGGCGCTGATCATCGCGTTGCCGACCATCGTCAGCCTCTGCATCGGCCTGTTCAAGAGCACGTCGCTGGTCATGACGATCGGCATCTTCGACCTGCTCAACGCAGCGAAGAGCGCCGCCGCCGAACCGGCCTGGCAGGGTTTCAGCACGGAAGCCTATCTGTTCGCGACAGCGATCTACTTTGCCTTCTGCTTGGCCATGTCGCGCTATGGCCAACATGTCGAACGCCGATTGAGGCGCTCCCGCTGATGGATGAAATATGAAACGGATTGCGGTTCTTGGAGCCGGCGCCATTGGCGTCTGCGTTGCCCTCTACCTCCAGCGCGACGGCCATAAGGTGACGCTGATCGACCGGGACGATCCGGGCAGCGGCGCCTCGTCCGGCAATGCCGGCGTGATCCAGTGCGGCAGCGTCATTCCGGTCGCCAACGCCTCGACCCTGCGCGCCGTGCCGCGCATGCTGCTCGACCCGAATCAGGCGCTGGTGATCCGCTGGCGGCACATCATTTCGCTGATGCCCTATCTGCTGCGCTTCCTTGCCGAGTCGCGTCCTGAGCGTGTCGAGCACAACACGCGTGCGCTCGCCTCGATCGTCCCCAATGCCTATGATGGCTACCGGCCACTGATCGAGGCCGCAGGCCTCGGCCATATGATCAGGCACAGCGGCGAGCTTCATGTCTTCGAGACCGACGCGGCGTTCAAGGTCAGCGACACCACGCGCGCGATTCGGCGCGCGCATGGTATTCCCGTCGAGGTACTGAGCGGCGACGAGGTAAGGGAGCTTGAACCGGCGCTGTCACCAGCGATCCGCCACGGCGCATTCCTGCCGAATGCGTATCAGACTGCCGATCCGCGCAAACTGGTAGCCGCCCTTTGCGAACACTTCGTCGCCAAGGGCGGGCGTCTCCTGCGTGGAGATATCCGAGACATTTCGGTTCAAGGCTCGCCGACGGTCCATCTCGCTGACGGAGACCATCGCGCCGACGCGATCGTCATTGCGCTTGGGGCCTTCTCGAAGCCGTTGGTGCAGCGGCTCGGTGAGACCGTACCGCTCGATTCCGAGCGCGGTTATCATCTGTCGCTCCCCATGCCGGGCGTGGCGCTCGGCCGTGCGGTGATCTCGGGTGAATACCGCTTTGCCATGACCCCGACCGGCGGCGGCATCCGGCTTGCCGGCACGGCCGAACTGGCCCGCGTTGGTGCGCCGCCGCGTTACGACCGGGCGCGGCGGCTGTTGCCGCTCGCCCGTCGCGTCCTGCCGGGGCTTTCCGGCGAGGGCTCGACCGAATGGATGGGGCATCGGCCGTCGACCCCGGACAGCCTGCCCGTGATCGGTCGCTCCCTGCGCCACGCGAGCGTCTACTACGCCTTCGGCCATGGGCATTCGGGGCTCACCCTCGGCGGCATCACCGGGAACCTGATCGCCGATCTTATCTCCGGCAGCACGCCGGAAATCGATATCGAGCCTTACAGCATAGGGCGGTTCGCATGAGCCGGCACAGGGAAGATAGCAGGGACGCAGACACCATGCCCAGCCGTGGGTCATCGAGGATCGCTATCCTCGGCGTGCATCTCGAAGCCAACAGCTTCGCGCCGCCGGCGGAGAAGGAGGATTTCCTGGCCGAGTGCTGGGAGGTGGGGGAGCGCATCTCCACGCGCGCCCGCCAGACGAGCAACCTGCCGCTAGAGGTGCCTGGCTTCTATGACCGCATGGACGCGACCGGCGCGTGGGCGCCGGTGCCGATCATCATCGCTGCCGCACAGCCCAACGGCCGCATCCGCCAGTCGGTGTTCGACGAGTTCATGGAAATCGCCGGGCGCCGGCTTCGGGAAGCGCTGCCTGTCGATGCCGTCTATGTCTGCAGCCATGGGGGCTCGGCGGCGACCGGGGACGACGACAACGACGGCACGCTGGTCGTCACGGTCCGCGAAATCGTCGGCCCGGATGTGCCGATCGTGGTGACCCACGACCTGCATTGCAGCGTGTCGGAGCGGCTGATCGAGGCAACGGACTCGCTCGTTGCCTACAAGACCAACCCGCATGTGGATCACAGGGAGACCGGCGCCAAGGCCGCGGACCTCCTGAGGCTGATGTTGAGCGGAGTGCGCACGAAGAAGGCGTTCATCCGCCTGCCAATCGCGCCGCCAGGCATCGCGATGCTGTTGGATGGACCTTATGGCGACCTGATCCGGCTTGGCCAGAGCCTGACCCAACCGCCCATCCTCGACGTTTCGGTGACCGGCGGGTTCATCCTCACCGACGTGCCGAAATCGGGCATGACGATCAACGTCACGGCAGATGGCGACCAGGCGGCGGCCGACAGTGTCGCGCGCCGGATCGCTGAAGCGGCCTGGGCGGACCGGCATCGCTACATCCGCAATCTGACGCCGCTTCCACGCGCCATCGAATTGGCGAGGGAAGCCGCGGACGGGAGGCGTCATCCCATCGTGCTGGCCGACGTCGCCGACAATCCGGGCGGCGGCGCGCGCGGCAACACGATCTGGCTAATGCAGGCGCTTCACGAGGCCGGTATCGCGAGCGTCGTCGTCGGCTTATTCACCGATGTGGAGCTCGCCAAGGACGCGCATGCGGCAGGCGAGGGCGCGCAAATTCGGGCCGTGTTCAATCGGGTAGAGACGCCTTACGCCAAGCGGTTCGAATGCTCAGCTGTTGTGGAAAAGCTGTCCGACGGCTTTGACGTCGGCCGCCGGGGGCGGGATGCGGGTCGGCAGATCCGGCTCGGCCGATCCGCGCTGCTCAGGCTCGACGGGTCAGGAGTGCGGGTGGTCGTGACGAGCCTGCGCGAGCAACCCGCTGATCCACGCACGCTCGAAATGTTCGGCATCGATATCGGCAATGCAAAGTGCGTGGTGCTCAAGAGCCGCGGTCATTTCCGCGCTGGCTTCGATGAGTTCTTCTCGGATGCCGATATCCACGAAATCGACGTTCCGGGCCTGACGAGCAATGTGCTGGAGAATTTCGACTACATGAACCTGCCACGGCCGATCTGGCCGCTGGACCGGGATTTCGAATGGTCACTGCCGCCGGCGGAGCCGTACGCCGGCTGATGTGGCTCTACACTTCCGACAGGCGCTTGGTCAGCTTGGCGGCCGCGTCGAGGATATGGTCGCGCAGGCAGGTCTTCGCCTTGGGACTCTTCTGCTCGTAAAGTTCAAGCAGCCGAGCGTGCTCGTCCACCGTGTTGTCCTTGTCGAGCACCAGGCTGTATTGGACGCGAACGTAGCGTGCCGTCTTCGAATGCAGCTTCTTCAAATGGTCGATGATGAAGGGCTTGCCGGCCGGGATATAGAGCGCTTCGTGGAAGCGCCAGTTGAAGTCCCAGGCCACCACTGGGTCCGCGACATCCCTGAACTGCTCGGCAAATTCGCGAGCCGTCGCGATATCCGCTTCAGTCGCGAGCGGCATCGCCAAGCCGAGCAGCCACATCTCAATTTGCGTGCGCAGCTCGAAGATTTCCATGATCTGCGCGGGCGACAGGCCCGACACGACGGCGCCGCGGTGGAACTGCTGAGTGACGAAGCCCTCGGCCTCGAGCTGGAACAGCGCCTCGCGGATGGGAACCTTGCTGATGCCGAATTCCGCGGCGAGCTGCTCCTGCATGAGCTGTGTTCCTTCAGCGATTTCCCCGGCGAGGATACGGTGACGAAGTTCGTCGGCCACTTCCCCCGCCATCGACTTGCGCCGAAAGCGCGTGGCGGTCGTTTGAGATCCGTTCCTCTCCTGCTGAACCATACTGCCCGGGGCCCCCGCTCTGCTGTAACGAACTAACTACCAAACGCAACGAATCCTTACAACGGCACCACGTCGCTTGTCGAATAAAAGATACAGGATACAAATGGTATGCGTTGGGATGACATGTACGCGCGGATAACTGCAATCAGCAACGCCGACGAGTTTCTCGAGTCGGGAGAATTTTTCGAGCGCCTTGCGCGGATGGTTGCGTTCGAAACCGAGAGTCAGGAGCCGTCCAGGCGACTGGAACTCGCCCGTTTCCTTGATCAGGAAATCGGTCCCCCCTTCGGCACCATGGGGTTCGATGTCGAACACGTTCCCAACCCGGTACGGCCCGACGTTCCATTCCTGCTGGCTGAGCGTATCGAGAATCCTTCGTTCGAGACCGTACTGATCTACGGCCATGGCGACGTGGTGCGCGGGCAGTGCGAAGGTTGGCGGCAGGGTCTCGACCCTTACCGATTGGTGCGCGAGCGCGACCGCCTTTACGGGCGCGGCACTGCCGACAACAAGGGTCAGCTCTGCATCAATATGGCCGCACTGCATGCCGTGCTGAGAACAAGAGGCCGGCTTGGGTTCAACTGTAAATATCTGGTAGAGATGGGCGAGGAATGCGGCTCGCCCGGCCTCGTCGAAATCTTCGAACGCGATCCGGAGAAATTCAGCGCCGATGTGTTGATTGCATCGGACGGTCCGCGTCTCCAGGCGGAGCGCCCAACCATCTTCACAGGCTCGCGCGGGGCGGCGACGTTCCAACTGCGCGTCCGGTTGCGCGAGGGCGCACACCATTCCGGCAACTGGGGCGGATTGTTGAAGGATCCCGCAATCGTGCTCGCCCACGCGATCGCATCGATCGTGGATCGCCGTGGACAAATCCTGATACCAGAATGGCGACCGTCCAGCCTGACTGCCTCGATCAGGGCCACTCTCTTGGACTGTCCGGTTTCGGCTGACGACGGAATCGACATCGACCCTGACTGGGGTGAGGAAGGTCTCACTCCGTCCGAGCGTGTCTTCGGCTGGAACAGTTTTGCCGTCCTTGCCCAGACAAGCGGCATCCCGCACGCGCCTGCGAATGCCATTGCGGGCGAGGCGGTCGCACATTGCCAGCTCCGCTTCGTCGTCGGAACGGAGACAAGCACAGTGTTCACTGCCCTGCGTCGGCATCTCGATGTTGGCGGGTTTGCCGATGTCGAAATCATCCCGTCACGCGAGATCGCTCCGGCTACACGGCTTGATCCCGATCACCGCTGGGTTGAGCGCGTTGCAGCATCCATTCTCGCGACAACAGGCATTCGCCCGGCGAGGCTCCCCAACCTTGGCGGAACAATTCCCAACAACGCATTCTCCGACACGCTCGGGCTCCCCACGGTGTGGGTTCCTCACTCCTATCCGGGATGCCGGCAGCACGCGCCGGACGAGCACTGTCTCATATCCGTGTCTCAGCAGGCTCTGGCCCTTATGACTGGCTTGTTCTGGGATCTGGGAGCAGGGATGAACCCGGAATGAAATTCCCGAAAAAGATTAAAGATACAAACTATGATATCTTGACACCTCCACCGTTAGCCATAAGCTGCTGCGAAATTCAAATCATGTGGGAGATCACGCGTGCTGGTCGGAAATGCGAAATTCGATGCATTCCTCGGTAGAATCGCAGATGTCCTCAAGGAGGCAGACGGAGACGAGAGCCAGGTCATCGAACGGGGACGAGAAATCCTGTCGGATCTCGTCGCGGTTGACGATTGGCTGCCGCCCGCGTTCTCGGAAGCTCATCCAGAGCATTTCAAGCAGTACATGCTTCACAAGGAGCCGCGCTTCACAGTGTTGTGCGTCGTGTGGGGGCCGGGCCAAAGCGCCATTCCGCATGACCACACCGTGTGGGGGCTGATTGGCCAGCTCCGCGGCGCGGAACGGACGCGCAATTATGAGGATCCGGTGCCGGGGCAGCCGCTTAAGCTGAGGTCCGAAGAGGTTCTGCGTCCCGGGGAGACCAGCGTCGTGGCGCCGAGTGTCGGCGATGTCCACGACGTCGAAAACGCCATTGACGGCGTTTCGATCAGCATCCATGTCTATGGCGGCGATCTTTCCAGCCTCGCCGATCGCCGGCACAGATACGACGCCAAATCCGGCGAGGCAATACCCTTCATAACCTCATACTACTGAAACAAATCGAGCCTGCTACGGGAACGGCGGGCCGGGATCCAAATGGGAGATATGAGATGAAGCAATTCCGAGTCCGCCTTCTGGCAAGTCTGGCGATGGCGACTGCCGTCCTGGTCACGCATGCTCCGTTCGCAAAGGCAGCCGACAAAACAGTCATCAAAGTGGGCTGGGCAACATCCGATGCCGAGCAGGATTCGTTCGCAATCGCGGCGCGTGCCTTCAAGAAGGCGCTGGAGGGAGCGAGCGGCGACTTCTCGGTCGAACTCTATCCCAATCGCCAGATCGGCGACGAGAAGCAGCTTGCCGAGGGGCTCCGTCTCGGCACTGTCGATGCCGCGGTAATCACCAATGCCGCCTATTCGCAGATCGAACCGGCCTTCCAGGTCAACGATCTGCCCTTCCTCTATGGCAGCGAGGCGAAAGTGTTCGAGGCGATGGACGGCGCGCTCGGCGCGACCCTTTCATCGAAGCTGGAAGGGAAGGGCGTGGTGCTCCTGTCCTATCTCGCTGGCGGCTACCGGCACATGCTCAACAACAAGCAGCCGGTGCTCTCGCCGGCGGATGTTGCCGGGGTGAAGTATCGTGTCCACAACGCCGTGGCGATCGATCTCTACACGGCGCTGGGCGCCAGCCCCGTGCCGATGGCCTGGGGCGAAACGACCACCGCGCTGCAGCAGGGCGCGGTCGACGGACTCGATCTGCCGATCGGCGTCATGGAGTCGCTGAAGATCAACGAAGTGGTGAAATATCTCTCGCTGACTGGCCACACCTATTCCGGCGCCGCGATCGGCATGAGCAAGCGCAAGTTCGACCGGCTGAGCGACGACCAGAAGGAAGTCGTGCGCAAGGCTGCCGCGGACGCTGCCGTCGAACAACGACGCATCAATGCCGAGAACGAACAGATCATCCTGAAATCGCTGGCCGGGAAGGGCCTCCTCATCAACCAGGTGCCAGACGCCAAACCTTTCCGTGACGAGGTGCTGCCGCTCTACGAGAAGATGCGCGAGAGCATTTCTTCCGAGGTTCTCGATGCCGCGCTTGCCGCGGACGGCGGCTGAAATCCGGACCTGAGCGGCGGCTTACCGGGGCGCACCGGCGACGGTGTTCCGCCACACCGGACACCCTCGGGGACGGAACCTGATTGGCCGCCCTGGGGGGCTTGTGCACAACGCAGCATCGTCAATCCTCGACAGTCTAAGGAAATCGGGGCTCGCACGGATGAAAGTCCTGTCGCAAGGCATCGGAATGCTGAGTCGCTTCAACGCTTGGCTCGCATGGGTCGTCAAGATGCTCGTAGTCGCCCAGGCCACGGTCATGGTGACGACCATCGTGCTCCAGGTCGCCACCCGTGTGGTGCTCAACTGGTCCCCGCCCTGGACGGAAGAAGTGTCCCTTCTGATGTTCGGCTGGATCGTGATGCTGATGACCGCCATCGGCGTGCGCGAACATCTGCATGTGCGCGTCGATGCCTTGGCCAAGGCGCTCCCACATCGCTCAAGCGCGATCCTGGAACGTCTGATCCACGCCATAACCGCAGGCGTTGCCGCCTACCTGCTCTGGGCCGGATACGACTATCTCGTCGAGATGCGCGGCAGCACATCGAATGCGATCCGCTATCCGATGGAACTGCTCTACCTGTCGCTCCCCCTGTCGGGACTGCTGATGCTTCTGTTCGCTGGCGAGAACGTGCTGAAAGGCACGCAAACGCGGCATCTACTAGCCGATCTCCCGCCGGACCTCGCACCCGAACTGGTCGGGAACCGATCCTCGGAACGCGGATCGTGAGCGCCAGCATCCTGATCCTCTCGGTTGGGTTCACCGCGCTCGTTGTCCTTGGCGTACCCTTCGCCATTGCCATTGCCGCGTCGGTGATCGGCGTCCTGTGGACCGCCGACATCTCGCCCGCCCTTTTGCCCCAAATGATGATCGCAGGCACGCAGTCCTTCAGTCTCCTTGGCATTCCCTTCTTTATGTTGGCAAGCGAGTTGATGACGGCGGGCGGTCTGTCGCGGCGGCTGATCGACGTCGCCGACGTGTTCGTGCGACACCTGCCCGGTGGCATGGGTCTCGTGGTCCTGCTGGCAGCCACGATGTTCGCCGCCATTTCGGGCTCCGCACCTGCGACGACGGCCGCCGTTGGCGGCATCATGATCCCGGCGATGGTGGAACGCGGCTATTCGAAAGCCTATGCGGCGGCGCTCTGCGTCAGCGCCGGCGTGCTGGCCCCCCTCATTCCACCGTCGATCGCCTTCATCATCTGGGGCGTCATAGCCGAACAGTCGATTAGCAAGCTGTTCCTGTCCGGCGTGCTGCCCGGACTGGCGCTGGCAGGCAGCCTGGCCATCTACGTGATCGTGAAGGGCGTGCGCGACCGGGAACAGCGCGCCCGCCGAGCGTCGCTACGCGAGATCGCGTCAGCGCTGAATGGGGGCGTGTGGGCGCTGCTCGCTCCCGTTATCATCCTGGGCGGAATCTATTCCGGCAAGTTCACTCCGACGGAGGCCTCCGCGGTCGCCTGCCTTTATAGCCTGTTGGTTGGCTTCATCGTCGAGCGGGAACTGACGATTGCCATGCTGCCCGAACTCATCATCCGGGCGATGAAGATCACCGCAATCGTCATGGCGGTCGTCGCTACCTCCAATGCATTCGGTGTTCTGGTGGCGCAGGAACAACTTCCGGAAAAGATCGCTGCCGGTTTTCACGGGCTGATCGACCAGAAATGGGCCGTGCTGCTCATCCTGAATTTCGGCTTCTTTGCGCTGGCCGCCGTCATGGACGAGGTGGCGATCATGCTGATCTTTGGTCCGATCCTGATCGAGATCGCTGAACAGATCGGCGTCGATCCTATCCATTTCGGCGCCATTATCGTCACCAACGTCGCGATCGGCATGGCCGCGCCGCCGGTCGGCTATTGTCTGTTCATCGGCATGGCCGTGAGCGGGCTGGGCATGGGCACCATTGCCCGGGCGATCTGGCCGCAAATCCTCATCATGATCTTTATCCTGATGCTGGTAACATTCGTGCCGGCCTTGTCACTGGCGCTCATCAACTGAAATGCCGCAAGGGACCGGCATCACACATGTGTTTTGTGATAAAGTATCTTGTATTCTAGATCGCTCTGTGCAACGAGGAGATATCATGCGCGTGGCCATCGATCTTTACAGCGACACCAAGACGCGCCCGACCTGTGGAATGCGCAAGGCCATTGCGGACGCCGAGGTCGGGGACGAGCAGCATTTCGAGGATCCGACGGTTCATCGCCTCGTCGAGCGGAGCGCTGCACTGCTCGGGCATGAGGCTGCAGTCTTTCTGCCGTCGGGCACCATGGCCAATGAGATCGCGATCCTCGTGCATTGCCGTCCCGGCGACGAGCTGATCGCCCACGCCGATGCCCACATCCTTAATTTCGAGGGTGGAGCGGCCGCGGCCCTGGCAGGTGTTATGGTGAGGTCGCTTGCCGGCGAGAGAGGCATGTTCGATGGTCAGGCGCTTGCCAAGGCGATCCGCCCGAACCGCCGGCATCTGCCCCATAGCCGTCTCGTTTCGGTCGAGCAGACCACCAATCTGGGCGGTGGTGCCGTCTGGTCGCTGGACGCCATCGGCGGTGTGCTTGCTGCCGCCCGGTCATGTGGCCTCGCCGCCCATCTCGACGGCGCGCGACTGATGAACGCGGCTGTGGCAGCCGAGACGGGGCCGGACTGCTTCGCGGCCGGGTTCGACTCGGTCTTCCTTGACTTCACCAAAGGTCTGGGCGCCCCGTTCGGCGCGATCCTGGCGGGAAGCGCCGCCTTCATCGATGAGGCCTGGCGGTGGAAGCAGCGGCTCGGCGGCTCAATGCGTCAGGCGGGCATGCTCGCGGCCGGCTGCCTGTATGCTCTCGACCACCATGTCGAGCGCCTTGCAGAGGACCACGCCAATGCCCGTCTGCTGGCCGCCGAACTCGCGGACGTCGACGGTCTGGCCGTGGAACAACCGGAAACCAACATGGTCTTCGTCGATGTGAGTGGCACGGGGCTCTTGGCGGAAGAATTCAGTGCCCAGCTCGCAGCCTATGATCTGCGCGTCAGTGTCCAGGGGGTAACGCGCCTGCGCGCCGTTACCCATCTCGACGTCAGCCGCGACCAGATCCTCCTCGCGGCGAAAGCTATGCGGGCGGTTGCCGCGTTAAGCCGCAACACCAAAGGTGGCAAGGCATCCTGAATGGCCGACGCGATTCATCCGTATTATCGCGACCGTCAGGCGGAAATCCGGGCCGAACTCGAAAACGGCATGGCAATCGGCCGGTCCGAGTTCGGGCGGCTGGTGCCCGGGGTGCCCTTCGACGAAATGTGCCGGCTGGCAACGGCGGAACTCGATGCGGTGCTGGCGCTCGTGCCCTATGCCGGCGGCAGCGAGGGACGGATGACGCCGTTCTTCCAGCAGGGCGCGGGGGTCATCGCGCTTGGCCGCGCGCTGAGAAAGCTCGGCGTGTCGGCAAAGGACATCGGTTCGCTGATGCGCACGGTGTTCCTGTCGAAGTTCTACGATCTGAGGCGCGAGGAGCGGTTCGCACTGGGGCGCGAATGGCTGTCGGCTGAAAATCAGGACTATCTCAAGCGGGAGGCTGTCAAAAGCCGCAAACGTGAGAACCCTGGCGACTTTGTCTACGAATTCGTGGAGGGAGGCGACAGTGGCCCGGCCGGACGGCCCTTCGCCTTCGGCATAGACTATCTCGAATGTGGCTTCTGCAAGGTGTGCAGGGCCGGCGGCGACGAAGACCTGCTGCCGCATATCTGCGCCATGGACAAGGAGAGCTACGGCATTCGCGGCGTCGATTTCCAGCGCTCGACCACGCTGGCCGCCGGGGACGATCGCTGCAACTTCCGCTTCAGCAGCTTGGATATCGGTGCGACGAAGGGAGAGGTCGGAGTGGGCCAGATCATCGAAACGAAACTCCGGGAACTTGGAATCGAACTGGCGAACCCGGTCGCACCGGTCGCAAACTATGTGCCGGCCGTCCAAAGCGGCCGCCTCATTTTCATCGCCGGCCAGATTGCGCTTGGCGCCGATAACAAGATCGCGCCGGCCCATCGAGGCAAGTTGGGGGGCGAGGTTGGCGATGACGATGGACGTGCGGCCGCCCGCGTCTGCGCCCTCAACATGCTGGCGCAACTCAAGGCCGCAATCGGAGACCTCGATCGCGTCGTCCGTTGCGTGCGCCTGACCGGCTACGTCAATGCCCGTCCGGATTTCGCATCGCTCCCGCAGATCATGAACGGTGCGTCCGACCTGATAACCGACATCTTCGGTGAGAAGGGCCGCCATGCCCGGGTCACCGTCGGCGTCGCGCAGCTGCCGTTCGATTCGGCTGTCGAAGTCGAGGGGATATTCGAGCTCGACTGAGGCCTCGTCTTCGAACGGCTGACGCGATCGATCCAATCATTTGAACCTGCCTCGAAAACGGGGCTGCCGGAGCACGCCGCTGTGTCGAGGACCTGGAAAGTCTCCGCTCGTTTCGCGGTTATCGCGGCGCTTGTTCCAGGTCTGCTGCTGAGCGGCACGATAGCGTTGTCAGCAGCTTTCCTCGGCGAACACTACACAGCGCCGCCCATGCTGTTCGCCCTGCTGCTCGGCATGGCCTTTAATTTCATGGCCGCGGACGAGAAATGCGCAGCGGGTCTGGAGTTCGCTTCGAAACAGCTTCTCCGCATCGGCGTCGCCTTGCTGGGCGCCCGCATCACCATTGAGCAGCTTGGCTCGCTCGGGATTGGGCCGATCCTGCTCGTCGTCCTTTGCGTACCCGCGACCATCGGCCTGGGCCTCATTGCCGATCGACTGTCCGGTGGTGATGGCCGGTTCGGGCTTCTGACCGGAAGCGCTGTGGCGATATGCGGCGCCTCAGCGGCAATGGCCATGTCGGCGGCGTTGTCGCCGAAGCCCAGTCATCGCGACGTAGTATTCACGGTGGTGGCCGTAACCAGCCTCTCGACGGTTGCCATGATCGTGTATCCGGTCTTGTTCTCGCTGCTCGGGCTGGATGACCAGCGCATCGGCATTCTTATCGGTGCGACCATTCACGACGTCGCCCAGGTGGTGGGCGCCGCCTACGCGGTTTCGGATGAAGCTGGTGACGTTGCGACATTCATCAAATTGCTGCGCGTGGCGATGTTGCCGGTAGCCGTGCTGGCTGTTTCGCTGTCGGCCCGGTCCGGGTCAGGCGAGCGAAAGGCCCGCCTCCCATCCTTCATGATGGGGTTTGTCCTGCTTCTCCTGCTGAACAGCGTCGGCGCAATCCCGGTTGCGTTTTCAACTCTGCTGGTCGGGACATCCGGCTGGCTCCTGCTTGCTGCGATTGCTTCGCTCGGTGTGCAGACATCGCCAAAAGCGCTGATGGAACTCGGCCGCAGCCGCCTGATGCTCGTGGTCGGTGAGACGCTGTTCCTCCTCGGATTGGCAGTCACGGGTGTGGTGTGGCTAGGCAACAGTTGATCATTACGTTCGGCGAACTCCGGCACTTAGCTCGGTCTGGAGTCCATGCCCGACCCCTCGTCTCAATTTGCCCAGCGGCTGGGCGAGAGGTCATCTCTACGCCATCTGGTGGTTGGAGTGACGCCGTTAACGTCAGCGGCTTCGGTGTCTCCGGCAAGCATGATCGACCGAGTCTCCTCGAAAGAGACCTCTGCCGTTTAACCGAACATCGAAAGATGTCGTCTCCGCGATCTGCAAAAGGTTCAACAAAAAGAAGCACATAATCCCTCGTAGCGCATACCCTATTTGAGGAGGAACGGCATGTGGTTTGCACGATTTCAATCGACCAATCCATTCGATCATGTGTCGCGCACGTTGGGGCAACTCGACAGAATGGGCTTCGTGCTGGAATCGATGTCCATTGCTTCTACAACTAAAGGCCATTCGGAGATCAGGCTGATCTTCGATCCGGTCGACTCCCTGTCCGCTGACACCTTTGTAGCGCGCATCGCCCAGTTGCGAGGCATCCGTGCATTTGAACACGGACAAGTCGGCAAGCCGCAACATTACCCGCATGCGGCTCATCCTGTCGACATCCGAAGGCAGAAAGGATCATAAGAATTGGAAGCTGCGGCTCTCTCCCTGACCGTACCCGAACCACCTGTTCGGCCCGGTGCTCAGCCTGACTTTTCCACGTTCGTCGTTCCCGACGCAGGCTCCGCTACGAGACCGCAAGTGACGGAACGCCCGGAGAACATGCGTGATCTCGCCTTCACGCTCATTCGCGTGATGGACGACGACGGAAATGCGGTGTGGCCGTGGACGCCCGACCTGCCGGCGGAGGAACTGAAGGCCGGCTTGCGCCACATGTTCACCTGCGCATACGACGCCCGCATGCTGATTGCGCAGAGGCAAGGCAAGACCTCGTTCTACATGCAGCACCTGGGCGAAGAAGCGATCGATTGTGGTTTCCAGGGCACCCTGCGCTGCGCGTCGACGGCAACGACTATCTTGCCGTGCGAGCCGGTGCCGATTGGGCGGCGGAAAGGGCTCGGAAAAATCTCGGCCGAGGCTAATCGAATACGTTACGTACAGGTTGGGTGGACACAGCACGTCTGATCATCCATCCGTGATATCTTCGAGGATGTCTATGCGGAAATGCCGCTGCATCTGCGCCGCCAGCGGCAGAAGGCGGGGGGTAGCCATGCCGCGCATGACCATGATCGAGGCGATCCGCTCCGCCATGGACGTGGGGGTGGGGCGCGACGAGAATGTCGTCGTCTTCGGCGAGGACGTCAGCTATTCGGCGGCGTCTTCCGCTGCACCCAGGGGCTCCAGCAGAAATACGGGCCGAGCCGCTGCTTCGACACTCCGATCAGTGAGTTGGGAGTCGTCGGCGCGGCGATTGGCATGGCCGCCTACGGCCTGCGCCCTTGCATCGAGGTGCAGTTCGTCGATTACATCTATCCGGCCTACGACCAGATCGAAGCGCGTCGGCGAGGCGCTGCGCGAGACGGTGGAGGCGTAGATGGCCGAGCACGTCATCAAGCTGCCGGACGTGGGCGAAGGCGCCGCCGAGGCCGAACTGGTCGAATGGCACGTCAAGGTCGGCGACCTGGTGCGCGAGGACACGGTGCTCGCCGGCGTGATGACCGGCAAGGCCACGGTCGAGATCCCCTCGCCGCTCGAAGGCAAGGTTCATTGGCTGGGCGGCGAAATTGGCGAGACGATCGTCCGGATCGAGGTCGCCGCGTCTTCATCCGGCAATGCTTCGCTGGACGCCGCCTTGCCGATGGATGATGGCCAGTGCGAGGCGCAGATCGCTGACGACATGGGCGACGAGGGCGAGACCAGCCGCCGCCGAAGCAGACCCGAGTTGCCAGCAAGGCGACCGAGAAACCCGCAGCGGCAGCCGATTCCGTCTGATCGAATGATGCAATCTCGCATCGCCTCCAGCGGAACGTCCGTGGAGGTGCCAAGCAGAGCGGCGACGTTGCGCCGAAGCCGAAGGTCGAGGCGGGCCGACCACATTCCGCCGCCAAACCCCAAAACGCCGGCCAACGATCGCGGCGCGATTCCCCGTTCGCAAGCGCAAGGCGGTGGACCCAGCTCGACAGCAACTCGTCCGGAAGCGGGTCAACGGAAACGGGCCACCGATCCCGAGCGACGCCGCCGTATCGCTCGCGGATCTCGACGGCAAAACCCGCACCGGTCGCTCCGCCGCTCACAGCGGGCCGTCACGCAGCCGCGCTCGGCGGCGCTTCGAAACCGGAATGTAGCGGAGCGCCTCGAGACCCGATTTCGTGATCCGCTCCGTGCCAGACCTGACCGCAGCGATCGCGCTGTCGTGGTGATCGCCACGATCTCGCCGATCAGTCCCTCCGAAAGCCGGAAGATCTCTCTCGCCAGTTTCTCATCGGAAAGATCGGAAGCACGGGCGAGGGGCAACGCGCCTTCGAGGCTGTCGAGGAGCGTGAGGAACTCCTCGCCGTACTGCCACCATGGCACTGCGTGCAGGTCGAACCGGCTCGCCAATCTCGCCGGTCTCGTTGATGAAGTCAAAGACGGCGACCTCGCCGATCAGGACCGGCGAAATGTCGAACTGACGGCCGATCCGCCTCAGGAAGGCAAGAACCGCCTCGACGTCGCGGGTCCGGCCGCGTAACGCATTGTGGAATTCGTCGAAGATCAGGATCCTGGGTTTCAGGCCGTCGAGCAGGTGATCGATCTGTTCGGCCTTGCGGCCGACATCCCGGCTGTTGCCGGTCGGCGCGCGCAACGCCTGCAGGATGCTTCCATAGAAATGGGTAAGGCCGGCGCCCTCTCGCGTCTGCACCACCCAGACCCGTTGCCGCTGGACGGATCTCAGATGCCCGACGGCGAACCGTTCCGCCATCATGGGGTGCTCAACGCGACACCTCCCATGTTCGTGCTGCTGATCGTCATGACAACGGGATTTGGCGGTCAGCGCATCACCATGCAGAAAATCGCCGGCGTAGTGGTTGGCCTGGCCGGCGTCGTCATCACGACCGGCATTCAGTCGCTTGGGCAAGCCAATACCGCCGCTCCGCTGGCCCAGGCGGCGGTCCCTTGGGGCGAGTCTTTGCTACGCATTGGCTCCCATGTGGGGACAGCGTTTTGCCGGTCTCCCCGCGATCGTCACGGCAGCAGGTGCGATGAACGGCGCCGCAATCATGATGCTGCCGGCGGCCATCATCATTGAACGCCCCTGGACCCTTGTCCCGACACCAGAGGCAATCATGCCGTGCTCGTTCTTGCCGTCCTTTGCACGGCTATCGCCATGATCATCTATTTCCGCTTGGTGCAGACGCTCGGGCCGCTCGGCACCACCAGCGGCAGCTATCT
>VFQN01001979.1_pt1 | contig 32781 bp, 29 predicted proteins | sample 3512371 | NCBI WGS metagenome assembly VFQN01 (sample SAMN10412370, study PRJNA504923) | tailings metagenome | isolation source: Replicate 2 from Balatoc abandoned mine | place: Philippines: Itogon, Benguet | collected 2017-08-28 | reverse complement strand
CATCACCGCGGCGGCGCTGCTCGGCACCCTCTGGAACGACACGATCAGCCTGCGCACCGAACATCGCCGCCAGAGCCTCATCCGCCATCTTGCCGAAGACCGCATCGACGACACGCTGGGTTTCCTGAAGGAATTGCAGAACCATCCGCTGGTCGAGGGCGCGCTGCTGCTCGAGGAGGCGGCGCTTGCCGATCTGGACCTTGCCGGCCTCAAGACGCTGCTTTCCGCCCGTCCGCTGCTGCGCGCCACGGAAACGGCGGACCTTGCGGAAACCGACGCCGAACAGCTCGCCTGGCTCACCGAAAAATACGAGGCGACCCACTTGATGCTGGTTTCCCGAAAACCCTTCCGGCTGATCGCGCTCAACATGCCCTCCGTTTCCGCCACGCCCGGCGCCGAGACGGAGCTGAAGGTTGTCCAGCGCATGGCGCTGCTGATTTCGGAGAGGACGCATGATCGAGATCCGTGAGGGCGACATCGACGCCTTCTTCGCCGCCCCCTTCGCCGCCTATGCCGGCACGCCCTATGTCTCGCCGATGAAAGGCGACCTCAGGCGCTTCCTCTCGGCGAAGACGAACCCGCTCTTCGAAACCCCTGACGATTTTTCCATCTTCACCGCCCATGACAACGGCGCGGTGCGCGGCCGCATCACCGCCCATGTGCACCGCGCCTCCAACACGCGTTTCGGCCTGAAACGCGGTTATTTCGGCTATTTCGACTGCGCCGACGACGAGCGCGTCGCCGCCGCGCTGCTGGAGCGGGCGGAAGACTGGGCGCGCCAAAAGGGCTTTTCGGAAATCCTCGGCAACTTCAACCTCACCGCCATGCAGCAGGCCGGCATCATGACCGGCGGCTTCGAACACGCGCCCTATACCGACCAGGTCTGGGGCCCGCCGCACCTGCCGCGCCTCCTGGAAAGCCGCGGTTATTCCCCGTCCTTCCCCATGACGACCTTCGAGATCGACATCCGCTCGGCACCCCTTACCGGCATCCTCGACGGCGCGGAGATGCGGGCGCTGCGCGCCGACGGCTTTTCCTTCTCGCCGATCGAGCGAAAAACGCTCGACCGGCGGCTGGAGGATTCCCGCCTCATCCTCAACGAGAGTTTTGCCGACAACCCGATGTTCGTGCCCGTCAGCCGCGCGGAATACGAATTCCAGGCGAAAGAGATGAAGTGGATCATGGACCCGCGCATCTCGGCCGTCGCGGAAAAGGACGGCAAACCCGCTGGCGCCGTCATCGCCATTCCCGACGTCAACCCGATGCTGAAGGCCATGGGCTCGCGCCTCGGCGTCTCCACCCCCTGGCACCTTATAAAACATCGGCTGAGACGCCGCCGCGCCGTCGTCATCTTCCAGGGCGTCAAACCGGAATTTTGGGGCCGCGGCCTCAACCCGCTGATGCTCGCCCATATCCTCGGCGAGATGAAGCGGGCCGGCTACGAAACCGCCGGCGGCACCTGGATCGCGGACGCCAACGCCGCAAGCCTGCGTCAGGCCGAAAAGGCCGGCGCCCGCCCCATGCACCGGCTGCATCTCTTCGGAAAAACGCTGTGATCGACATGGCCACGCTCAGGACGCTCGCCGCCGAGGCCAACCGCGCCCCCTCCACGCACAACACCCAGCCCGCCCGCTTCGCGCTCGATGATGCCGGCCGCATCCTCGTCGTGGCCGATCTGTCCCGCCGCCTTGCGGTCGGCGACCCGACGAACCGCGACATGGGCCTTTCCTGCGGCGCGGCGCTCGAAGGCCTCGTCATGGCCCTTGCCGGCCGCGGCATCGGCGCCGAGGTCGAGGATTTTTGGTCTGCGGATACCCTGTGGCGCCCCGGCTATCGCCTCGCCGCCCGCCTCACTCCATCGGGCGCGGCGACCGCGCCTGACCTCGCCGCCTTCACCGAAAAACGCTTCACATGGCGCGGCCTGTTCTCACCCGTGGCGCCCGGGACACTGGCGGCCCTTGAAGCCTCAGCGCTGGCAAAGGACGACGTCACCTTCGCCGGCGGAAAGGATGCCCTCGCTTTCATCGCCGCACACAACGACGCGGCCAGCCTCACCGTCATGCGCGAACGTGCCTTCCGCGACGAGCTCGTCGCCTGGATGCGGCTTTCGCCGAACCACCCCGCCTATAGGAGCGACGGCCTCAATCTCGACGCGCTGCGCATGGGCCGGCTGGAGGGCGCCGTGGCGGGAAAAATCCTCGCCTCTCCGCTCTTTTCCCTCGCCGACCGTCTCGGCCTCGCGGCATCGCTGGTCTCCGAGACCGCCAAGACGATGACGGCGGCGGCCTGCCTGCTCTTCCACCGTCCGGCAGGCGAAAGCCCGGTCGCGACGGGCCGGGCCTTCTACCGGTTCTGGCTGGATTTCACCCGCTTTGGCCTTGCCGGCTGGCCGATGGCGGTTCTGGCCGACGTGCCCGCCGCCGCCGAGGCGATGGGACAGCGCTTTGCCGTGCCGGCGGGGTATCGGCTGATCAATGTGCTGCGCGTCGGGCCGGCGCCTTTCGTGACGACGAAGTATCGGTTGCCGGCGGAAGAGCTCGTGCTGGACGGCTGACGGCGACGCAGATTGCCCCTCATCCAGCCGCCGCCACCTTCTCCCCGCAAGCGGGGAGAAGGGCATCTGTGGCTACATTCTTCCTCACGCAAGGCGGTTTCATTTGCGGGAGGCCGGTGCATCCTTTTCCTTCGCCCCGCTTGCGGGGAGAAGGTGGCGGCAGCCGGATGAGGGGCGAACCCTCGCCAGCGCCAAGAACCTCAAGCCGCCACTTCCGCCCGGGCCTGTTCCGCCAGCAACTTCTGTGCACTGACGAAGTCCACCTTGCCGGAGCCGAGCACCGGAACGGTGCCGACCTTCACTTCCGACGGCACCATCATGTCCATCGCGCCCTTTTCCTTGGCAAAGCGCAGGAAGGCGGCGCGGGTGGCGTCGGGGGCGTCGGTGAGGAGGACGAGGCGCTCGCCCTTCTTGGCATCCGGCAGGGAGACGACGACGGAGAGTTTGCCGGGCCAGAGTTCGCCGGCCAGCGCCTCGACGGCGGCGAGCGAGACCATTTCGCCGCCGATCTTGGCAAAACGCTTGGCGCGGCCGCGGATGGTGATGAAGCCGTCCTCGTCGACGGTCACGATGTCGCCGGTGTCGTGCCAGCCGTCCGGCGTCGGCTCCAGCACGCCGGGGTTTTCGGCGCGCAGATAGCCGGACATGACGTTTGCGCCGCGCACGAAGAGGCGGCCGCCGACATCGACGCCCGGCACCGGGTCGAGCCGGTGTTCCATGCCGGGCATGATCTTGCCGACGCTGCCGGCCTTGTTGAACATCGGCGTGTTGAGCGCGATGACCGGGGCCGCCTCGGTGACGCCGTAGCCTTCGAGGATGCGCACGCCGAACTTTTCCATGTAGAGCGCGCGGGTGGTGGCGCGCACCGGCTCGGCGCCGGCAAAGCAGTAGCGGATCGAGCGGAAATCATAGGGGTGCGCGGTGCGGGCGTAGCCGTTGAGGAAGGTGTCCGTGCCGAAGATGATCGTGGCGTTGGAGGAATAGATCAGCTCCGGAATGATGCGGTAGTGCAGCGGCGAGGGATAGAAATAAACCGGCACGCCCGAGACGAGCGGCAGGATGGTGCCGGCCGTGAGCCCGAAGGAGTGGAAGACCGGCAGGATGTTGAACACCTTGTCGCCGGAATGGAAATCGATGCGCGAGGCCGCCTGCGCGGCGTTGGAGAGGATGTTGCGGTGGGTGAGCACCACGCCCTTCGGCGCGCCTTCCGAGCCCGAGGTGAAGAGGATGACCGCCGGATCGTCCGCCTTGCGCTTGACGAGCGGTCGGCCTTTTCGCAGGAGACCGCGCAGCTTGTCGGCAAAACCGATGGTCTGGCGCAGGTCGTCGAGCCAGACGATCTCCAGCGTCTTTGCGAGTTCTTCCACGACCGGGCCCAGTTTCGCCTGGGTGACGAAGGCGCGGGAGGTGAGCACGCGGCGCACCTCGGCCGCCTTGCAGGCCGACAGGATGTTGGCGGAACCGGCGGTAAAATTCAGCATGGCCGGCACCTTGCCCGCGGACATGACGCCGAGAAGGGTCGCGACGGAGCCGTTGGCATTGGGCAGGAGCACGCCGAGCGTCCGGTCTTCCGGGTAGAGCGCGCGGAATTTTGCGCCGAGCACGGCGGCACCGGTCAAAAGCTTGCCATAGGTGAGCGAACCGGTGACGGGATCCTGCACGGCAAGGCGGCGCATGCCGCGCTCCTCGGCGCTTTCGATGACCTTTTCGAGGACGGTCGTGCTGGTGTCCGTGGTGGAGAACATCAGCATGGACATGATCTGGTAGAGTTCGGCACCCGCCGCCATGCGGCGCTTGCGGCCCTTCAGTTCGGCCGGCACGGTAAGGCGTACCGGCGGCAGGATCGTCACCTTGACCTTGGGGAACAGGCGGCGGCGCACATGCAGCGAGGAAAGGCGCGAAAAATAGCTCTTTTCCAGTCCGTCGATGCGCACGGGCACGACCATCGCGCCGGTCTTATCGGCCACCATGGCGGCGCCGTCATAGACCTTCATCAGCGCGCCCGTGACAGTGATGCGGCCCTCGGGGAAGATGACCAGCGGTTCGCCGTTGTTGACGGTGTTGATCAAGGTGCGCCTCGCCATCGGCTTCGAGGGATCGAGCGGCAGGAAGTTGCACATCTTCAGGAAGGGTTTCACCCACCAGGCCTTGGCGATGGTGTAATCGACGGCGAAGGTCGGTTCTTCGTCGGTGAGGGCAAGCGCCAACGCGCCGTCGAGGAAGGACACGTGGTTGAGCGCGATGATCGGCGCCTTGCCGGCCTTCTTCAGGTTGTCGAGCCCGTCCACTTCCAGCCGCAGGAAGGCGCGGAAGAGGATGGAGACGAAATCGCGGAAGGCATTGGTGGGAAGCGTCTTCAGCATCACCCAGGCAGCGACGATATTGGCGATGGCGAGGCCGGCGAGAAGCAGGGGCGTCGAGGTGCCCGCCGCCTGCAAGGCCGCGACAAGGCCGCCGCCGACTGTCATGAAGCCGGCCGAGAGCACATTGGCCGCGCCGATGACGCGCGAGCGCTGCTCTTCCTCTGCCCAGGCCTGCAAGGCGGCGAAGGTGGGCACGACGAGGAAAGCGCCCGCGATCGCCATGCCGGCGAGGTCGATGGCGATGCGGATCGTGTAGGGGCCGGCGAAGAAAGCGGAGAGGCTTTCCGCGGGCGCCGCGACACCGGCATGGCCGACGCTCCAGGCGAGATCGAGGCCGAAGAGGGCCATGATCAGCGTGCCGATCGGCGCCGGCAGCAGCACGATGCGGCCGGCGGACATCCAGGCGGCAATGGCCGAACCGATGCCGACGGCGACGGCGAAGACGGCGAGATAGGCGGTGATGGCGGTCTCGTCGCCGCCGAGGCTGCCCTTGGCCATGGGCGGCAGCAGCGAGAGCACGATGGCGCCGACCAGCCAGAACCACGACGCCATCAGCGCCGAACGCCACAGGCGCTTGTCGCCGCGCAGCGCATTGACGAGGCGGCCGGTGGAGCGGAAGACGTTGCGATCGACGGCAAGGTCCGGGGCCTTCGCGCCGACGCGGGGAATGTAGCGGCTCGACAGCCAGCAGGCGAGCGCAAGGGCCAGCATCATCGGCCCGAAGAGCCAGGGATTGACGCCATCGGCGGCGGCAAGGCCGGCGACCAGCGTGCCGCCGAGAATGGCGATGAAGGTCGCGCCCTCGATCCAGGCATTGGCGCGCGGCAGTTCCTTGCGTTCGAGATGATCGGGCAGGATGCCGTATTTGACCGGGCCGAAGAGGGCGGAGATGACGCCGTAGAGGAAGAGCGCCGCCATCAGCACCGTGATGGAGTGGAAGGCGAGGCCGACGACCGCGACACCCGCCGCCGCCAGTTCCACCCGCTTCAGCCGCTCGGCCATCACGGCCTTGTCGAACTTGTCGGCAAGCTCGCCGCCGAGGGCGGAGAACAAGAGGAACGGCGCCATGAAGACGGCGCCGGCGAGCGTCACCAGCGATCCCGCCTCCTCCGCCGCGACCGTGGCGAGGATCAGGAAGACCAGCGTGTTCTTTAGGAAATTGTCGTTGAAGGCGGAAAGGAACTGGGTCCAGAAGAGCGGCGCGAAGCGCCGGGACGTCATGAGATTCTGTTGCACGGCGCATCCCCCATCTTGCGGGATTGTTTAAAGGCAAGACCTTGCCGCTTGGTTGAGAGGCAAGGTCGCTTTCGATCAGACGTCTTCGCTCTTGATGCCGAGCAGCAGCTTTTCCGTCTTGGCGTCGTCGATGCGGCGTAGAAGCTTGTCGGCTTCCTGGTTGTCGCGCAACGTCTTGGTGACGTTTACGGTGGTCTGCACCAGCATCAGGATGCCCATGGCGAGATAGCCTTTGCCCCAGAGATCGAGCGGCATCATGTAGAGGCCGAGCGCCAGCATGAAGGCGGCGAGGCCGAAGCTGGCATAGGAGAAGGTCGTCCAGGCGGACGAGTGTTTCATCAGGCTGTCGTTCATGGCGATGGTTCCCTTCAAATGTGTGAATTAAGCGCTCATGCGGCTGCGCAGGCGCTGGAGCACCTCGTCCGCGCTGGTGACGAGCGGGCGGCCGCAGCCGGCAGCGGCGAGTTTTTCGGCGAGCGCCGCCGGGTCCGGGCCGGTCTCCAGCGTCGTCAGCGCCTCGGCCGTCAGTTCCGCCTCGCGCTGGCGCTGCTCCAGCCGGGCCAGCGTCGCTTCGGCGTCGGCGAGCGTGTTTTCGCCCGGCGCGTCGTTCGAAAGGCGCCGCGTGCGATCGCGCGCCAGGGCCAGCCGTTCGCCGCGGCGCAGCGCCGAAAGCCGCATCTCGCTCTGCCGCACCGCCTGTCTCAGACGGTCGATGCCGCCGGAAAATTCGGCCTGCACCTGGCGGGCGTTCTGCAATTCGGTCTCCAGCCGGGCAATCGAGCCGGCGGCCTCGGTGGCAAGCTCGTCGCGGCCCGTTTCGAGCGCGGCGATGGTGCGGCTTTCAAGGTCCTTGATGCGGGCAGCGAGGCGTTCGGCGTTTTCCGTCTCCAGCCGGTTCTGGGCAATGGCGACGGCCACGGCCCGGCGGGCCGCCTCCACGCCGCGCGCGGCGTCGCGGATCTGCTGGGCGAGGATGGGAAGGGCATGACGGTCGCCGAAGGCCTCTTCCGCCTCGTGGGCACGGCCGCGCATCAGCGTCAGGATCTGTTTGAACATTTGCGTCTCTCCCTATATGAACAATGTTCAATAATCTTGTCGCATAAAAATGAACGTTGTTCAATATAAGAAATGAACACCGTTCAAAAATAGGAGTCGAGACCGATGGCGGGACCGCGGACCAAGAAGGAAGACCTGAAAACCCGGCTTGTCGCGGCCGGCACGGACCTCATCCGCGACCAGGGACTGAAAGGTCTGCGCGCCCGCGACATCGCCGAGCGGGCGGGAGCGGCGCTCGGCGGGCTCTACACGGTGTTTCCCGATCTCGACGGGCTGATCCTGGCGGTCAATTCCGGCACGCTGAAGCGGCTGGAGACGACGCTGGAAACCGCCATCCCGCGAGAGGCCGGCATCGAGGACACGTTCCTCAACCTGTCGCTCGCCTATCTCCGCTTTGCGCTGGCGGAAAAGAACCTCTGGGCCGCGCTCTTCGAGCATCGCATGCCGGACGGCGTTGCGGTGCCCGATTGGCACCTTGCCGAACACGCCTTCCTGATCGGCCTCATCGCCGTGCCCATGGCGGCGCGCATGCCGGAGGCCTCCGCCGAGGACATCGCCATCCGCGCCCGCACCTTCTTCTCCGCCGTGCACGGCGTCATCGCCATCAGCCTGGAGGGTCGCTTCGTCGGCATCACGCCGGCGCGGCTGGAAGAGGAGGTCGCCGCTCTCGCCCGTATTCTGGCGAGAAGTCTCGGGTGACGCGCGGGAGGGGCGGGTTTTCGAACAAGGTCCCCCTTCTGCTCGTCCGCACTTTCCACAAGCGCCGGCAGTCGTGAGGGTATGCGGGGTCGCCGCACCTTCCCTTCTCCCCTCGGGGAGAAGGTGGCTCGAAGGGTTCAGGCGCAACATGTTGCGCCGGGGATGAGGGGGCACGCGGATGGCTCCCCGGCTTTTCTAGCCTTCGGCTTCCCCCTCATCCCGCTGCCGCGACCTTCTCCCCCTCGGGGAGAAGGGGCTGGGGGCAGCGAATTTATTCCATAGGCAATAGCCCGCCCCCGGGGAGATTGGGAACGGGCCTTCGTGATGTAAACCGGCTCTGCCGCGGCAGCCGGCCGTAAGACTTTTAGGCGAACCGGAACGCGATCGCGGCGCCAATTTGCTGGCGGCGCACGGCCTTGCGGTCACGGTTGCTCTCTTCCAGCGCATAGTGCATCGCCGCCTCCTCGCTGGCGAACAGGCCGCCGACGCGACCGAGGCGGTCTTCCACCACCCACCAGCCATGCGGGTCGCGGCCGACGGTGAAGCGGGGCGGTTCCGGCGGCTGGCTGGCGCGGCGGACGCGGTTTTTGCGGGTTTGGCGGTGCATGGGTCTTCCTTTCGGGGGATGGATCAGGGTTGCGGCAGAAAATGCTGCACGGCCGCCGCGGCGACGAGGATGAGGCCGATGCGCAGAAGCAGCGCCGGCAGCGGCAGCGGGGGTTTGGGGTGTGGCAGCGCGGCGGCGATCGCCTTGCGGTCCTTCTTCCTGCTTTTCATGTTCCGGCCCCTCAGCTCGCCCTGGCAAGCTGCGCGGCGCATTCCGGCAGGCCGGCAAGCGCCCGGCGTACCGTCGCGCCCATCGCGGATGAGGCGGGCACCAGCGGCAGCCGCACCGTCTCGGCAAGGCCGAGCACGGGCGCGAGGCCATGTTTGACTACGGCCGGGTCGGGCGTGTCGCCGAGCGCGGCAAAGAGCGGCGTGAGGCGATCCTTCAGGTCGAGCGCAAGGTCGATGTTGCGGGTCCTGAGCGCCTGGTGCATGGCGCTCGTCAGGCGCGGCGCGAGGTTCGCGGCCGGCGACAGCGTGCCGCTTCCGCCGAGTACGTTGAAGGCGAAGGCGGTCGCATCATGGGCGGAATAGAGCGCCAGCCGCTCGCGCAGCCTGCGGTCGATCACGGCGAGCCGGGCCATGTCGCCGGATGCGTCGACGAAGCCGTGGATGCCGGCGATCTCGCTGAGTGCCCAGAGGGTTTCGGCCGTGACGTCCGAACGCGTCGTCGCGGGATCGGCGAGCACCAGGATCGGCAGGGCCGTCGCTTCCGCCACGGCGCTGAGATGGGCGATGATGCCCTTCTGCGTCGGCTTGCTGTAATAGGGCGTCGCGACGACCAGTCCGTCCGCGCCCTCTTCTTCCGCATCGAGCGCCAGTCTTATGGTCGCGTCCGTCGCATAGGTGCCGACCGCGGCAAGCACGGGCACGGCAAGGCCGGCGCTGCGGACCGCCGTCGCGAGCACCGCGCGGCGCTCCTCGCGGCCAAGCGCCGGCCCCTCGCCCAGCCGGCCGCAGACGGCGATGCCGGAAACGCCGCTCGCAATCTGCCAGTCGATGAGGGCGGCGAGCGCCGCGTGGTCCACCGCCTCGCCGGCAAAGGGCGTGACGAGATCGGAAATGAGGCCCTGAACGGGAATGCGGCGCCGATGCTCCGGCATGGGATTGTCCTTTCAGTGTTGTGAGGGGGCGGGGCGATCGAGCGCCACCAGGGCGGCCATGACGGCGGCGCGCCGGTCGCCATGCACGGCGACGGCGCGGCGTCGCTCGGCCTCCAGGAAGACGATGCGGGCGATCCACACGCCGTCGAGCGCCTGCAGCCGGTCGAGCCGGCGGGCGGGGCGCGCGGCCGCAACCAGCGCCCGGCTTGCACCGTCGAGGTCGTCGCGCTCCATCAGCGTGCGGAAGGCGCGGCGGAAATCCACGTCTTCGCGCGCTTCGGCAAGCGAGGGCAGGATGCGCAGCACCTCCCAGAGATGATGTTCGCGCAGGCGCGGCACGGTGGCGAGGCGCGCGGCGAGCGCATCGGTATCGGCGGGCAGGATTTCCGGCACGGCAGCCGGCAATTGCCACGGAGAAAGCCTAGGCATGGGCCACCGCCAGCAGCGCCAGGGCGGCAAGAGCCGCGAGCAGCGCCCAGGTCGTGGCGGGCCGCGGCGTCGCATCTGCCTGGCGGAACCGCCTTGCGGCGTTTTCGTGCATGCGCACGCGGTGGTTCAGAAAGATCATCCGCGTCGAGAGCGGCGGCGGGGACGGGTCAGGCTGGTCTTTGCGCATCAGGGCGCCTCCTGGAATGTCGAGGCCAGGGCCGTATCCGGCGGTGGCTTCGACCTTCAAGCTAGGCGTGCCGACATAACTTCTCGATTGGGAAAAGCAGCGGGGAAGATAGGGATTTCATAAAGACGGCGGGGCTAAACAAGCTTCCGGCGATGCACGGCCCAGACGGCCGCCGCGCTCATGGCCGCCAGCGCGAACCAGGTCAGCGCGTAGACGAGATGGCTGTTGCGGAAGGCGATGACAGTCATGCCGCCGACCGGCAGGCCGCCGGGATTTGCCGTCGCGTCCGCATCGATGAAATAGGGCGCGACATCGGCAAGGCCCTTTGCAGCGGCGATGGCGGCGACATCGCGGGAGAACCAGCGATCCCCGGCCGGGTCGTTGGCGCGCAGGAACGCGCCGCCGGGTTCGCTGAGCCTGAGGAGGCCCGTCACCGCGACGGGGCCGGCGGCAAGTTCGCTGGCGATGCGGTCGGCGGGCTCGCGTCGGTCCGCAGGCACGAAGCCGCGGTTGATCAGCACGGTTGTCTCGTCCGGCAGGCGGAGCGGCGTCAGCACCCAGAAGCCCGCGCCGCGCTCCGTCACGGCCTGTACCAGCACCGTCCTGTCATGCTGGAAGAGGCCGGTGGCGGTGACGCGGCGGTATTCGTCCTTCTCGCGGGAGATCTCGGGCCATTCGGCACGCGCGGGGGTTGGCACAGGGTCAGCGTTCACGCGGCTGTCGACGCGGGCGATGAGGTCGAGCTTCCAGAAGAGGCGTTGCACCTGCCAGGCGCCGAGCGCGAGGAAGGCGGCGACGAGAAGGAGGAGGAAGCCGGTAAGGAGGCGCCGGGCGCGGGGGGATGGTTGGGGCATCAGGCCTATTGTATCCCCCTCTGCCCTGCCGAAGACCCGCACGATGCGTCGGGCCATTGTATCCGGGCAATGTCCCTCACCCTAACACTCTCTCCCAAAGCGGGGAGAGGGAACTTGCCCCACGGATCGCTGCAACTTGAGAAAAACGGCGCGGCATATCCCCTTCGCCCCGCTTGCGGGGAGAAGGTGGCCGGCAGGCCGGATGAGGGGCAGAGGGGCGTGGTCGCCAAAGCGGTCCATTTTTTCCCGCACATCCACCACCCCGCTCAGGGCATGTTCTTCATCATCTCGTGGGTCATCGGCATCATGTTGGTGTTGAGGTGATGCATGACCCAGAGCGAGCCGGCGATCGCGATGCCGACGATGATGAGGGTGAAGATCAGCGCCATCATCGTCCAGCCGCCTTCCGAGCGCGGGTTCATGTGCAGGAAGTAGACCATGTGCACGACGATCTGCACCACGCCGATGCCCATGACGAGAAAGGCGGTGAAAAGCTTGCTGTCGAGCACGCCGCCCATGACCAGCCAGAAGGGAATGGCCGTCAGGACGATCGAGAGCACGAAGCCGATCATGTAGCCCTTGAACGAGCCGTGGCCGGCGCCATGGCCATCGCTGTGGGCATGGTGGGTGTCGTGGGCGCTTTCGTGGGTGGGGTGGGCGCTCATCCGAGGACTCCCAGGAGATAGACGAAGGAGAAGACGCCGATCCAGATGACGTCGAGGAAGTGCCAGAACATGGACAGGCACATCAGGCGGCGGCGGTTCTCGGGGTTGAGACCGTGTTTCTTCACCTGCACCATCAGCGTGATCAGCCAGATCATGCCGAAGGTGACGTGCAGGCCGTGCGTGCCGACCAGCGTGAAGAAGGAGGAGAGGAAAGCCGAACGCGTCGGGCCGGCGCCCTCGGCAATCAGGTGATAGAACTCGTAGAGCTCCAGCGCCAGGAACGCCGCGCCGAAGACGCCGGTGATACCGAGCCAGACCAGGGTCTCCATCTTGGCGCCCCGCTCCATCTGGAGCATCGCAAAACCGTAGGTGATGGAGGAGAGGAGCAGCATCGCCGTGTTGATGGCGACGAGATTGAGGTCGAACAGATCGGCCGGCGAGGGCCCTGCCGCATAGTTGCGGCCGAGCACGCCGTGCGTTGCGAACAGCACGGCGAAGATCAGGCAGTCGCTCATCAGGTAGAGCCAGAACCCCAGCATGGTGCTGTTTTCCGGGTGATGATCGTCCTTGAGGTAGAAGACCGGCTTTTCGTCGGGATTGTGGACTTGGGTCGCGCTCATGGCTCAGGTCCGTTCTTCAAGCAGTTTCGTGCGCGCATCCTCCGTCGCCGTCACGGTGTCGGCGGGGATGAAGAAGTCGCGGTCGTAGTTGAAGGTGTGGGCGATCGAAACAGTGACGATGCCGATGAAGGAGAGCGCCGCCAGCCACCAGATGTACCAGATCAGCGCAAAGGCGAGCACGACGCTGATGGCCGACAGGATGACGCCCGTGCCGGTGTTTTTCGGCATGTGGATCGGCCGGAACCCGCCGAGCGGACGCTCATAGCCGCGGCTCTTCATGTCGTACCAGCTGTCGTGGTCGTGCACGACGGGCGTGAAGGCGAAGTTGTAGTCCGGCGGCGGCGAGGAGGTCGACCATTCGAGCGTGCGGCCGTCCCAGGGGTCGCCGCTGTCGCAGCGCAGCTGGTCGCGCTTGAAGTAGCTGACGACGAGCTGGACGATGAAGGAGCCGATGCCGAGCGCGATCAGGAAGGCACCGAAGGCGGCGATGATGAACCAGATCTGCAGCGAGGGATCCTCGAACTGGCTGACACGGCGGGTGACGCCCATCAGGCCCAGCACGTAGAGCGGCATGAAGGCGAAGAAGAAGCCGATCTGCCAGAGCCAGAAGCTCATCTTGCCCCAGAAGGGATCGAGCTTGTAGCCGAAGGCCTTGGGGAACCAGTAGACGACGCCCGCCATCAGCCCGAACAGCACGCCGCCGATGATGACGTTATGGAAATGGGCGATGAGGAACAGCGAGTTGTGCAGCACGAAGTCGGCCGGGGGGATGGCGAGCATCACGCCCGTCATGCCGCCGATGACGAAGGTCACCATGAAGCCGACCGTCCACAGCATCGGCACCTCGTAGCGGATGCGCCCGCGATACATGGTGAAGAGCCAGTTGAACATCTTCGCCCCCGTCGGGATCGAGATGATCATCGTCGTGATGCCGAAGAAGGCGTTGACGGACGCGCCCGAGCCCATGGTGAAGAAGTGGTGCAGCCAGACGAGATAGGAGAGGATCATGATCACGCAGGTGGCATAGACCATCGACGTGTAGCCGAAGAGCCGCTTGCCGCAGAAGGTCGCGACCACCTCGGAGAAGATGCCGAAGGCCGGCAGAACGAGGATGTAGACCTCCGGATGGCCCCAGATCCAGATGAGGTTGATATACATCATCGGGTTGCCGCCGAGGTCGTTCGTGAAGAAGTTCGTGTCCACGTAACGGTCGAGCGACAGGAGGGCGAGCGTCGCCGTCAGGATCGGGAAGGTCGCGACGATGAGGATGTTGGTGCAGAGCGCGGTCCAGGTGAAGACCGGCATCTTCATGAAGGTCATGCCCGGCGCGCGCATCTTCACGATGGTCGCGATCAGGTTGATGCCCGACAAGGTCGTGCCCACACCCGCGACCTGTAGCCCCCAGATGTAGTAGTCGACGCCGACGCCGGGACTGTAGTCCGCGCCCGAAAGCGGCGGATAGGCGAGCCAGCCGGTGCGCGCGAATTCGCCGACGAACAGCGACATCATGATGATGACCGCGCCGGCCGTCGTCATCCAGAAGGAAAAATTGTTCAGGAACGGGAAGGAGACGTCACGCGCGCCGATCTGCAACGGCACGACATAGTTCATGAAGCCGGTGACGAAGGGCATCGCCACGAAGAAGATCATGATCACGCCATGGGCGGTGAAGATCTGGTCGTAGTGATGGGCGTTGAGATAGCCCTCGTTGCCGCCAAAGGCGATCGCCTGCTGGATGCGCATCATGATGGCATCGGCAAAGCCACGCAAAAGCATGACGATGGCGAGGATGATATACATGATGCCGATCTTCTTGTGATCGACCGACGTGAACCACTCGTTCCAGAGATAGCCCCAGAGCTTGAACTTGGTGATCAGGCCGAGAAGCGCGATGCCGCCCAGCGCCACGACCGCGAAGGTCACGACGAGGATGGGCTCGTGGTAGGGGATCGCTTCCCAGGTGAGCCGTCCAAAGATGAATTGCGTGAGGCTGATGTCGCCGAACATGGGATCGTCCAATATCGTTGCGTAGGCGGCCCGGTGGGACCTTGGGCCTTGCGCGCCCGCCGCAGCCGGCGGGCGCAATGAAAACTGGTGCGACCAGCGCGGCTAGTGCGACTGGTGCGCGTCGTGGTTCATCGTTGCCGGGTTCTCCTCGACGCCCTCGGCCGGTTCTTCGCTGCGCGCGGGATTGCCGGTCTCGGGGAAGGTGGCGGCGGGCGCCTCGTCCTCGGCATGGCGGTTGTCGTGCTCGAGCTTGGCCTTGTTGTCGTGGCTTTCCTTGCCGGCGCCGCCCATCATGTCGATGTGCATCATGTCCTTCATGCACATCTGGCCGTCGCGCACGCACATGTTGAGCACAGCCTGGTAGAGCCCGTTGTCGACAGTGGCGTAGTAGCGCACCGGCTCCTTCACGCTCGGCTTTTCGAGCTTCAGGTAGGCGTCGCGGTTGAGCGCCGTGCCGTTCTGCTTGACCCGCGCCACCCAGGCCTCGAAACCGGCCTGGTCGACCCCGTGGAACTTGAAGCGCATGTGCGAGAAACCGTCGCCGCTGTAGTTGGACGACAAGCCCTCGTACTCGCCCGCCTTGTTGATGACGGCGTGCAGCTTCGTCTCCATGCCGGGCATGGTGTAGATCATGCCGGCAAGTGCGGGCACATAGAAGGAGTTCATCACCGAAGAGGCAGTGAGCTTGAAGTTGATCGGCACGTCGACGGGCGCTGCCATCTCGTTGACGGTGGCGATGCCGTATTCCGGATAGAAGAACAGCCATTTCCAATCGAGCGCCACCACCTCCACGGTGATCGGTTTCATCTCTTCCGTCACCGGCCGCGCTGCGTCGAGCCGCTCCAGCGGCCGGTACGGATCGAGCTTGTGGGTGCTGACCCAGGTGATGGCCCCGAGCGCGATGATGATGGCGAGCGGGGCCGACCAGATGGCGACTTCCAGGCCCGTCGAATGATGCCACTCCGGATCGTACTTCGCCGCGGTGTTCGACTGGCGGTAATGCCAGGCGAAATAGAGCGTCATTGCCAGCACCGGTACGATGATGATCAGCATGAGAATGGTCGAGACGACGATCAGGTCCCGTTGCTGGGCGGCGATGTCGCCGGACGGCGACATGACAACCATGTTGCATCCGGTGAGCAGGACCAGCATCAGGGGGAGGATCGAGACTCGGGCTAAACTGAATGGCTTCGGCATTGCGGCCTCAACTTGCGTTCTGTCTAGTCGGCAATAAGCGGGCATCGTCGCGCTTGGAAGTGAGGTGCTTCGTCGCAGCGCAGCATTCTGTCGCAGTGCGGTAGAAACATTTGGGCTGTCCGCCGCCGCAAAATTGATCTAGCGCAATAATCGTCGCGGGTCTCGCATGCCCGCTGCGACGGATCGAAGGTTCGGACGCAACCTTGCCGCAACGCGCACGTTTCGCCTAATTCTTGATATTGGACGCCGAATAGTCAACACTCTAACGACATGGCGCACATTGCTCGGAGAAATTCATGAGTTCGGTCGCTAATCCTTCGTCCTCCGGTCTCGAGCGGGATGCCCGCCGCATGCATGCGGACGACAAGCCGCTGTCGCCCGGCAGTGTCGCCATCGGCGTGGTGATCGGGCGCACCTCCGAATTCTTCGATTTCTTCGTTTACGGCCTCGGCTCCATCCTCGTTTTCCCGAAGCTGATCTTCCCCTTTGCCGGCAGCGCCGTCGCCGCGACGCTGATGTCCTTCGCGCTCTTCCCCCTCGCCTTCCTCGCCCGTCCGGTCGGCTCCTTCGTCTTCATGTGGATCGACCGCAACTACGGCCGCGGCACCAAGCTGACGGTGGCACTGGTCATCCTTGGCGGCTCCACCGCCTCCATCGCCTTCCTGCCGGGCTACGAGACGATCGGCTACTGGGCGGTCGCGCTGCTCGCGCTCTTCCGGCTGGGGCAGGGTTTCGCGCTCGGCGGCGCCTGGGACGGGCTCGCCTCGCTGCTCAGCCTCAGCGCGCCGGAAAACCGCCGCGGCTGGTATGCGATGATCCCGCAGCTCGGCGCGCCCTTCGGCTTTGCGCTCGCCAGCATCCTGTTCGGTTATTTCGTCACCAGTCTTTCGGAGGCGGATTTCCTCGCCTGGGGCTGGCGCTATCCGTTCTTCGTCGCCTTCGCCATCAACGTCGTGGCGCTCTTCGCGCGCCTGCGCATCGTCGCCAGCAAGGAGTTCGGCGCGGCCATGGAAGCGCAGGAACTGCAGCCCCGGCCGGTCTTCGAAATGCTCAGCAAACATTCGATGGATGTGGTGCTCGGCGCCTTCGTGCCGCTGGCAAGCTTCGCCATGTTCCACCTCGTCACCATCTTCCCGCTCTCCTGGATCACGCTCAATGGCGGCCAGTCGGTGCAGGAGTTCCTCTGGGTGCAGGTGGCGGGCGCGGCCGTCGGCGCCGTGGGGATCGTGCTCTCGGGCGTCATCGCCGATCGCATCGGGCGGCGCAACCAGCTCATGGCCGGCGCCATCCTCATCGCGATCTTCTCCTTCTCCGCGCCGTTCCTGCTGGATTCCGGCGGCAAGGGGCAGGATGCCTATATCCTGATCGGCTTCTTCATCCTCGGCCTCACCTTCGGCCAGTCCTCGGGCGCCGTCTCCTCGCGCTTCACGAAGTACTATCGCTACACCGGCGCGGCGCTGACCTCGGACCTCGCCTGGCTCGTCGGCGCCGGCTTTGCGCCGCTCGTGGCGCTCGGCCTTGCCACCAGCTTCGGCATCATCTTCATCGGCGGTTATCTGATCTCGGGCGCGATCTGCACGATTGCGGCCCTGACGCTGACGCGGGCGCTCGACCAGAACTGAGGTCGAACTCAGAGCGACTTCGCCCCGCATCCGCCTGCCGGCACCTTCTCCCCGCAAGCGGGGCGAAGCCTATGCTGCGCCGGCTTCCCGTACTAAGGCCGTTTGTGGGGCAAGTCCCCTCTCCCCGCTTGCGGGGAGAGGGTTAGGGTGAGGGGCAAAGCTCACACCTTGGTCCACATTAACGCCGCCCCAAAACCTCCATCGCCTCCGCAACGAGCTTTGTCGTCAGCTCCCCTGCCGGCAGGGCCCGCGCGAGCCGTGCGGCCTGGCCGGACCAGAGATTGGTGAAATCATCCCGTCCCGCCGCCTCGGCCTTCGCGCGGATCGGGGCGAGCGCGCCGCCGGCCGTCGGGAAGGCGGGGGCGAGCTCCGACATCGGGCCGATCTCCCGCATCAGCCGGTTGAAGATGCCGCGTGCCGGCCGGCCGGTGAAAAGATTGGTGAGCGCCGTGTTGTCGTCGCGTGCCGTCGCCATCGCCGCCTTGTGGAACGGGTTCATCCGCGCCTCCGGTGTGAAGAGATAGGCCGTGCCGACCTGCACGGCCGACGCGCCCAGCATCAGCGCCGCCGCCACCCCTCGCCCATCGGCGATGCCGCCCGCTGCGATGACGGGAACCTTCACCGCATCCACCACCTGCGGCACCAGCGCCATCGTGCCCACCTGCGCCGCCATGTTGTCGGTCAGGAAACTGCCGCGGTGGCCGCCGGCCTCGAAGCCCATGGCGATGACCGCATCCACGCCATGCGCCTCCAGCCAGACGGCCTCGGCGACCGTCGTCGCCGACGAGATGATTTTCGCGCCCGTCGCCCTGACCCTTGCGAGCAGCCCCGCCTCCGGCAGGCCGAAATGAAAGCTCACCACCTCCGGCCGCACCGTTTCCACCACGCGGCAATAGGCGTCGTCGAAGGGCGCGCGCCCCGTCGCGGGGATCGGCATGGCGGGGTCGAGACCCGCTTCGAGGTAATAGCCGGAGAGACCCTGTTTCCAGGCCGCATCGGCGGCCGCGTTCTCCGTCGGCGGCGTATGGGCAAAAAAATTCACATTGACCGGCCGATCCGTGGCGGTGCGGATATCGGTGAGCGCCGCCTGTACCTGCTCGACGCTGAGCAGCGCACTCGGCAGTGACCCCAGCCCGCCGGCCCTTGAAACGGCGATGGCCATCTCCGCTCCGGTCGAGCCGGCCATCGGCGCCTGGAGGATGGGCAGGTCGATGCCGAAGAGATCGAGAATGCGGCGGTCGGGCCAGCGGTCCATGGGCTGTTCCTTTCGGTGGGGAAGATGTGTTGGATCCGTTATACGCCCATTGCCACGAGCGTCTATGTCGCACTCGGAGAGACGGCCTTCCGCATGGCAACCTGGCTCTGGCCGGCAGCGGCCATGGCGGCAAGCAGCCGCAGCGCGTCGGCGGCGAGCGACGGCTGGCGGGTGAACCGGAAGCGCGTGCGGGCGGCAAGGCCGAGGGCGGCAGCGCCCTCCTCCGTCAGGACAAGCTCGACATGGTCGGGATGGCCGATGAGCGCACGCACCGCGTGGCCGTCGCAGGCAAGGTCCTGGTCCGTGCGTTCAAGATAGAGCAGGTCTTCGAGGAGCGGCGGTTCCGTGCTGCTCCGGGTACGCCCGCAGGCGATGTGCAAGATGTCGAGCGGATCGTCCGCTGACGCAAAGCCGAGCGAGAGCACGAGGAGTTCGCCCTCCTCAAACAGGATCTCCTCGATCTCGAAATCGTGCGTGTCAAACGCCAAGAACCGGCATCCTCTCGTTCTTGAGGGTGGTCGCCGCGTTCCGTTTGCCGGGTGCGACCCGTATTCGCGCCGTAAAACCGGACATGCCTTCTCCCCTGTGCCGGCGTCATGACGAGACAGCCGTTTCGGCCTAGGCCGGTTTGCCGAGCTGTGCTTCGGCAAGCAGGCGCACCAGCCAGTCGACGAAGACGCGCACCTTGTTGGAGAGGTGTCGGTTCGGCGGATAGACGATGTAGAGCGGAATGGGTTCGGAGCGCCAGCCGGGCAGAACGGGCACCAGCGCCCCGCTCGCCAGCGCCTCCGTCGCCATGAAGCGCGGTAGCGGCACGATGCCGAGGCCGGAGAGCGCGGCGGCGAGATAGCTGCGGGCATCGTTGACCGACACGATATAGCGGCTGTTGACCTCGATTTTTTCCGCGCCTTTCTCGAATTCGAAGGGCATGGTGCGGCCCGTCTGTGCGAGGAAGTAATTGACACAATGATGCTCTCCGCCGAGATCCAGCGGATGCTCCGGCGCCCCGAAGATCTCCAGATAGGCAGGCGCGGCACAGGTAACCACGTCGATCTCCGCCACCCGCCTTGCGATCAGCGACTGGTCGCCCGGCGCCCCGCCGCGCAGGGCGCAGTCGACGTTCTCGGCGAGATAATCCACCGTCCGGTCGCCGACGCCGAGGTCGATATGGATATCGGGGTATTTTTTGTGAAAATCGCCGAGCTTCGGAATGACGAGGAGGTCGGCGAAGGCCCCCGCCATCTCGACGCGCAGCCGGCCACGGGGGCTCGCATGGGAGTGCGAAAGGCTGCCGTCGAGTTCGTCGATCTCCGCGACGATCTGGATTGCCCGCTCGTAATAAAGCGCGCCGTCCGTCGTCACCATCACCCGCCGCGTCGTGCGGTTGAGCAGCTTGGTCTGGAGATGGGTTTCCAGATTCTGGATGAGATTGCTCACCGTCGCCTTGGGCATGCCGAGCGCGGCGGAGGCCCGGGTGAAATTGCCGGTCTCGACCACACGGAGAAAGGCACGCATTGCGGAAAGCTGATCCATGGAACATTCCTGCGTCGGAAGCTATGATTGTTCGAAATTCTGGATAGTGAAGTCAGTTTTAGCACACTTATATCGCAGAGATCAGGTACGATATAAATGGTGAGGCCCCATTCTAATTCCAGTGCGGGGCGAGGGCGAGACGATGTCGGTAGAGATCAAGGACATGACGTTCGACAAGGTGGCCAGCGGCCCCGTGTCCGCGCGCGTCTATCAGGGAGCGGAGTTCGCCAAGGGCGCCCCCATCCTGCTCTACTTTCATGGCGGCGCTTTCCTCGAATCCGGTGTTGTCGAGTGCCCGCTTGCCGAAATGCTGGCTGCGACCGGTGCCATCGTCGCCGTGCCCGACTATAACGCGCCGGGTGGCGGGATCTTCCCCCAGCCGCTGGAAGTCGGCTTCTCGGTGTTTTCCTATCTCGCCAAGAAGTGTGCAGGCCTCGGCGACCGCAAGTCGCCGCTGCTCATCGGCGGCGAGGAAGCGGGCGGCAACATCGCCGCCGGCGTGGCGCTCAAGGCGCGCGACCACTTTGCCAACGAGCTCGACGGCCAGGTGCTCATCTCGCCGCTGCTCGATCCCTTCATGGGTACGACCTCCTTCCGCAGCGCCGATGAGATCGGGATGCGCGAGCGCTGGTCCAATGGCTGGAGCCATTATCTCAGCGGCGGCGTTTGCCACCCCTACGCCGCCCCGAGCCTCTGTTCGCGGCTCTCGGGCGTCGCCCCGGCCCTTGTCCTGTCGGCGGCGGACGACCCGCTCCTCGACGAGGCACAGGGTTATGCCGACCGTCTGAGGGCGTCGGGCGTCAAGGTTCAGCAGCATGTTCTTCCCGCGGGAACAGGCTGGTCTTCGATTTACAGCGGGAAATCCGATGTCACCGGAGCATGGCGAAACTCCCTCGCCGACCATTTCTCCGATTTCATCAAGGATATAAGCATTCACTAATTTGCATTGAGAACAAGCCGATAGAACGTGGCCGGAAAGGCCGCAAGGAGAAAAGACAATGACGTCGAAGCGCAAACGCTGGGCCCTGACGGGCGCCGGCCTGGCACTGGCTGTGTCCGTTTCCGCCGCAGCCCTTTATTTCCAACTGCCGGGCAACGTCGCCCAGGCCGAAGCCACCGTGACGGCCGAAGTGCCGGCGGTGCCGGTCACGGTCGCCGTCGTCGAGAACCGCGATGTCGTCGCCTGGCAGGAGTTTTCCGGCCGCCTGGAGGCCATCGACCGCGTGCAGATCCGCTCGCGCGTCGCCGGCGCCATCGAGGCGGTGAATTTCCGCGAAGGCGCATTGGTGAAGGCGGGCGACCTGCTCTTCACCATCGACCAGGAGCCCTACAGGACAGCGGTGACGCAGGCCGAAGGCCAGTACGCCTCCGCCGAAGCGCGGGTGAAACTCGCCTCGATCGAGCTGGAACGCGGTGAGCGGCTTGCCAGGAGCAACAGCGTCTCGCAGAGTGAGGTCGATCAGCGCCAGAACGCGCTGGCCGAGGCCCGCGCCGCGCTGAAGACGGCGCAAGCCGCCCTGCATGCCGCAAAGCTCCAGCTCGGCTATACCGAAGTGCGCGCACCGGTCGCCGGCCGTGTCGGCAAAGTGGAGATCACCGTCGGCAACCTCGTCGCTGAAGGCTCCGCCTCGCCGGCCCTGACGACGCTCGTCTCGGTCGATCCGATCTATGCCGGCTTCAATGTCAGCGAGGAGACGGTCGCCAAGGCGCTCGCCGCCCTGCCGGCCTCCGATGGCGCGCTGCCGCCGATCGACCAGATCCCGGTGGAAGTCGGCACGCTTGTCGACGAGGGCACGCCGATCCACGGCAAGCTCCAGCTCATCGGCAACGAGGTGGATGCGGCAAGCGGCACGATCACCGTGCGCGCCGTCTTCGACAATCCCGGCGGCCGGCTGATCCCCGGCCAGTTCGTGCGCATCCGCATGGGCGAGCCCAGGGCCGAGAGCAAGATCCTCGTCAGCGAGAAGGCTGTCGGCACGGACCAGGACAAGAAGTTCGTCTTCGTCATCGACAAGGATAACAAGGTGACCTACCGGCCGGTCGTGCTCGGCGGCCTCTCGGGCAATGAGCGCATCGTCGAAAGCGGCCTTTCCGGCGGTGACCGCATCGTCGTCAACGGCCTGCAGCGCATCCGCCCGGGTGTCGTCGTCGATCCGCAGGTGCAGGAGAACGTCGCCTCGGTGAAGTAAGCGGGCGGGTCGAGGTTCGGCCCCTCACCCTAACCCTCTCCCCGCAAGCGGGGAGAGGGGACGTGCCCCACGAACGGGCACGATAGGGGAAACCGGCGCGGCGGATCCCCTTCGCCCCGTTTACGGGGAGAAGGTGGCCGGCAGGCTGGATGAGGGGCCAGACCGACTGCGACGATCTTCCCTACGGAAGGCGTGGCGACCGCCATGACCAAAGATCGGCAGGACGCTTACCCGCCCTGCCCCAATGCAAGCAACAATCCCATACCCGCCGGCGGCGCATCGCCCGCCGGATGGGCCTGTTCGTCCCTGGAGAGGGGTCCTTTCGCCATGAATATCTCCCGTTTCTTCATCGATCGCCCGGTCTTTGCCGGTGTGCTGTCGATCCTCATCGTGGTCGCCGGCCTGATCGGCATGCGCGCCCTGCCGATCTCCGAATATCCCGAGGTCGTTCCGCCCTCGATCGTCGTGCGCGCCACCTATCCTGGCGCAAACCCGGTCGTCATTTCCGAAACCGTCGCGACACCGCTCGAAGAGCAGATCAACGGCGTCGAGGACATGCTCTACATGAACAGCCAGGCGACCTCCGACGGCGTCCTGACGCTGACGGTCACCTTCAAGCTCGGCACCGACCCGGACAAGGCCCAGCAGCTCGTGCAGAACCGCGTGTCGCAGGCCGAACCGCGCCTTCCCGCCGAAGTGCGGGCGCTCGGCGTCACCACGGTCAAAAGCTCGCCCGACTTCATCATGGTGGTGAACCTCGTCTCGAAGACCGACCGCTACGACATCACCTATCTGCGCAACTACGCCACGCTGAACATCAAGGACCGCCTCGCCCGTATCGAAGGCGTCGGCCAGGTCCAGGTGTTCGGCGCGGGCGACTATGCGATGCGCGTCTGGATCGACCCGCAGAAGGCGGCCGAACATGCGCTCGCCGCCAGCGATATTTCCAACGCCATCCGCGAGCAGAACGTCCAGGCGGCCGCCGGCATCATCGGTGCCTCGCCGACGTCCAGCGACGTCAACCTCCAGCTCAACGTCAACGCGCAAGGCCGCCTTCGCACGCCGGAAGAGTTCGGCAACATCATCGTGAAGACCGGCACGGAAGGCGAGATCACCCGCCTTCGCGACGTCGCGCGCATCGAGATGGGCGCGGCCGACTATTCGCTGCGCTCGCTGCTCGACGGCGAGCCGGCCGTCGCCGTCGCCGTGCTCCAAGCGCCAGGCTCGAACGCCATCGAGATCGCCGACAACGTGCGCGCCACGATGGACCAGCTCCAGCTCGCCATGCCCGAAGGCGTGAAATACGAGATCGTCTACGACACGACGGAATTCGTGCGCGCCTCGATCGAAAAGGTCGTCGATACGCTGCTCGAAGCGATCGCCCTGGTCGTGCTCGTCGTCATCGTCTTCCTTCAGACCTGGCGCGCCTCGATCATCCCGCTGCTCGCCGTCCCGGTCTCGATCATCGGCACCTTCGCCGTGATGTATGCCTTCGGCTTCTCGGTGAACGCGCTGACGCTCTTCGGCCTCGTGCTCGCCATCGGCATCGTGGTGGACGACGCGATCGTCGTCGTGGAAAACGTCGAGCGCAACATCGAGAACGGCCTTTCGCCGCGCGAAGCCACCTACCGGGCGATGCGCGAAGTGTCGGGTCCGATCATCGCCATCGCGCTCGTGCTCGTCGCGGTCTTCGTGCCGCTCGCCTTCATCAGCGGCCTTTCCGGCCAGTTCTACCGCCAGTTCGCGCTCACCATCGCCATCTCGACGGTTATCTCGGCCATCAACTCGCTGACGCTCTCCCCGGCCTTGGCGGCTCTCCTCCTGAAAGACCATCATGCGCCAAAGGACTGGCTGACGCGGATCATGGACGGCCTGTTCGGCTGGTTCTTCCGCGGCTTCAACCGCGCCTTCAACGCCGCCGGCAAGGGGTACGGCCGCAGCGTCGGCGGGCTGGTCTCGCGCAAGTCGCTGGTCATGGCGGTCTATCTCGCCCTCGTCGGCGCGACCTATGCGGTGTTCAACGCCGTGCCCGGCGGCTTCGTGCCGGCACAGGACAAGCAGTATCTCATCGGCTTCGCACAGCTTCCTGACGGAGCCACCCTCGACCGCACGGAAGAGGTCATCAAGAAGATGAGCGAGATCGCCTTGGAACAGCCGGGCGTCGAGCATGCCATCGCCTTCCCGGGCCTCTCCATCAACGGCTTCACCATCGGCTCGAACTCCGGCATCGTCTTCGCCTCGCTCGCCCCCTTTGAGGAGCGCACGACGCCGGAGCTTTCCGGCGGTGCCATCGCCATGCAGCTCAACCAGAAATTCTCCGGCATCCAGGACGCCTTCATCGCCATGTTCCCGCCGCCGCCGGTCAACGGCCTCGGCACGACGGGCGGCTTCAAGCTGCAGATCGAGGACCGCGCGGGCCTCGGCTACGGGCCGCTCAACGAGGCGACCCAGGCGTTCCTCGCCAAAGCCTACCAGACGCCGGAGCTGGCGGGCCTGTTCTCCAGCTTCCAGATCAACGTGCCGCAGCTCTACGCCGACCTCGACCGTTCCAAGGCCCAGCAGCTCGGCGTGCGCGTGACCGACGTGTTCGAGACGTTGCAGATCTATCTCGGCTCGCTCTACGTCAACGACTTCAACGCCTTCGGCCGCACCTATTCGGTGCGTGTCCAGGCCGACTCCGCCTTCCGCGCCAAACCGGAAGACATCGGCCAGTTGAAAGTGCGCTCGCAGTCCGGCGAGATGATCCCGCTCGCCGCGCTGCTCAAGGTGGACGCCACCACCGGCCCGGAGCGTACCACGCGCTACAACGGCTTCCTTGCCGCCGACATCAACGGCGGCCCGGCCCCCGGCTTCTCCTCCGGCCAGGCGCAGGCCGCGGTGGAAAGGATCGCCGCCGAGACGCTGCCATCAGGCATCGACTTCGAGTGGACGGATCTCACCTACCAGCAGATCCTTGCCGGCAATTCGAGCATCGTCGTCTTCCCGCTGGCGCTGCTGCTGGTCTACCTGGTGCTCGCCGCGCAATATGAAAGCCTGACGCTGCCGATCGCCATCATCATGATCGTGCCGATGGGCGTGCTCGCGGCACTTGCCGGGGTCTGGTATACGGGCGGCGACAACAATGTCTTCACCCAGATCGGCCTCGTGGTTCTGGTAGGCCTGTCGGCGAAGAACGCCATCCTGATCGTCGAGTTCGCACGCGAACTGGAATTCGAGGGCAGGACACCCGTCCAGGCCGCGATCGAAGCCAGCCGCCTGCGTCTTCGCCCGATCCTGATGACCTCCATGGCCTTCATCATGGGCGTCGTGCCGCTGGTGCTCTCGACCGGCGCGGGTGCCGAAATGCGCGCCGCCATGGGCCTTGCCGTCTTCTCCGGCATGATCGGCGTCACCTTCTTCGGCATCTTCATGACGCCGGTGTTCTACGTGCTGCTGCGGCGCCTCGCGGGCAACCGCCCGCTGGTGCAGCACGGCAAGTCGACGATGGAAGGGGAAGGCGAGGCGCACGCGGCGTAACCAGCGTAGCCTTATCTCAACAGACAAAGGCTGGGGCAGCAAATCGCTGCCCCAGCCTTGCTTTTTCGACGGCCCTCACCCCACCCTCTTCCGTCATCCTCGGGTTTAACCCAAGGATCCACGCGGCACCCGCGGCTTGGATGGTCGGGTCAGGCCCGACCATGACGGAGGAGAGGTTTCATCACGACCTCAAGCCGCCAGATGCTCGAACAGCCGGGCGACCGCCTCGGCACCCGGATCGACATGGCCCTCCAACTGCTTCGCATTGATGTAGGCCGCCCGCCCGGCCTTCGCCCGCGTCAGCGTCGCGGTGAAGTTCGCGCCCTGCCTTGCCGCACCCGCAGCGGCGGCAACACTCTCGCCGAGCGCTTCGAGCGCCGGGGAGAGCGCATCGACCATGGTGCGGTCGCCGATATGCGCGCCGCCGATCTCCTGCATGCGGGCAAGGCCCGCGCGCAACGCCTCGCGCATCGGCAGGCCGCTGGAGGCGCCGTCGCCGGCGGCGGCGAAGAAGATGGCGAGCAGCACGCCGGAGGAGCCGCCCATCGTCTGGCTCAGCTCCTGGCCGATGGCGCGCAGGAGCTGCGTGTGGTCGGAGAGCGGCAGACGGTCGATGGCGCTGATCAGCGCGCGGGCGGCGCCGGCCAGCGTCGAGCCGGTGTCGCCGTCGCCGGATTTGGCGTCGAGGGCGTTGAGGTCCTGTTCGGCGGCGATGAGGACATTGCAGCAATCGATGACGAAGGCGCGGGTCGCTTCGTGGTGCGAGGCCATCGGCGTGATCGGCGTCAGGCCGTCCGGCAGGGCGGCGATGGCGATCGGCCGGATTTCCGAAACGCCGGGCCAGGCGGCGATCGGCACGGGGGTTTTCAGGAGTTCCAGCTCGGCCGCGTCGACGGGGAAGACGGAGATCGAAAAGCCCTGCATGTCGAGCGAGGTCATCAGTGGCGCGGGGCCTATGGCGTGGGTGATTTTTCTGCCGATCGAGGAGCCGAGGAGGTCATGGGCGAGCACCGACATTTCCACCACCGAGGCGCCGCCGAGATTGTTGATCAGTACGACATGCGGCCCCTCGCCCATGACGGCGGCGAGCCGCTCGACCATTGTGGCGACGGCGGCGCGGGCGCCGGTGAAATCGATCTGCTCGACGCCCGCCTCACCATGGATGCCGAGGCCGAGTTCGGCCTTGCCGTCGGGAATGCGGTCCTCCTTCGGCGAACCGGGCACGCGGCAGGTATCGAGCGACATGCCGATGGAGCGCGTGCCGGTGATGACGTGCCTGGCGGCTTTCGTGACCGTGTCGAGGTCGGCGCCCTGTTCGGCGAGCGCGCCGGCGATCTTGTGCACGAAGAGCGTGCCGGCGACGCCGCGGGCTTGCGGCAGGTCGGGCAGCGCGATGTCGTCGCCGACGATGACCATCGAGACATTGAGGCCGAAGGCGCGGGCGCGCTCGGCGGCAAGGCCGAAATTGAGGCGGTCGCCGGTGTAGTTCTTGACGATGAGGAGACATCCGGCGGGGCCGGTGACCGCCAGAATGCCGGCGAGTACGGCGTCGACGCTCGGCGAGGCAAAGACGTCGCCGCAGACGGCGGCAGTCAGCATGCCCTTGCCGACGAAGCCGACATGGGCGGGCTCGTGGCCCGAGCCGCCGCCGGAGACGATCGCCACCTTCGACTTGTCCCAGTCGCTGCGCAGGACAACGCGGATATGCGGATAGCCGTCGAGCCGGGTCAGTGCCCCGCCGGAAAGGGCCAGCACCCCGTCGATCGCCTCGGTGACGACGTCTTCGCGCTTGTTGATGAATTGCGCCATGGTTGTTGTTCTCCCTAAGCTAAACGCATGCCGGCGGCGTCGAAATAGAGCGGCCGCGACGGTTGGATTTTTATGGTCTCGCCGCCCCGGAGCGGCGTGTGGGCGTCGGTGACGGTGATGAGGTCGTGCCGCTTGAAGGAAAGGTGCAGGCGCGTCTGGTCGCCGAGATGCTCGACGCGCTTGACCAGCGCCTCCTCGCCCTCCCCTTGCGATATATGCTCCGGACGAAGGCCGATGTTCTTCGCCCCCGCCGGCGCGCCGGCGAAAAGATCGGCCGGCAGCACGTTGATGCGCGGCTGGCCGAGGCGGGTGGCGGCATAGATGCTGACGGGCTGCTCGTAGACCTCGCGCGGCGAGCCGAACTGCACCAGCCTGCCCTCGTTCAGCACGCCGACATGGGTCGCCATGGTCATCGCCTCGATCTGGTCGTGGGTGACGTAGAGCAGCGTCGCGCCGGATTTCGCCTGGATGCGCTTCAACTCGATGCGCAGGTCCGCCCTAAGTTTCGCGTCGAGCGAACTCAGCGGCTCGTCCATCAGGAAGATTTCCGGATTGCGCACCAGCGCGCGGCCGATGGAGACGCGCTGCATCTCGCCGCCCGAAAGCGCCGTCGCCTTGTTCTCCAGCTTGTGGGCGATCTGCAGGACCTCGGCGACCTCCCGGACCTTCCGGTCGATCGCCGCACGCGGCGTCTTCAGGAGCGGGGATTTCAGCGGGAACTCCAAGTTCTGGCGGACGGTGAGGTGCGGATAGAGCGAATATTGCTGAAACACCATGGCGACATTGCGCTCGGCCGGCGACAGGCCCTTCATCGGCCGGCCGTCGATGAAGACCTCGCCGCTGTCGGGCGCATCGAGGCCGGAGACCATGCGCAGCGTGGTCGTCTTGCCCGCGCCCGTCGGCCCGAGCAGCACGACGAAGGATCCGTCCGGCACCGTCAGGGAGACATTGTCGAGCGCGACGGTGCCGCCGAAGCGTTTCGTGACGTTTTCAAGCACGATCTCAGCCATGGGCCAGCACTCCTTCATTGCCCTCTGACAGGAGGGCCTTGCCGCTTTCCGCATCGAACAGCGAGAGGGTTCGCGCGTCGAAATCGAGGCCGACCAGCTCGTCCTCGCGCACCCTATGGCCGGAGGAAATGCGCGCCTTCAGCTCGCCGTGCCCCGTCGAGAGCGTGACGATCTGCGTCGTGCCGAGATATTCGACGGCGCTGACCTGGCCGCGATAGGCCGCGTCATCGCGCAATCTCACATGTTCCGGGCGCACGCCGAGTGTCAGGCGGCCGGCGCGGCCTTCGCGGGCGGCGGGCACGGTCATCCTGATGCCGCCGAGATCGACGCTGTCGCCGCCAATGCCGATCATGCCTTCGAACTCCAGAAAGTTCATCGAGGGCGAGCCGATGAACTGGGCGACGAATTTCGTCGCCGGCCAGTCGTAGATCTGCTGCGGCTTGCCGAACTGTTCGACGACGCCGTGGTTCATGACGACGATCTTGTCGCCCATCTGCATGGCTTCGAGCTGGTCGTGCGTGACATAGACGGTGGTTGCGCCCATGCGGTCGTGCAGCGCGCGCAGTTCTTCCGCCATATGCTCGCGGAATTCGGCGTCGAGCGCGCCGAGCGGCTCGTCCATGAAGAAGGCTTTTGGGCGACGCACGATGGCCCTGCCGAGCGCCACGCGCTGGCGGTCGCCGCCCGAGAGGCCGCCGACGGGTTTTTCGAGGATATGCTCGATCTTGAGGATGCGGGCGACCTCGGCGACGCGGGTTTTGACCTCCTCGCGCTTCATGCCTTGGCTGACCAGCGGATAGGAGATATTCTTGCGCACGTTCATGTGCGGGTAGAGCGCGAACATCTGGAAGACGAAGGCGATGTCACGCTGGCTCGCCGGCTTCATGCCGACCTCCTCGCCGTCGATGAAGATTTCGCCCGAGGTCGGCAGTTCGAGGCCGGCCATCATGCGCAGCGTCGTGGTCTTGCCGCATCCGGAGGGGCCGAGCAGCATGAAGAATTCGCCGTCCTCGATGGTGAAGGAGGAGGAGCGCACGGCGGTGAAGGCGCCGAATTCCTTGCGCACGTTCTGGATCCTGATTTGCGCCATGGGCCTACTCCGGAAAATGGCTGACGATGATGAACATCACCGTGCCCAGCAGGGTTATGACGAAGGACCAGGAATAGAGCGCGAGCGCGAAGGGCTGCATGAGCATGGTGACGCCCGCGGCGATCAGCACCGAGGCCAGCATTTCCCAGGCGCTGCGCCGAAAATGCAGGAGGCCGTTGAAAAATCGTGTCATTTGCGGACTGCTCCGAAGGTGATGCCGCGCAGGAGATGTTTGCGCAGAAGGATGGTGAACACCATGACCGGCACGAGGAAGAGTGTGGCGCCGGCGGCGACGGCGGGCCAATCCTGGCCGCTGACGCCGATGATGGTGGGAATGAAGGGCGGGGCCGTCTGGGCGTTGCCAGATGTCAACAGCACGGCGAAGGCGTATTCGTTCCAGGCGAAGATCAGGCAGAAGATCGCGGTCGAAGCGATGCCCGTCGCCGCCTGCGGCAGCACGACCTTGTAGAAGGCCTGGAAGCGGGTGTAGCCGTCGATCAGCGCCGCTTCCTCGTATTCGACGGGGATTTCGTCGATGAAACCCTTCAGAAGCCAGACGGAGAGCGACAGGTTGACCGCCGTATAGAGCAGGATCATGCCGGCATGGGTGTCGCTGAGGCCGAGCGAGCGGAACATCAGGAAGATCGGGATGGCGACGGCGATCGGCGGCATCATGCGCGTCGAGAGGATGAAGAAGAGAAGATCGTCCTTTAGCGGCACCTTGAAGCGCGAGAAGGCATAGGCCGCCGCCGTGCCGAGTACGATGCACAATACCGTCGAGCCGAAGCCGATGATGACGGAATTGGTGAAGCGTTCGGCAAACCGCGAGGGACCGGAAATGACGAGCCCGTCCTTGCGCACCAGCTTGTCATACCAGGTGGTGGGCTCGCCGAGCGCCTGCAACTGTTCGGGCGACAAGCGGGTGCGGGTGGTGAAGACGTTGACATAGCCTTCCACCGTCGGCGTGAAGAAGGTTTTCGGCGGATAGGCGATGGCGTCGGACGGGGTCTTGAAGCTGGTGCCGATGATCCAGACCAAGGGCAGGATGGTGATCAGCGCATAGCCGACGACCAGGATGCCCGCGACCCATTTCTGCCGCCGCGACGGCTCGGTGACGGAATAGCTGCTCATCGTTGTTTCACCTTGTTGAGCGCTTTGACATAGATCGAGGCGAGGCCGAAGACCGTGACGAAGAGGATGACGGCATAGGCCGAGGCGTAGCCGGTGCGCCACTTCTCGAAGGCCTCGCGCTTGAGGTTGATCGAGGTGAGCTCGGTGATCGAGCCCGGGCCGCCGCCTGTCAGTTGCACGACGAGGTCGAACATCTTGAAGTTCTCGATGCCGCGGAACAAGACGGCGAGCATCAGGAAGGGCAGGACGAGCGGGATGGTGATTGTCCAGAACTGCCGCCACTTGCTGGCGCGGTCGCATTCGGCCGCTTCATAGATGCTGGGCGGAATGGAGCGCAGGCCGGCAAGGCAGATCAACATGACGAAGGGTGTCCACATCCAGGTATCGACGATGATGATCGCCCAGGGCGCGAGCTTGACGTCGCCGATCATCGAGAAGCTGGAGGGATCCGCGCCGGTGAGGAAGCCGACCGCATAATTGAAGAGGCCGATCTGCGGCTGGTACAAAAAGGTCCAGAAATTGCCGACCACGGCCGGGCTCAGCATCATCGGCAGCACGATGATCGTCGTCCAGAGGTCGTTGCCGCGGAACTTCTTGTTGATGAGATAGGCGAGCGCGAAACCGATCAGCACCTGCAAGACGATGGTCCAGATCAGGAAATGCGCCGTCGCCTGCATGGTCAGCCAGATGTCGCGGTCCGACAGGATGTTCAGGTAGTTCTTCAGGCCGACGAACTCGACCTCGGCATTCGGCCGGTTGACGCGGAAATTGGTGAAACTCAGCCGGATGGTCCAGATGAGCGGGAAGATGTTGACCGCCAGCAGGAGCACGATCGACGGGGCGACGAAGAGCCAGGCGAGCGCGCGGTCGGACAGGCCGTGCATGCGTCTGGCGATGGAATGCGGCGTCGCCTCGGCGACCCGGTCCACGGAGGATTTCAGCATGGGTATTCCCCTAATATTTTTCGACTGAGCGGCGACAGAGCCGGGGGAACATTCCCGGCTCCGGCCGCGCCGTGGCCCGCTGGGAGGCGCGGGTACAGGGCGGAGTATGAAGGCGATCGGCGGTGACGCAATACGGTGCCGCTCTCCCTTCTCCCCCGCGGGGAGAAGGTGGCCCGAAGGGTCGGATGAGGGGGCGCCGACGGATCACTCCGATTTTTGACGCCGTCGATCTCCCCTCATCCGCCTGCCGGCACCTTCCCCCCGCCGGGGGAGAAGGGGATGGGGCAGCGTTTCCATCCCTAGGCGAGCGACCACCCGATGGCGTCAGTACTTGCCTTCGTCGTCAAACACCTGCGTCCAGTCCTTGACCAGACCATCGAGCGCATCCTTGGACGAACCCTGGCCGGCGACGACATAGTCGTGGAAGCGTTTCTGCGCCGCCTGGAGCAGCGAGGCATAGGCCGGCTCCGCCCAGAAATCCTGCACGATCGCCATGGAATCGAGGAAGGTCTGCGCATAGGGCTGGCTGGTGGCGAACTTCGGGTCCTCGACCACCTTCAAGAGCGCCGAGTAACCGCCCATCTCCCACCATTTCTGCTGGATGTCCGGCTGTGCGAACCACTTGATATAGGCGAGCGCATCCTCCTGCTTTTCCGAGGAGGAGACGACCGAGATGCCCTGGCCGCCGAGCTGGGCATAGGCGACACCGTCAGGCCCGGCCGGGTTCGGGAAATAACCCGACTTTTCGCCGCCGACATTGGCGTCGGCATGGATGCCCGGCCAGGTGAAGGCGAAGTTCATGTGCAGCGCGACCTGGCCCGACTTGTAGGCGTCGATATCCTCCGACATGTAGGCGTCGGAATGACCGGGCGGCGTGCAGCAATCGTAGAGTTCCTTGTAGAACTCCAGCCCCTTCACCGCCTCGGCGGAGTTGACGTAGCCCTCCAGCTCATAGGGCTTTTCCGGGTTTTCGTATTTGAAGCCGAAGCTATAGAGCACATCCATGACGCCCATGGTGATGCCCTCGGAGCCGCGCTCCGTATAGATCGCCGCGCCATAGACGGTCTTGCCGTCGATCTCGCGCTTCTGGAAGAACTGCGCGATGT
>VFQN01001978.1_pt1 | contig 32783 bp, 31 predicted proteins | sample 3512371 | NCBI WGS metagenome assembly VFQN01 (sample SAMN10412370, study PRJNA504923) | tailings metagenome | isolation source: Replicate 2 from Balatoc abandoned mine | place: Philippines: Itogon, Benguet | collected 2017-08-28 | reverse complement strand
TACCTGCAGGTGGCGAGGAAGACCGGCGCCGAGATCGTGGTCGTGCCCGACGACAGGCACGGCCAGATCGACCTCGCGGCCCTCGAACGCGCCATCGACAAGCGCACGAAGCTGGTCTCGATCTCACACATCCCGACCCAGGGCGGTCTGGTGCAGCCGGCGGAGGCGATCGGCAAGATCGTGAACGACGCCGGCATTCTCTACCTGCTCGACGCCTGCCAGTCGGTCGGCATGATGCCGATCGACGTGAAGAAGATCGGCTGCGACTTCCTGTCGGCCACGGGGCGCAAGTACATGCGCGGGCCGCGCGGCACGGGCTTCCTCTATGCCCGCACGCGCAGCACCTCCCACATCGAGCCGATCTTCCTCGACAATCATGCGGCACGCTGGACCGGCGACACCGAATACACGGTGATGGGCGACGCCAAGCGCTTCGAGAACTGGGAGCGCTATTTCGCCGGCGTCATCGGCCTCAAGGTCGCCGCCGACCAGGCCAACGAACTCGGCATGCCCGCCATCTGGGCGCGCTTGCGCCACCTGGCCGATGGCTTGCGCAAGCGGCTGAAGAGTGTGCCGGGCGTGACCCTTGCCGATCTCGGCGTCACCAAGGGCGCCATCGTCACCTTCGCGGTCGCCGGCAAGGAGCATGTGGCGCTGAAGCAGCTTCTCCGCGACCAAGGCATCAACGTCTCGGTCTCGACGCAGTTCTCGTCCCGCCTCGACCTCAAGGGACGCGGCCTGAAGGACGTGATGCGCGCCTCGGTCCACGTCTACAACACCGACGAGGAACTCGACCGCTTCGTCGCTGCGCTCGCGGCGGCGATCCGGGGCTAGAGCGCGCGGCGATCGGATATGTAGCTATCCGTCGTCTCGACCGGAGCGCGCAGCGCGGAGGGGAAAGACCTCTTTCCCCTTGGTTGTGAGGTCACTCGGCCGCTAGACCGAGCCCGACGGGACACGACACGCCGGTGCCGCCCAGGCCGCAATAGCCGCCGGGGTTCTTGGCGAGATACTGCTGGTGATAGTCCTCGGCGTAGAAGAACGCCGGGGCTTCGACGATTTCGGTCGTGATCGCGCCGTAGCCGTTCCGGGCAAGCGCTTTCTGGAAGACCGCGCGTGACGACAGGGCTTGCGCCCTCTGGGTATCCGAGAAGGTGTAGATGCCCGAGCGGTACTGCGTGCCGACATCGTTGCCCTGCCGCATGCCCTGGGTCGGGTCGTGGCTTTCCCAGAACAGGCGCAGCAGCGCCTCGTAGGAGGTCTTCGCCGGGTCGAACCACAGCATCACCACCTCATTGTGGCCGGTCTGGCCGGAGCAGACTTCCTCGTAGGTCGGGTTGGGCGTGAGACCCGCGGCATAGCCGACGGCCGTCGCATGAACACCCGGCGCCTCCCAGAACACGCGCTCGGCGCCCCAGAAGCAGCCCAGCCCGAACATCGCCTGCTCGAGGCCGGCCGGGAACGGCGGCTGGATGCGGTTGCCGTTGACGTAGTGCATCACGGGAATCTCGAAGTCCGGCGACGGACGGCCCGGCAGCGCCCGGCCGGCGGTCGGCATCTCGGTCTTCCGGCGCAGAATCCGCCACATGGTCCGGCTCCTCACGCTATCGGTCGCTGGCTTCGGATCAATATGATCATAGAATGCCGCCAAATCCAGGGGAGTCCGCCAATGCCCGTCTTTTACGTCTGCGCCGGGCTGTTGGGCCTTCTGGCGGTCGCCCTGGCCGTGAATGTCGGGCTGATGCGGGGTCGCAAGCGGATCAACCTGGGCGACGGCGGCGACGCCGGGATGCAGGCGGCGGTGCGGGCGCACGGCAACCTGGTGGAGTTCGCGCCGATCACCTTGCTGATGATCTACATGGCGAGCGACTTCCATGGCTTCCGTACGATCGCCTCCCTGTCGGTGGTGCTGCTGGTCGCGCGCATCCTGCATGCCGGCGGCATGCTGGGCCTGATCCCCAAGGGCCGCCTGGTGGGGACGATGGCGTCGGCTGCCACGCTGGGCATCGCCTCGATCCTGCTCGCCATCGCCGGTCTCGGCCTCAAGCAATACTGACGCGCACGGCAGGGGAAGGAGCGCGAGGGGCGGAAATGGGCGAGCCTGTCACCGTTCCGCTCTGGCTGTTCGTCGCGATCCTGGCCTTCGCGCTGTGGTCGCTGCTCGACCGGCTGCTGATCCCGAGCGGCCGCTGGTTCCTGCGGCGACGGCTCAACCGGCTGATCGACCGTGTCAATCGCCGCCTCGCCGTCGAGATCAAGCCGTTTCAGCTCACCAAGCGTCAGGTCCTGATCGACCGCCTGATCTACGACCCGCAGGTTGTGGCCGCGGCCAACGAGCACGCGCGCACCCAGGCAGTGCCGCGCGAGGTCGCGATGACGGAGGTCCATCGCTACGCCCGCGAAATCGTGCCGACCTTCAACGCTTACATCTATTTCCGGGTGGGCTATTCGATCGCCCGCGCCGTCGCGCGGTTCCTCTATCGCGTGCGCCTGGGCTACGCCGACGAACGCACCCTGGCCGGCGTGTCGCCCGACACCACCGTGGTGTTCGTGATGAACCATCGCAGCAACATGGACTACGTATTGGTGGCCTTCCTCGCAGCCGAGCGCACGGCCCTCTCCTACGCGGTGGGCGAGTGGGCGCGGATCTGGCCGCTGCAGCAGCTCATCCGGTCGATGGGCGCCTACTTCGTGCGCCGCAACTCCGACAGCCCGATCTACCGGCGGGTGCTCGAACGCTACGTGCACATGGCGACCGAGGCCGGGGTCGCCCAGGCGATGTATCCCGAAGGCGGCCTGTCCCGCGACGGTCGTCTGCGCGAGCCCAAGCTCGGCCTGTTTGACTACGTGCTCAAATCGTTCGATCCCAAGGGCACCCACGACATCGTCTTCGTGCCGGTGGCGCTGAACTACGACCGCGTGCTCGAAGATCGGACGCTGCTGCGCTCGCTCGACGGCGAGGCAGGCCGGCGCAGCGCCTGGTTCGCCCTGCGCACGGCGCTGGCCTTCTGGGCGAGCCAGCTCGGGCTGATGCTGCGCGGGCAATGGCACCGCTTCGGCTACGCCTGCGTGAATTTCGGCGGCCCGATCTCGGCCCGCGGCTGGCTGGCCGCCCATGGTGGGCCGGGCGGCGGCGACCTCCGTGCGCTCGACAAGGAGCGGCGTTTCGAGTTGATCGGCCGGCTGGCGGGCGACGTGATGGCCGAGATCGCCCGTCTCGTCCCGGTGCTGCCCGTGTCGCTGATGGCGACGGTCCTGCTCGATGCGGAAGGACCGCTCGACGAACTTGAGCTCAAGGTCCGGGTCTCGGAGCTGATCGTGCATTTCGAGAGGCGCGGTGCGAAGCTCTATCTGCCGCGCGGCGACCGCGACTATGCCTTCCATGTCGGGTTGCGCATGCTGTCGCTGCGTCATCTGGTGGAAGAGAGCGGCGAGGGGCTCTTCTCCGTCGTGGCAACCGAGCGGCCGGTCCTCGCGTATTATGCCAACGCCATCGCCCATCTGCGCTGACCCATGATCCAAACGCTCTGGCGTATCGCCTACGAGGCCGGTTACGGCTATTTCGCGAACCGGCTGTCGACCTCGGCCGCGGCGATGGCGTTCTATACGATGTTCGCGCTGGGCCCGATCATGATCTTCACCATCGCCATCGCCGAGCCGTTCGTCGGCAGGTTCATGGCGCAGGAGGCGATCTTCGATGCGCTGGGCACCGTCGTGGCGCCGGACCAGTTGCGCACCATACGCCGCTTCGCCTCGGAGGACCTGTTCCGAGGCGGCGGCATCGCCGCCCTCGCCGGCGCCGCCGTGCTGCTCTACACCGGTACCCGCGTCTTCGTGGAACTCGACGACGGCATCGACGCGATCTGGCGAAACAGCAAGGGACCGACGGTCCACCCGGTCCTCGCCAGCCTGAAGTCGCGGCTGCTCGCCGTGTTGCTGATGATCGTGCTGGGCGTGCTGCTGATCGTCGTGATCCTGGCCAGCGTGCTGATCTCGGCCTACGCCGGCATACTTGAGAGGTTCCCCATCCTCGGCGTCTGGATCGGCCCGGCGATCTCGACCTTCGTCCATTACGGCCTGCTCTCGACCTTCTTCACGCTGATCTACAAGTGGCTGCCGACGGGTCATGTGCCCTGGCGCTACGCGCTGATCGGCGGCCTGGTGAACGCCCTGCTCTTCGCCGCAGGCAACCGCGCGCTGGTCTTCTATTTCGAGGTGACCCAGCTCACTTCGGCATTCGGCGCCACCGCGGGTTTCGCCGCCATCATGGTGTGGATGTACTGGACGTCGCTCACCATCCTGATCGGCGCCCAGGTCGGTCGCGCGACGCGCGACGTACTGATCGACAATCGCGCGCGGGAAATGGTGGAGGGGGATCTTTAGAAAGTGGTGCGCAACTTGAGCTGTGCGGGCTCTCGCGCTTCAGAAAGCGCCGCCGCCCGCCAGCGCGTGTGAACGCGCTAGAACATCGTCGCCAGCACGCGGTCAGGCGGCTTGTGGCCGTCGGCGAAGGTCTTGATGTTTATGAGGACCTTCTCACCCATCTCGATGCGACCCTCGAGCGTGGCCGAGCCCATGTGCGGCAGCAGCACCACGCGATCCATCTCGAGCAGCTTCGGGTTCACCTGCGGCTCGTTTTCGTAGACGTCGAGCCCGGCGCTGGCCATTTCGCCCGCCTTCAGCATGCGCACCATGGCGTTCTCGTCGATCACCTCGCCGCGCGCGGTGTTCACGAGAATCGACGTCGGCTTCATCAGCTTGAGGCGCCGGGCCGAGAGAAGGTGGAAAGTCGCGGGCGTGTGCGGGCAATTGACGGATACGATGTCCATGCGCGCGAGCATCTGGTCGAGACTCTCCCAATAGGTCGCCTCGAGTTCGCGCTCGATCTCGCCATGGACGCGCTTGCGGTTGTGATAGTGGATCGCCAGTCCAAATCCCCGCGCACGGCGCGCCAGCGCCTGCCCGATGCGACCCATGCCGACGATGCCCAGGCGCTTGCCCTGCAGGCGGGCGCCCAGCATCGAGGTCGGGCTCCACCCGGACCACTTGCCGCTGCGCACCAGCCGCTCGCCCTCGCCCACGCGACGCGACGTGGCCAGGACTAGAGCCATGGCCATGTCGGCGGTGTCCTCGGTCAGCACGCCCGGCGTGTTGGTGACGGTGATGCCGCGCTGGCGGGCGGTGTCGAGGTCGATATGATCGACGCCGGTGCCGAACGAGGCGATCAACTTCAGCTTCGGCCCCGCCTGCGATAGCACGCGGGCGTCGATCCGGTCGGTGACCGTGGGCACCAGCACGTCGGCCGCCTTCACGGCCTCGACCATCTGGGCGCCGGTCAGCGGCTTGTCGTCGGCGTTCAGGCGCGTGTCGAAAAGCTCCATCAGACGCGTCTCGATGGCGTCGGGAAGCTTTCGGGTGACGATCACCAGCGGCTTTTTCTTTGGAGTGGACGGCATGTGAATGGGGACCGGCGCTGGCTCGTAACAGGGACTAAGCCCGATTACCAATTCCGCGCGCGGCTTGTCCAGCAAAGGCCCCCGCCTGTCGCCCTGCCGGAAAGTCGCGGCTTTTCAGCTACTTGTCGCTCGGTATGGAGATTTCGGGTATATAGAGGCCGATGGGAATTCGTTCGTCGGTCCTGCTTTGCGCCTTCTCCATTGCTCTGGCGGCATTTTCTCTGCCCCAGACCGGCGGCAACGCAGCCTTCGCCGCTCCCGACAAGCCGACCACCACGCAGCGAAAGGGCTCCGGGCTGCCGATCCCCCGCTTCGCTTCCCTGCGCTCCGACGAGGTCAACGTCCGCACCGGGCCGGGTACGCGCTATCCCGTCGACTGGATGTTCAAGCGCAAGGCCATGCCGGTCGAGATCGTCGCCGAGTACGAGAACTGGCGCAAAATCCGCGACTGGCAGGGGGCCAGCGGCTGGGTGCATCAGAGCCTGCTCAGCGGCAAGCGCTCCTTCATCATCAACGCGAAAACCGCCAGCCTGCACAAGACGCCCGCCGCATCGGCCGAGGTCGTGGCCAGGCTCGAACCGGAAGTGATGGGCGAGATCCGTGCCTGTGCCGGCGACTGGTGCCGCGTGAAAGTCTCCGGCGTGACAGGCTGGATCGAACGGAGCGGCATGTGGGGCGTCTACAAATCCGAGCCGATCAACTAGCGGCCCGCCGGGCCGCCCCGTAGAACGGGGTCACCGTGACCCACGACGTCAGCTTCACCGCCTCCCGTTTCGAGCACATGCCGCCGGCCGCCGTGGCGCTGGCGGTACTGCTGCATGCTGCCGTGGGACTGGCGCTGTTCTGGATCTCGCCGCTGCGACCGGTCGATCATTTCGAGGATGCGATCGAGATCACGATGGACGCACCGGTGGCCGCACCAGCGGTCGCCGAGGAAAAAACCGCGCCGACGCCCGAGCCGACCGCCACTCCCGCCCCGCCGCCCCCCGCGCCTGCGCCGGCCGCCAGCGCACCGACACCGACGCCGCAGCCTGCGACGCCGCCGATGCGCCTCGGCCTGCCGCCACCTCCCGCCGAGCGCAGCACCAACCCTCGCGACGTCGCCGGCGTGGAAAAGCCGGAGCCGAAGGCGCCGGACATGCCGACACCCGACAAGGTGGCCGAGGCAGGTCCGAAAGAAGAACCAAAGCCCGAGGAGGCCAGTCCGCAGGAGGCCAGTGAGGAGCCGAAAGAGCCGCCGCCACAGCAGGCCGCCGCCCCGCCGGAGCCTCCGCCGTCGGCGCAACAGGCGATCGTGCAGCCGGAGCCGCCGCCACAGCAGCAGGCGCTTGCCAAGCCCGAACCGCCGCCCCCACCACCACCGCCGTCTCTGGAGCAGGCTCTGCCGCCGCTCGAAGCGCCACCGCCACCCGTGACCGAGCGGGACATACCGAAGCCTCCGCCGGTGCCCCGTTCGCCACCGCCTGCGCCCCGGCAGCAACAGGCTGCGCGGCCAGCGCCGCCCCCTCCGGCGCCGGCCCCGCCTCCAGCCCACCGTCCGCCGCCGCCCGCCCCGGCGCCGCAGCAGCTTCGACCGTCCCCGCTGGCGCCGCAGGCGGCCGCACCACGGGGCTCGGACTCGCGGGCTGCGGCCCAGCCCTCAACCGTCTTCCGCAATCCCGCCGACGATTACGGCCAGAGACGGGCGCAGGAGCAGTATCTCTGGCAAGTGATGCGACGGATCGCGCAGTTCCCTTACGTGCCGAAGAGCACCGGGGTCATCCGAGAGGAAGGCACGGTGCTCACCCGGGTCACGATTTCTCGCCAGGGACAGCTGCTCAATGTGGTCATGGAGAAATCGAGCGGTCTTCCCTCGCTCGATGCCGGCGTGCTGGACACGATCCGGCGGGCCAGCCCCTATCCACCCCTGCCCGCCGAAATCCCGGGCGCCAGCCACACTTTCCAGCTTCCCGTCAGCTTCCGCTACAACGAGCAGCGCTGACGCCGGCAGCTCTGCTGCCGATCCGGCTGGCCGAGACCGGCGCTCGACCGTAGAACTTGCGGTGCCGTGAAACACGACAGCCTCCTCCGGTCGCAGTCCGGGCGCATGTCGCCGGCGGCGCTTGCCCTGGCGATCGTCCTGCATGGGCTCGTCGCCGCGACATTGTGGTGGGCCGCGCCGTCGGTCCGCCTCGACCATGCGGAAACGCCGATCATGGTGTCGATTGAGCCGCAACCCCTGTCGGTCGGCGTCTCGGGAGCCGCCTCATCTCCCGTGGCGGAGGTCGCGCCGCCCGAGCACGTGCAATCCCGCACGACACCTGCCGAACCGGCGGCCGCCGAGGCGCCGGCGACACCCGAGCCCTCGCAAGAGGCCGCCGTCCCACCTGCCGAGCCCGCGCCCGTTCCAGCGCCCGCGCCCGCGCCGCCCGAGGAGAAAGCCACGGAGCCTGCCCCGGCGGCGGAGCCCCAGCCGGCGCCGGCCGAGACGGCCACCGCCGCCCCGCAACCTCCCACCGAAGCGGAGGCGGAGGTCGCGTGGCAGACCGATGCCTCGTCCTGGAAGCCGCAGGTGACGCTGGAGCAGCCGCCGGCGACCCCGCCGCCCGTTCAGATTCGCCCGGCCCCACGTCCACCGACCACGCCACGCACGGTGCAGACGCCGGGCACGCGACTACAGGATTATCCGCCGCAGACCTCGAGCCTCGGCGGACCCTCGACCAGTTCCTTCGACCAGGCGATGGGCGATGGCGGTGCCCGAAACGACTATCTGTCGCGCGTGTACCGGCACATCGATCCCTACCGCGACTATCCCGCCGCCGCCCGCGCCGCCCGGCAGCATGGCCGCGTCGTGACGCGGGTCACGATCAACCGGGCCGGCGAGCTGCTCGACATCCGGCTCGACCGGTCGAGCGGCTGGCCGCTGATCGACAATGCCGAGATGGCGGCGATCCGCCGCGCCATGCCGTTGCCGCCGGTGCCGGCGGGCATGCGGGGCGACCCGGTCGTCCTCGTGCTGCCGATGAACTACTGACGGCGGGCGCAGGCGCTCAGGCGAAGTCTGCCGACAGCGCCTGACGCACGGGTGCCGACATCACCGCCATGTGGCCGTAGTTGGCATGATCGAAGCCGACCACGACATCGCCGGCGCCGTTCCGGAAGGCCTCGACCTGCGCGGACGTGAAGGGAAAGCGGATGAACTGCACGGACGAGGCCTTGCCGTCGTCACGCGACCGCTCCTGGTCGTCTTCCGGTACGCCGCGAATGGTCTCGCCGCCCACCCGGATGAACGCCCTGTGCTCGACACCGCCCAGCATGCCCAGCACCCGCGCCCGGCGCAGCGGATCGTCGATCTCGAACATCACGGTGGCGACCAGCTCACTGCCGGTGGGGATCAGCGGATTGTAGGCCGCGAGCTCATCGGGGAGCTGCTCGGCGCCGCCCTTCTCGATGAAGAGCATCTCGTGCACCTGGTGCAGCATGGTCTCGAAGGACTCGAAGTAGAAGGTCGCGAAGGGCCCCACCTCCATGCGACGGTTCTTCTTGATCTCGGCAATCTGCCGGCGGCGCTCAGCGCGCAGCTTGCCGTATTCGGCGATCGGAATGATGTCGGAGGCGTCGATCTTGCGCGGCATCACTTGTCCGTCCCGGCAAGCCCGTAGGCCTGCGCCATAAGTTCGATGGGGTGGCTGGCGCGCGAGGGCTTCGGCGCCGTGTCGCCTGCCGTCATCTCCATCACCTGCATCAGATGATCGGCCGCCAGCGGGCATTCGGACGCGACGAAGCTCGTGTCGTTCTTGAGCGCGGCCTGGGCGGCCGGCTTGCCCACTTTCACCGCGGTTTCGAAATTCTCCTTCCGCGCGCCCCAGATTCCGCCATGGCCGCTGCAGCGCTCGATCACGGCGACCTTCGTCTGCGGCACCAGGCGCAGCATCTCGGCGGCCTTGGCGCCCATGTTCTGCGCCCGGGCATGGCAGGCCAGATGGACGCTGACGCCGCCCTCGAGCGGCTCCAGCCCCGGCGCCAGCCCGTGCTTCTTGGCGATGTCGACGACGTATTCGGAGAGGTCGAAGGTGGCGTTCGACAGCCGCTCGATCGCCGGATCCTTCGGACAGATCAACGGCCATTCGAACTTGAGCATCAGGGCGCAGGACGGCGTCAGCGCGATGACGTCGTAGCCCTTGTCGACCCACGGCAGCAGGGCCGCGGAAACTTCCTTGGCCGCGTTGGCCACCGATTCGATGTCGCCCAGTTCGAGCTTGGGCATGCCGCAGCAGGCCGGATGCACCACCTCGGTCTCGACGCCGTTCTTCGCCAGGACGGCTCGCGCCGCGGCCCCGATGTCGGTGTTGTTGAAGTTCACGAAGCAGGTCGCATAAAGCACGGCCTTGCGCTTGCCGAAGGCCGGCGCCGCCTCGTTGAGCACCGCGCCTTCGCGGCGCGCCCGGATCTCGAACGTCTCACCCGCATAGCGCGGCAGACGCGCACCGTGATGGATGCCGGTCCAGCGCTCCATGCTCCGGCGCGTCGTCGTATTGTGCTCGTTGGTCGCCCAGTTCACGGCCGAGGCGAGGAACGTGCCCAGACGGCCGCTGCGGTCGGTATCGGCCAGCTCCTTGTCGACGAAGTTGATGCCCTTCTTTCGCGCCTGCACGGCACGGTGGCGCAGCATGAGATGCGGGAAGTCCAGCGCCCACTCGTGCGGCGGCACGTAGGGACACTTGGTCATGAAGCACATGTCGCAGAGCGTGCAGGCTTCCTCCACCTGCGCGTAGTCTTCCTTCTTCACCCCGTCGAGTTCGCCGGTCGGGCCGTTGTCGATCAGGTCGAACAGGCGCGGAAAGGAGTCGCACAGGTTGAAGCAACGGCGGCAGCCGTGACAGATGTCGAAGACGCGTTCCATCTCCTTCTCGAGTGCACCCTCGTCCCAGAACCAGGGATTCTGCCAGTCGAGGTCGTGACGGATCGGTGCTTCGAGGCTGCCTTCGCGCATGGTCGCTCGCTTCTTGACGGGGAGCGGGGAAGAAAAAGGGGACCCGCGCGGGGTCCCCTTCGGAACGAGCCCGGAGGGCTCAGGCCATCGAGTCGAGGGCCTTCTGGAAGCGGCCGGCGTGGCTCTTCTCGGCCTTCGCCAGAGTCTCGAACCAGTCGGCGACTTCGGCGAAGCCTTCCTCGCGCGCGGTGCGCGCCATGCCCGGGTACATGTCGGTGTACTCGTGCGTCTCGCCGGCGATCGCGGCCTTGAGGTTGCTGTCGGTCGGCCCGATCGGCAGGCCGGTGGCCGGATCGCCGCTCACTTCGAGGAACTCGAGATGTCCGTGCGCATGGCCGGTCTCGCCCTCGGCGGTCGACCGGAACACGACGGCGACGTCGTTGTAGCCTTCGACGTCGGCCTTCTGGGCGAAATACAGGTAGCGGCGATTGGCCTGGCTCTCGCCCGCGAATGCGGCCTTGAGGTTTTCTTCGGTCTTGGATCCCTTGAGGTTCGCCATGGTTCTACTCCCTTTGCGATCGGCCCATCCGCCGATCTCACGAGGGGGATTTAGGAGGCCGTGCACGACGGCGTCAAGAACCTTAGAACCGTTCTAAGTTATTGCAAACGCGTCGCAATCGCCCTAGCGGCGGACGCGGACGATGACGTCGACCCGGGAGAGCTTCGTGCCCTGGGGCGGCGCCGGCAGGCCGGCGATCGTCACCTCGTCCGACGGGAAATCGTGCAGTTCGCCATCGGTCTCGACGAAGAAATGATGGTGGTGACCGGTATTGGTGTCGAAATACGACCGGCCGGGTGCGACGACGACCTCGCGCAGCAACCCGGCATCGCGAAACTGGTTGAGAGTATTGTAGACGGTCGCCAGCGACACCGGCATGCGGGTCGCCTTGACCTCTGCGTGCAGGCTCTCTGCAGTCACGTGGCGATGGCCGCCCTCGAACAGCACGCGCGCCAAGGCCACGCGCTGGCGCGTCGGTCTCAGGCCTGCGGCTCGCAGGCTGACGGTATGGTCGGGGCCATTGTCTGACATGGTTGCAATCTTATGTACGCAGGTGAAAGAGACAAGAGAAGGGCGTGTTTTGCCGGCGAGGCCTGTTTGCACCCGGCGTCCGGCATCCCTATTCTGACCCTGAAGCCCCTCCGGGGCGGCCTGTGGGACGGTGAATGTGAGCGAGCACGAGCAGAAGAATAGCTATACTTTTGAAGACCTGATCGAATGCGCCAAGGGCAACCTCTTCGGGCCCGGGAACGCACAGCTGCCGCTGCCGCCCATGCTGATGTTCGACCGCATCGTCAAGATCGATTCGACCGGGGGCAAGTACGGCAAGGGCGAGATCATCGCCGAGCTGGACGTCAAACCGGATCTCTGGTTCTTCGCCTGCCATTTCAAGGGCGATCCGGTGATGCCGGGTTGCTTGGGCCTTGATGCGCTGTGGCAGATGCTGGGCTTCTTCCTCGGATGGATGAAGGCGCCGGGCCGCGGCCGGGCGATCGGCGTGGGCGAGGTCAAGCTCACCGGCATGATCGTGCCGACGGTCAGGAAGCTCACCTATCACGTCCATCCCAAGCGGCTCATCCTGCGCCGCCTCGTCATGGGCGTGGGCGACGGTTTCGTGACCGCCGACGGCAACCCGGTCTACGAGGCCATTGATATGAAGGTCGGCCTAGTCAAGGACGGCCCCATGCCCGCGGGAGCGGCAGTCTGATGAAGCGCGTCGTCGTCACGGGTCTCGGGATCGTCTCGCCGATCGGCAACAACGCGGCCGAGGTCACGCAGTCCCTGAAGGAAGGCAAGTCGGGTATCGAGTTCATGCCGGAGTATCGCGACCTGGGTTTCCGCAGCCAGGTCGCCGGCACCCTGAAGCTCAACGTCGAGGAACTGGTCGACCGGCGTCTCATGCGCTTCATGGGCAACGGCGCCGCCTATGCCTATCTCTCGATGAAGCAGGCGATCGAGGATGCCGGCCTCTCCGAGGCCGAGATTTCGAACGACCGGACCGGCCTCGTGGCGGGCTCGGGCGGGCCGACGACCGGTGCCATCGTGCAGGCGGCGATCACCGCCAAGGAAAAGGGACCCAAGCGAGTCGGTCCGTTTCAGGTGCCGCGCGCGATGTCGAGCACGGTCTCCGCCAACCTCGCCACCGCCTACAAGATCAAGGGCCCGAGCTATTCGATCAGCTCGGCCTGCTCGACCTCGGCGCACTGCATTGGCAACGCCGTCGAAACCATCCAGCTCGGCAAGGCCGACCGCATGTTCGCGGGCGGCGGCGAGGAGCTGGAATGGACGCTCTCCGTGCTGTTCGATGCCATGGGCGCGATGTCGTCGAAGTTCAACGACACGCCGCAGCGGGCGAGCCGCGCCTATGACAAGGACCGCGACGGTTTCGTCATCGCCGGCGGCGGCGGCATCGTGGTGCTCGAGGACTTGGAGACCGCCAGGGCGCGCGGCGCCAGGATCTACGCCGAGGTGATCGGCTATGGCGCCACGTCCGACGGCGCCGACATGGTGGCCCCTTCCGGCGAGGGCGCGCTGCGCTGCATGAAGCTGGCGCTCGCGGGCTTCCCCGGCGCGACGCTGCGCAACACGCCGGTCGACTACATCAACACCCACGGTACGGCGACGCCGGTGGGCGACATCACCGAGCTCGATGCCATCCGCGCCGTTTTCGGCGACAAGCTGCCCACGGTCAGTTCGACCAAGTCCCTGACCGGCCACAGCCAGGGTGCCACGGGCGCCCACGAGGCGATCTATTCGCTGCTGATGATGAAGGACGACTTCATCGCCGCCTCCGCCAACATCGAGAACCTCGATCCCGGGGCGGAAGGCTATCCCATCGCCCGCGAGCGCATCGACAATGCCGGTCTTCAGACCGTGATGTCGAATAGCTTCGGCTTCGGCGGCACCAACGCCTGCCTCCTGTTCTCCCGCTACGATCACTGAGGCGGACTCCCATGCCCAACGATCCTGTCGCCAGGTCGCTGCCTGACGTGCCCAAACTCATGGCCGGCAAACGCGGCCTGATCATGGGCGTGGCCAACAGCCATTCGATCGCCTGGGGGATTACCCAGGCGCTGCACGCGGCAGGCGCCGAGATGGCCTTCACCTACCAGGGGGCAGCCTTCGGCAAGCGCGTGCTGCCGATGGTCCAGAAGCTCGGCTCGAAAGTGGTGGTCGAGGCCGATGTCGAGGACGAGGCGAGCCTCGACCGGCTGTTCGAGACGTTGAAGAAGGAATGGGGCCGCCTCGACTTCGTGGTCCATGCCATCGCCTTCTCCGACAAGGAGGAGCTGAAGGGCCGCTATGTCGACACGACCAAGGCCAACTTCCAGCGCAGCCTCACCATCTCCTGCTATTCCTTCACCGAGATCGCGCGCCGCGCCCTGCCGCTGATGACCGAAGGCGGCAGCATGATCACGCTGACCTACGAAGGCTCGACGCGGGTGATGCCGTCCTACAACGTCATGGGCGTCGCCAAGGCCGCGCTCGAGGCGAGCGTGCGCTATCTCGCGGCCGATCTCGGCCCGCAGGGCGTTCGCGTGAACGCGATTTCGCCCGGCCCGATGCGCACCCTGGCAGGCGCGGTGATCGGCGGCGCGCGCTACGTCTATCGCGTGTCGCGTGACGCGGCCCCGCTGCGCCGCAACGTCGAGCTGACAGATGTCGGCGGTGCCGCGCTCTATTACCTGTCGGACCTCAGCGCCGGCGTTACCGGCACCGTCCACTTCGTCGATTCCGGCTATCATGCGATCGGCCTGCCGCACGATGGCAGCGCGGCGCCTAGCGCCGTCGGCGAACAGTAAGCCGCTCTCAGGCGATCACGATGTCCATCGTGGTCGCCAGTGCGCCGGGCTCCAACCCCGGTGCCGCTTCCAGCTTCATCTCGATGCGCTCGCGCTGGCCGGGACTTCGGATCGCCCGCCGGAAGACGCCGTCGCGTTCGTTCTGCGGATCGCCCGCGACGTAGAACTGGCTGGTCAGCATCCGTCCGTCGGCGGTCGCCACCTTGAGGTGGATGTGCGGCGTGCGGCCGGGATAGGCGACGGGCTTCAAGGTGCGGAAGCTGTAGCGGCCCTCGGAGTCGACCAGCATGCGGCCATAACCCTGGAAGGCCGCGTCTCGCCGGTCCCGCCCCGCCTGACGCGGATGGTCATAGATGCCCCGCCCATCGCACTGCCAGATCTCGACCATCGCGCCGCTGCGGGCGCCGCCGCCGAGGCCGATCACCCGTCCCTGCAGATGCAGCACCTGACCCATGGCCTGCGCCGCCTGCCCGCGCACCCGCACGAGGTCGTTGTCGATGTCGGCCGGGAAGCCCGCCGGATAGAACGGCCCCTCCGTCTGTTCGGGAGTCGGCACGAGGCCGGCAGCGAGAACCGGAAGGAGCGGCATCAGGGCGACGCCAGCGCCGGCCAAGAGCGAGCGGCGGGAGAACATCGAGTGCTGCATCATGCCCCGAGATACGCAAATAAAAACGGCGGCCCGAAGGCCGCCGTTTGCCGGCTCGCCACCCTATTGCTCGAGCTCGAGTTTGTTCTCCTTGATGAGCTGGGCCCATCGCGCGGTCTCCTGAGCGATGCGCGCCTGGAACTGCGCCGTCGTGTTGGGCAAGTAGATGAGGCCCTGGTCCGACAGCAGCTTCTGCACGGCGGGAGTCTGCGCGGCCGCCGTGTATTCCTTGTAGAGCCGGTCGACGATCGGCTGCGGCGTGCCGGCCGGCGCGATCAGCGCGTACCAGGAGACGACCTCGGAATCCGCCAGCGACAGCTCCTTGAGGGAGGGCACGTCGGGCAGCTGCGGCACGCGCTGCAGGGTGGTCACCGCGAGCGCCCGCAGCCGCCCCGCCTGGATGTGCGGCAGCAGGCTGGGCAGGGTGTCGAATGTCGTCTGGATGTCGCCGGAGAACAGCGCCGGCAGCGATTCGTTGGTGCCCTTGAACGGAACGTGCACGACGTCAATTCCGGTGCGCTTCTTCAACAATTCGAAGGTGAGATGCGCTGGGCTGCCGGGGCCGACCGAAGCGAAATTCATCACGCCGGGCTTGGCCTTGGCGGCGTCGATCAGCTCCTGCGCCGTCTTGATCGGCGAGTTGCCCGCGACCACCAGCACCAGCGGCGAGGCGGCGAACATGGTGATGGGGATCAGGTCGTCCTTCACGCTGTAGGGCATCTGCTTGTACAGCGACGGGAAGATGGTGAGCGGGCCCAGGTTGCCCATCCCTATCGTGTAGCCATCGGGCTTCGCCTTGGCGATCTCGGTCACGCCGATGCGGCCGGCGGCGCCCGCCTTGAAGTCGGTGATCACCGTCTGGCCCAGCGCCGCCGAGACCTTGTCGTTGAACGACCGGGCGATGACATCGTTCAGGCCGCCGGCCGGCCACGGCACGAGGAACCGCACCGGCCGCGTCGGCCACTCGTTCTGGGGTTGCGCGTGAGCCTGGAGCGCGGCCGACAGAGGCGCGGCGCACAGGAAGTTCGTCAGCAGACGTCGCGAAACTTTCATGGTTCTACCCCAAGCAATAGTCGGGCCGCACGCTGGACGACACAGCGCGTCCACGTCGACTCCGGCGCGTGTCCGCTATTCGCGCTCCGGCTCGACCGATCGCGGATCGCTGATGTCGAGGCGGACATACTCGCTCTTGCCGGGCGTGATCGTCATGAGCGTCACGCCGTCCGGGTAGTGAAAGCGGTGCCAATCGCCCGCCGGCACGATGGCCAGCTTTCCCTTGCTGACGGGTATCGACGTCGTGACGCCATCGCTCATGACCTCCAGGGTCGCCGCGCCTTCGAGGATGTAGACCAGTTCGTCGCCCGCGGGATGCCTCTCCCACGCGCCCCTGCCCGCCGACTTGTTCGCGAAGATGGTGGCGTCGCGGTACTGCGCCAGTTGCGTTGACGAGCCTGCACGCTCCGCTCTCGTCGATGCGGGCGTGCGGTTCCGGAACGTCGTGAGTTTCTCGAACTCGGCGGATACATCGACCAGAACGGTCACGGCTCGAACTCCTGAATCGTGGGTTTGGATCAATCCTTCTTATTTCCGCCGGATTAACCCTATGTGACACAAACAAAAACGGCGGCCCGTGGGCCGCCGTTTCCGCCATCGATCGATCGATAATTACGCGCCGGCGGGAGAAGCCTCGTCAACCGGCTTGTTCGAGATGTCCTCGCCCGTCTCCTGGTCGACCACCTTCATCGAGAGGCGGACCTTGCCGCGGTCGTCGACGCCCAGAACCTTGACCTTGACCTGGTCGCCTTCCTTGATGACGTCCGTCACCTTGGCGACGCGGCGCGGGGCCAGCTCCGAGATGTGCACGAGCCCGTCGCGCGCACCGAGGAAGTTCACGAAGGCGCCGAACTCGACCGTCTTCACCACCTTGCCGGTGTAGATCACGCCCACTTCCGGCTCGGCCACGATGCCCTTGATCCAGTCGATGGCGCGCTGGCCGGCCTTGGCGTCGACCGCCGCGACCTTGATCGTGCCGTCGTCCTCGATGTCGATCTTGGTGCCGGTCTGCTCGGTGATCTCGCGGATCACCTTGCCGCCCGTGCCGATCACTTCGCGGATCTTGTCCTTGGGGATCGTGAACTGGGTGATGCGCGGCGCGGTCGACGCGACGCCCTCGCGCGCGCCGCCCAGACCCTTGGCCATCTCGCCCAGGATGTGAATGCGCCCGTCCTTCGCCTGGCCGAGAGCGACCTTCATGATCTCCTCGGTGATCGAGGTGATCTTGATGTCCATCTGCAGCGAAGTGATGCCGCGCTCCGTGCCGGCCACCTTGAAGTCCATGTCGCCGAGATGATCCTCGTCGCCCAGGATGTCCGACAGGACGGCGTAGCGGTCGCCTTCCTTGATCAGGCCCATGGCGATGCCCGCCACCGGACGCTCCATCGGCACGCCGGCATCCATCAGCGCCAGCGAACCACCGCAGACCGAGGCCATCGAGGAGGAGCCGTTCGACTCGGTGATCTCCGAGACGATGCGGATCGTGTAGGGGAACTTGTCCTTCGACGGCAGCATCGGACGCAGCGCGCGCCAGGCGAGCTTGCCGTGGCCGATCTCGCGGCGGCCGGGCGAGCCCATGCGGCGCACTTCACCCACCGAGTAGGGAGGGAAGTTGTAGTGCAGCATGAAGTGCTCGCGGTATTCGCCCTCGAGCGCGTCGATGATCTGCTCGTCCTGGCCGGTGCCCAGCGTGGTCACGACCAGCGCCTGGGTTTCGCCGCGGGTGAACAGCGAGGAGCCGTGGGCGCGCGGCAGGATGCCGACCTCGGCCACGATCGGACGCACGGTCTTGGTGTCGCGGCCGTCGATGCGCTTGCCCGTGTCGAGGATGGCGTTGCGCACGACGTCGGCCTCGAGATTGCCGAACTGCTCGCCGAACGCGGCCAGCGCGGCCTCGTCGCCCTCGAACAGCTTCTTGGCCTCGGCCTTCACTTCGCCGATCTTGGCCTGGCGGGCCTGCTTCTGGGTCTCGGCGAACGCCTCGACCAGCTTGGTCCGCATCTCGGCCTTGAGCTTCTCCGACACGGTCTTCGACGCTTCAGACGGGTCAGTGAGCGGCAGCGGATCCTTGGCGCAGTGCTCGGCAAGCTGGATGATCGCATCGATCACCGGCTGGAACGAGCGATGGGCCTCCATGACGGCGCCCAGCATGACTTCCTCGGAAAGCTCTTTGGCTTCCGATTCGACCATCAGCACGCCTTCCTTGGTGCCGGCGACGACGAGGTCGAGCGCGCTGTTCTCCATCTGCGCCCGGGTCGGGTTCACGATGAAGTTGCCGTCGGCGTAGCCGACGCGCGCCGCGCCGATCGGGCCCATGAACGGCACGCCCGAGATCGTGAGTGCGGCCGAGGTCGCGACCATCGACAGGATGTCGGGATCGTTCTCGAGATCGTGCGCCAGCGTCGTGACGACGACCAGCGTCTCGTTGCGATAGCTCTCGTGGAACAGCGGGCGGATCGGGCGATCGATCAGGCGCGAGGTGAGGATTTCCTTCTCGCTGGGACGGCCCTCACGCTTGAAGAAGCCGCCGGGGATCTTGCCCGCCGCGAAAGCCTTCTCCTGGTAGTTCACGGTCAGCGGGAAGAAGTCGAGACCGGGCTTCGGCTTCTTCTCGAACACGACGGCGGCCAGCACGGTGGTGCCGCCGTAGGTGGCCATCACGGCGCCGTCGGCCTGGCGCGCGATCTTGCCGGTCTCCAGCACGAGCTTGCGCCCGGCCCATTCGACTTCCTTGCGAAAGACTTCAAACATCTCATTCATCCTTTCCATCACGGTCGCGCGCCCCCGTTTGGCTGCAACCGCCCACCGGCGCCCTTGCGCCGGCAGGACCGGGCCAGGCGTTTGCTCTCGCCCCTGCCTTCCCGGTTACTGCGAAGTCGCGTCAGCCGGCCGAATTCACGGGGACCGGACGACGCGACGCGAAAAGGCCCCATCCGAGGATGGGGCCATGGGGTCAACGACGCAGACCCAGACGCTCGATCAACGTGGCGTAGCGCTGGTTGTCGCGCGACTTGAGATAGTCGAGCAGGCGGCGGCGCTGGCCGACGAGCTTCAGCAGACCACGACGCGAATGATGGTCCTTGGCGTGGCCCTTGAAGTGCTCGGTGAGGTTGGAAATACGCTCGCTGAGGATCGCGACCTGGACTTCCGGCGAACCCGTGTCGCCTTCGGCCTGGGCATACGTCTTGATCAGCTCCGCCTTGCGGTCGGCTGTAATCGACATCGGTCATCTCCTGAAAAACTAAAGGTTGAACACGCGCACCGGCTGGAGAGCGGCGCCGTCCGAACGGACCAGCGCCACGAGCCTGCCGCCGACCTCGGCGCGAACGAAGGCGCCGGACGGAGGTGCGTCCCGGGTCAAGAGCACCGGCTGGCCTTGGCGCAGCCGGTCCGCTTGGGCTTCCGTCAGGGCCAGCGCCGGGATGTCGTCCAGCGCGGTCGCAACGGGAGCCAGGGCCCCGAAGAGCGCGGGAATATGCCCGAGGGCTTCCAGTTTGGAAAGCGAAATGGCCCCCTCTTCCCGGAACGGCCCCACAACCGTCCGCCGCAGGGCCGAGAGATGCCCGACCGTCCCGAGCGCCAGGGCCAGGTCGCGCCCGAGGGACCGGATGTAGGTGCCTTTTCCGCACTGGACCACGAAATCTGCGTGGTCGGCGTCCGGCCGGGCGACCATCTCCAGCCGCTCGATCTGGACTCGGCGCAATTTCAGCTCGACTGATTCGCCAGCGCGAGCGAGATCGTAGGCGCGCCTGCCGTCGATTTTCAGCGCCGAGAAGGCCGGCGGCCTCTGCTCGATCTCCCCACGAAAGGCCGGCAGCGCGGCCTCGACGGCGTCATCCGCCGGCCGGACGGCGCTGGTCGCGGTGACCTCGCCCTCGGCATCCTCGGTCGCCCGGGCCTCGCCGAAGCGCAGGGTAAACCGGTATTCCTTGCGCGCGTCCATGATGAAGGGGACGGTCTTGGTCGCCTCGCCGAGCGCGATGGGCAGAATGCCGCTGGCCAGCGGATCGAGCGTGCCACCATGTCCCGCCTTCTGGGCGCCGAACAGCCGGCGAACGCGCCCGACAGCCGGCGTCGAGCCCAGCCCGACCGGCTTGTCGAGCACGATCCACCCGTCGACCTTCTCGCCCTTTTTCCTTCGCGCCATGGCGAACGGCTTTAGGCCCGCGAAGCATTGCGCGCCAGCAGTCGATTCAGGCAGGGTACATGCATGATATCGAGGCTGCAGCCGGATCGCGTCCGGCAGACGACACTTTTCGGACTGTTCTTCCTCTCGGGAGCCGCCGCCCTCATCTACCAGACCGCCTGGCATCGGCTCCTCGGCCTGTTCGCCGGCGCCGACACGATCGCCGCCGCGCTGGTGGTGGGCGCCTTCCTGCTCGGCCTCGGCATCGGCAGCCTGGCCGCCGGCCTCTATGCCGACCGACTGTCCCGCCGCGCCGCGCTGATCGCCTTCGCGGCCTGCGAGGTCGGCATCGCGCTGTTCGCCGTGCTGAGCCCCTGGCTCTACTACGACGTGATCTATCGAGAGCTGCTGCCGCTCGCGGAGTCGCGCGGCGTGATCTTCGCCATCGTCTTCGCAGGCCTGCTGTGGCCGACCTTCCTGATGGGCTGCTCGCTGCCGTTCCTCTCCAAGGCGATCGTCAGCCAGATCGCTGGGTCCGCGCAACTGATCGGCTGGCTCTACGGCCTCAATACGCTTGGCGCCGGCGTCGGCGCCTTCTTCGGCGGATGGTGCCTGATCGGCACGGTGGGGTTCGACAAAGCGGTCTTTTTCGCGGCCCTGATCAACCTCGTCGTGGCGGGCGGCGGCCTCCTGCTGGCGCGTGGCCTCGATATGGAAGCGGAAGGCCTGGCGGAAAGGACAACCCCCTCCGAAACGGCGGACGGCGTCGTTTGGCGATGGTCGCTGCTGGTGTTCATCAGCGGCTTCCTCATCGTTGCCCTGCAGATCGTCTGGTACCGTCTGGTCGGCGTGCTGCTGCAGTCCAACGGCTACAGCTTCTCGCTGGTGCTGACGGTATTCCTGCTGGGCGATGCGGCGGGCCTGATGGTCGGCGCGCGGGTCATCGATCGCATCGCCGATCCGCGGCGCTTCTTCTTCCTGATGCAGGGCATCGCCACGGCACTGGCGTTGGGCGGCGCGTGGTTCGTCTATCTCGGGATCGGCACGGGGATTCTGCCCAGCACCTTCGTCGACCGCGACATCATGGGGCCGAACACCGCCGACCCGGCCCTGATCCTGCTGCTGCTCGCGATCGTCGTGCTGCCGGCCTCGTTCATCATGGGTTTCTCGTTCCCGGTGGTGCAGAAGGCGGTGCAGCGCGACCTCGCCCGGCTCGGCAGCCGGGTGGGCCTGGTGCAGCTCTCCAACATCGTCGGCAACAGCATGGGCAGCCTGGTGGCCGGATTGCTGCTGCTCGACCTTGTGGGGACGGCGGGCACCCTGAAGCTGCTGGTCGCCGTCGGCCTCGCCTTCGCAGTCCTGCAGTTCGCGGGACCGCGCGCCACGCGCTGGGCCTGGCTGCCGGCCGGCGTTCTGGTGGCGGGCCTGCTGTTCTTCCCGGGCGGCGAGGCCTTCTGGCGACGGCTGCACGGGCTCACCACCGAGAAGGCCATCGTCGCCGAGGACAAGACCGGCCTCAGCCTGCTCAAGATGTCGGGCAAGGATGACGGCCGCCTGTACATTCAGGGCCATTCGCAGAGCCGCCTGCCCTTCGACACCGTCCATTCCTATCTCGGCGCCATCGGCCCGTTGACCCACGGCACGCCCCGACACGTGCTGGTGATCGGCTCCGGCACCGGGGGAACGCCCTATGCGGCGGGGCTGAATCCGGCGACCGAGAAGGTGAAGGTGATCGAGATCGTGGCGCCGGTGATCGAGACCCTGAAGACCTACACCGCTGCAGGCGGCAAATCGGGGATCGACGAGCTGCTGTCGAGCAGGCGCTTCGACGTGACGGTCGCCGACGGCCGCCATTCGCTGGCGCTCGATCCGGTGCGCTACGACGTCATCGAGGCCGACGCCATCCTCCCCAAGACCGCGCTGTCTGGCCTCCTGAACAGCCGCGAGTTCTTCGAGCAGGTGCGGGCGAAGCTGGCGCCCGGCGGCATCTACGTGCAATGGGCGCCGACCGCGCGCTCGGTCGCGACGTTCCGCTCGGTCTTTCCCTACGTCACCCTGGTCCATCCGGCGATGCTGGGCAGCGACCGGCCGATCCCGTACAGCCGCGAGAAGATCGCGGCGCTGCTGGCACGGCCCGACGTGACGGCGCACCTGAACGCGGCGCGGATCGACCAGGCCGAACTCGCCAAATGGTTCGAGGACAAGAAGATCGAAGTGCTGAACGACGGTGCGACCGTGCCGGCGCCGTCACCCAACACGGATTTCTTTCCGCGCGACGAGTACTACCTCAATCGTCCTTGATATCGCGGGCGACGTCGGGCCGGCGCAGCAGGGCGCCGATCTTGTCGGCTTCGTCGAAGGTGCGGTCGATGTCGAAGCGGATTTCCGGCGCGCTGCGCAGGCCGGCCTTCTCGCTGACGCGGCCGCGAAACCACGGGGCCGCCCGGCGCAGTGCGGCGAGCAGCCGCTCCTTGTCCTCGCCGCCCAGCGGCATGACGTAGGCCGTGGCGTTGCGCAGGTCGGGGCTGATGTCGACCGAGGTCACGGTGATCGTGGCATCGCGCAGATCGGGATCGCGCATGTTGCCGCGCTCCAGGAGCTCGGCCAGCAGGTGGCGGATTTCCTCTCCGACACGCAGCTGACGCTGGCCGGGGGCGCGATGTTCCTTGTCGGACGAGCGACGCCGCGACATGACGGTTCCCTTGTTCTCGGCTCCTCCCCCGCTGGCGGGGGAGGAAACTCCATTACAGCGTCGGCTGGACCTGCTCGACGTCGAAGCATTCGATGATATCGCCGACCTTGATGTCGTCGTAGTTCTCGAATGCCATGCCGCACTCGAAGCCGTGCTGCACTTCCTTCACCTCGTCCTTGAAGCGGCGCAGCGTCTTCAGCGTGCCTTCGTGGATCACCACGTTGTCGCGCAACAGGCGGACCTTGTTGCCGCGCGTGACCTTGCCGTCGGTGACCATGCAGCCCGCGACGTTGCCGGCCTTGGTGACCTTGAAGACTTCGCGGATCTGCGCATTGCCGACCAGCGTCTCCTTGTAGGTCGGGTCGAGGAGGCCGACCATCAGGGCCTGCATGTCCTCGGTGACCTTGTAGATGATGCTGTAGTAGCGGATGTCGATCTTGTCGCGCTTGGCGATCTCGCGGGCCTGCGGGTTCGCGCGCACGTTGAAGCCGATGATCAGCGCTCCCGACGCCTTCGCCAGCGTCATGTCGGCTTCGCTGATGCCGCCCACGCCGCTGTAGACGACGCGGGTGATGACCTTCTCGGTGCCGAGACGCGACAGTGCACCGGCCAGCGCTTCGGCCGAGCCCTGAACGTCCGCCTTGATGAGCACCGGCAGTTCCTTGGCCGTGCCCTCGCGGATGCCCTTGATCATCTCCTCGAGGGTACCGCGGCCGCCCGCGGCGCGGGCCAGTTCGAGCTGGCGATCGCGACGGGCGCGGAAATCGGAGATCTCGCGCGCACGGGCTTCGCTGTCGACGACGTGGAACTCGTCGCCCGCCTGCGGCGTGCCGGAAAGCCCCAGCACCTCGACCGGGAAGGCCGGACCGGCATGCTCCACGGCCTGGCCGTGATCGTCGACGAGACGGCGCACGCGACCCCAGACGGAACCCGCGACCAGGATGTCGCCGACGGAAAGCGTGCCGCGCTGCACCAGCACCGTGGCGACCGAGCCGCGGCCCGGATCGAGCTTCGCTTCGACCACGACGCCGTCGGCCGCACGATCGGGATTGGCCTTGAGTTCGAGCACCTCGGCCTGCAGCAGGATGGCCTCCTCGAGCTTGTCGAGGTTCATCCGCTTGGTCGCCGAGACCTCGATCGACTGGACGTCACCGCCCAGCGCCTCGACCTGGATCTCCTCGCGCAGCAGTTCGTTCTGCACCCGGCTCGCATCCGCGCCCGGCTTGTCCATCTTGTTGATGGCCACGATGATCGGCACGCCCGCCGCCTTGGCGTGGGCGATCGCCTCCTTGGTCTGCGGCATGACGCCGTCGTCGCCGGCCACGACCAGCACGACGATGTCCGTCACCTTGGCGCCGCGGGCGCGCATGGCGGTGAACGCCTCGTGGCCCGGCGTGTCGAGGAAGGTGATCTTCTGCCCCGAGGGCAGGGACACCTGATAGGCGCCGATATGCTGGGTGATGCCGCCGGCTTCGTGCGCCGCCACGTCGGTGGCACGCAGCGCGTCGAGCAGCGACGTCTTGCCGTGGTCGACGTGACCCATGATCGTGACGACCGGCGGGCGCGCAACCAGCGACTCGGGCGAATCCGGAACGTCGGCCAGTCCGGTCTCGACGTCGCCTTCGGTGACGCGCTTGTAGCGGTGGCCCATCTCCGTCACGACCAGTTCGGCCGTGTCGGCATCGATCGCCTGGTTGATGGTTGCCATCACGCCCATGCGCATCAGCGTCTTGATGACGTCCGCACCGCGCTCGGACATACGCGCCGCGAGCTCCTGGACGGTGATCGACTCGGGGATCGTGACTTCGCGATAGACCTTCTGCTGCGGCTCGCTGCCGAACTGCTGGCGACGCTCGCGCTCCAGGCGGCGGCGCTGCTGCGCCACCGACCGGCTCCGGAAGTCGTTCTCGCCGGCAACCGCACGGCCGACATCGACCTTGTCGTTGCGGCGCTTGGGCGCCTCGCGACGCGCACCCGTCGGGGGCGGCGGGCGCTTGACGACCACGGGCAGCCGCGGCGGCGGGCGGTTTGCGGGCGGCGGGGCCGGACGGCGAATCGGCGCAGCCGGAGACGCCGGCGCGGGCGCCGCGGGCGGCGGCGCCGGACGGGCACCGATTTCCTGGGTCTGGCGGCTGATCGGAGTTTCCGGTGCAGTCGTCGAGGCTTGGTCGAGGCGCTTCTGGACGAGCGCGTCGGCCTTCCGCTTGGCCTCTTCCTCGGCCTTCTTGCGCGCCTCTTCCTCGGCCAAGCGCTTGCGATGCTCCTCCTCGGCCTTCTTGCGTGCCTCCTCCTCGGCAGCGCGACGGCTGGCCTCCTCGGCGGCGCGCTTGCGCGCGATCTCGGCGTCGCGGTTGGCGTCGACCAGTGCGCGCGCGCGCGCTTCCTTCTCTTCCTCGGTCAACGTGCGCAGCACGATGCCGCGACCGCCGGGCCGCACGGGCCCCGGGGCACGGCCAGATCCGGATCCGCCGGGCGGGCTGCTGCCGCCGCCGCTTCGCAGGTTAAGGGTGCGGCCGGTCGGTGCGGCGGGAGCGGCCGCAGGCTTCGGCGGCGGCGCTGGCGCGGGGGCCGGCGCGGGCGCAGCCGCGGCCGGTGCCGCGGGCGTGGCGGGAGTCGTCCCGGCGCGCTTCACCGGCTTCTTGACCTCGACCGTCACCGCGCGCGTACGCCCGTGCGAGAACTTCTGGCGCACCTGCGTCGCGTCTGCCTTCGATGCCGCGCCCGTGCGCGTGGTCGAGAGGGTCAGCGGCTTGGTCGTCTTGTTCTGTTCGTTCTGTTCCGTCATGTCGGCTGTTGTCCTTGGTCCGCCCCGGCCCGTCAACCGGCGCCGTTCAGCCGGAAGCTGCGCCAGCGCGCCGCTCCGACAGAAATTCGTTCAATGAAGGCCCCGCCCGCATCATCGCGCGCGATCGCCACGTAGACTGCCTGTTCGCGGCCGAAGATTCCGCCCAGCGCGGCCGCATTGCCCAGCCGCTCGAGCGGCAGGCCGGTGGCCCGCAGCTTCTGCAACCCATCGCCTTCGGCCTCGTCTGCAACGACGAGAAGCCCTACCTGGCCGCGGCCGATCATCTGCTCGACCTTCACGAAGCCCGCAACCGCGCGCCCCGCCCGCCGCGCCCGCCCGATGTCGGCCAGGGCTCTTTCGAGCAGAAGCCGCTCGACCCGGACCATCAGTTCCGGCGACGCCTTCACCGGCGCCCGCGCCGCCCGCGCGAACAACTTTTTCTCGACCGCCCGTTCGAGCGCCGTCCGCTCGGCCCGCACCCACATGCCGCGTCCCGGAAGCCGACGCGCCAGATCGGGCACGACCTCGCCCTCGGGACCGACGACGAACCGGATCATCGTCTCCGGCGCACCCGTCTCGCCCGTCGCGATGCAGGTGCGCACCGGTCCGGGAAGGGGAGCCGTGAGATGGGGTTCCGTCATGTCGAAGGCAAGAGCGGAGGATGCGATCAAGGGGCGGTTTCTCCCGTCAGGCCTTCGCGGCTTCGTCGGCCGGCGCGACCTCGTCGGCGAACCAGTGCTCGCGCGCCTTCATGATGATGGCGTTGGCGGCGTCGTTATCCATCGCGCTCTCGCCCACGATCTCGCGCAGCTCGTCGGAGGCGAGGTCGGCCAGGTCGTCGAGCGTCTTCACGCCCGCCTCGCCCAGCGCCACCACCATCGGCAGGGTCAGGCCCTCGGCATTGGCCACCTCCTCGGCGACGCCGAGCGACGACAGGCGCTCGGCCAGTTCGGCGTCGCGCTTCTCGAGATATTCGCGCCCGCGCCGCTGCAGCTCGGTGGCGATTTCCTCGTCGAAGCCCTCGACCGTGGCCAGATCCTCGACTGCGGCCTCGGAGACGTCCTCGACCGTGGCGTAGCCCTCGGCGACCAGCAGGTGGGCGATCACGTCGTCGACGTCGAGCGTGGCCTTGAAGAGTTCGGTGCGCTCGCGCGTATCCTTCTGGCGGCGCTCGCTCTCCTCGGTCTCGGTCATGATGTCGATTTCCCAGCCGGTAAGCTGGGACGCGAGCTTGACGTTCTGGCCACGGCGGCCGATCGCCAGGCTGAGCTGGTCGTCGGGAACCACCACCTCGGTCTTGTTCTTCTCCTCGTCCATCAGCACCTTGCTGACCTCGGCGGGCGCCAGCGCGTTGACGATGAAGTTGGCCGTGTCGCTCGACCACGGGATGATGTCGACCTTCTCGCCCTGCAGCTCCTGCACGACCGCCTGGACGCGGCTGCCGCGCATGCCGACGCAGGCGCCGATCGGGTCGATCGAGCTGTCGTGGGAGAGCACGGCGATCTTGGCGCGGCTGCCGGGATCCCGGGCGACGGCCTTGATCTCGATGATGCCATCGTAGATTTCCGGCACTTCCTGGGTAAACAGCTTGGCCATGAACTGAGGATGGCTGCGCGACAGGAAGATCTGCGGGCCGCGCGGCTCCTCGCGCACGTCGAAGATGTAGGCGCGCACGCGATCGTTCACGCGCAGCGACTCGCGCGGGATCGTCTCGTCGCGGCGGATCACGCCCTCGGCGCGCTGCAGGTCGACGGTGATGTTGCCGTAGTCCACGCGCTTGACCACGCCCGACACGATCTCGCCGATGCGGTCCTTGAATTCCTCGTACTGGCGCTTGCGCTCGCTCTCGCGCATGCGCTGGGTGATGACCTGCTTGGCGGTCTGGGCGGCGACGCGGCCGAAATCGATCGGCGGCAGCTCGTCGGTCAGGAAGTCGCCGACCTGGGCCTCGGGATTGCGGCGCTGGGCGTCTGCCACCGACACCTGCGTGTTCTCGTTCTCGATGACGTCGGAAACCTGCATGTAGCGCAGCAGCTTGATCTCGCCGGTCTTTCGGTCGATCTCGGCGCGGATGTCGTGCTCCAGCCCGTACTTGGCGCGGCCGGACTTCTGGATGGCCTGTTCCATCGCTTCGAGCACTTCCTCGCGCTCGATGCCCTTTTCGCGGGCGACCATGTCGGCCACCTGCAGCATTTCGAGGCGCGGGATATCGGCTGTCGTCGCCATGTTTCGTCCCTCTTCCTTAAGCTTTAGCCAGTCCGTTCAATGGGTCTGCCCGGCCGCCCCCTCGGCGGCCAGACGATGTTCTTCGATCAGGCGGTCGGTCAGTTCGAGCTTGGCGCGGGTCACGGCCTCGAGCGGCACGGCGGCTTCCTTGCCGTCGTCGAGGCGCAGCCGGACCAGATTGTCCTCGAGCCCGAGCAGCGTACCCTTGAAGCGGCGCCGCCCTTCGACCGGAAGCGCCGTCTCGAGGCGGGCGACGTGACCCGCCCAGCGCGCATAATCCTTGGGCCGGGTCAGCGGCCGGTCGATCCCGGGCGAGCTCACTTCCAGCGTATAGTTGCCGGGAATCGGGTCTTCGACGTCTAGGACGGCCGACACCGCGCGCGACACGGTCGCGCAATCCTCGACGTCGAGCGGCCGCCCGTCGGCCGGCTCGATCATGAGCTGCAGGGTCCCGCCCTTGCTCATGGCGACGCGAACCAGTTCGAAGCCCATGCCGACGATCGTCGGGGCAACGATGTCTTCGATTCGACGCAGCAGATCGGTCACGCGGTTGGCACTTCTCGACGTTTGGGGCGGTGGGGATGGGCCAAATGAAAAGAGCGGGTTTGCGGCCCACTCTTTTTCTTTGGTTCATCCCGTGAACCCGATGAGGATGGCGCGGATATAGGCTTCCGATTGCCAACTGGCAAGGGATTCCAGCACCCTCTATGGGGGGACCTGAGTGACCCTCTATATATAGTGGAGACCAGCCCTCCCCCATTCAGATGGCGAGCTGGCAGCGTCATACGTCGACGGAGGGGTCAGGAGCGCGAATGAGCTAGCGCCGCCGCAGCCGCAGGAAGACCGGCTTGTGGCCGGCCAGCATCTTCTGCTCGTAACGGGTGGGAGGCCAATCGGCGGGGCGCGCGCGCCAGTCGGCCGGACTCTCGGCCAGCCAGTCGAAATCGGGATGGCGACAGGCATGCTCGACCATCCAGGGCAGGTAACTCGGATCGTCGGTGGCGAGCCGCAGCTCGGCGCCTTGCGTCATCAACCGGGCCAGCACGTCCAGGTTGGAACGCTGCACGAAGCGGCGCTTGTGGTGGCGGGTCTTGGGCCAGGGGTCGGGAAACAGCACGAAGGCCCGCGACAGGCACCGCGGCGGCAGGGCCTGCATCACGAAGCGGGCGTCGTCGGTGAACAGCCGGACGTTGGACACGCCGGTCCGCTCGATATGCGCCAGGCACTTGGCGACGCCGTTCACATAGGGCTCGCAGCCGATCAGCCCGACGTTCGGATGCCGTTCGGCCTGCCAGACGAGATGCTCGCCGGCGCCGAACCCCACTTCCAGCCACACGCCGTCCACCGGCAGCGTGCCGCCGAAGGCCTGCATGAGGTTGATCTTCGCGGCGCTTTCGGCGACCTCGTTGTCGGGCGTGACGACGGGTTCGGCCGGCAGGGCAACGGCGAGGCGAGGCAGCAGCGTGTCGAGCAGCGACTGCTGCCCGGCCCGCAGTTTCTTGCCCCGTCGACGGCCATGCAGCGTGCGTCGGCGGGCTTCTTCCATGATGTACCCGTTCAGGTCCCTACATGATCACGTCGATGAGGTACGGACCCTTGTGCGCCATGGCGTAGGTGAGCTGCTTGGTGAGCTCGTCCAGGTTGGTCGCCTTGCCGCTGGCCACGCCCATGCCCTTCGCCAGGTCGGTGAACTGCAGGGTCGGCCGGTCGAGGGTCAGCATGTCGATGGCGCGCGGGCCGGGGTTGGCGGCCCCGACATCGGCCAGCTGGCTGTAGAGAATGTTGTAGGAGCGGTTCGAGAAGATCATCACGCAGACGTCGAGATTCTCGCGCGCCATCGTCCACAGCGATTGGATCGTGTACATCGCCGAACCGTCGCCGATCATGCAGATGACCTTGCGATCCGGGCAGGCCACGGCCGCGCCGACGGCCACGGGACCGCCGAAGCCGATCGAGCCGCCCATATTGTTCAGCCAGTCGTGCGGCGGGGCGCCTGCGCTGAACGGGAAGAAGCCGCGACCCGTGGTGACCGATTCATCGACCACGATCGCGCCTTCCGGCATCGTCGCACCCAGCGCCTGGCCGAGGCCATCGAGCGTGAACTTGCCGGTCGGACGCTCCGGTCGGCTCGGCTGGGCGATGCCCTCCGGCTTCACGTTCATCGCATCGAGTTCCATCGCCAGCGCCTCGAGCGAGCCGATCGGATCGCCCTCGACCGGGCAGAGCGTGGAAATCTCGCAATCGTCCGGCGACAGCACCGACGGCTTGCCGGGATAGGCGAAGAAGGCGAAGGGCGCCTTGGCGCCGCACAGCACCATCTGCTTGGTGCCCTTGAGCTGGGCCAGCGCGTTCTCGACGACGAAATGCAGGCGCAGGACCGGAATGCGGCCGGCGCCGCGCTCGATGCGCGCCGTACCGCCGGCGCCCTGGACCTTGCAACCCGTCTTGGCGGCGATCTTGCCGGCCAGTTCGAGGCCGCGGGCGCGCAGCGCACGGCCGCCGATGAACAGCATGGCGCCCGGCATCTTGAGCGCCTTGGCCGCGGCCACGACCGTCTCCTGGGAGGGCTTGTCCGGCGCCGGGGCGGCCGGCGTCTCGGCCGGGCCATCGGCTTCGCCCCAGGCCGTGTCGGCCGGCAGGATCAGGGTTGCGATCTGGCCCGGCGCGACGTTCGCGGCTTGGATGGCCAGCGCGCCATCGCCGGCCACCGTCTTGGAGGTCGGCGAGGTCTTCACCCAGTGCGAGAAGGGACGGGCGATGCCTTCGATGTCGGCGGTCAGCGGCGTGTCGTACTTGATGTGATAGAGCGCGTGCTCGCCCACGATGTTGACCACACCCGAGCCCGCCTTCTTGGCATTGTGCAGGTTGGCCGCCGCGTTGGCGAGGCCGGGGCCGAGATGCAACAGGGTCGAGGCCGGCTTGTCGGTCATGCGGTAGTAGCCGTCGGCCGCGCCGGAACAGACGCCTTCGAACAGGCCGAGCACGCAGCGCATGCCCTCGACCCGGTCGAGCGCGCCCACGAAATGCATTTCCGAGGTGCCGGGGTTGGCAAAACAGACCTCGACGCCGCCCTTGACCAAGGTGCGGACCAGACTTTCAGCTCCGTTCATCGACTTCCCCAAACGCGAATGATTCAAAATCGGCGGCACCCTAGGCCACTCGCGCCGTTAACCCAAGGCTCTGCAATAGCCGCAGAATTCCTTGTTTCGATTGTTCTCTCTTTATTCTCAATTACTTGTTTGCTACATTTGAAGCATTATTTGAATTCTTTAGTACGAAAGACTTTTCCATGAGCCATTCGGATCCCTCCGACAGCTCGGCCGACCCGCTTTTCGTCGTCGGCGCCGATCTCGTCGAGTTCGACCGCCGCGACCTGCCGATCTACGCAATGCCCGCCTCGCGCTGGGCGGAGGCCGGTGTCGAGACCGTCACCTACGGCGCAGCGCTCGACCGGTTGTTCGGCGAGCCGGGCGAAGTCTTCATCGATGGCGTTCCGGGCTCCGCCGCCGAGGCGATACCTTCGCTCGGCGACGACGCTCTGGTCGTGCTGAGCGACCTGTCCGACGGCGTGATGCTGCCGGCGAGCGACCCTGCCGCCACGACGCACGAAAGCGCGGCTGTATATGATTTTGCCGCCGACACCCATGTCGTCCTGCACGTCCAGGACGGCATCAATTGGGACCAGCCGGATGCCGGGTGGTCGTTCGACCACTAGGCCGAGCGGAGCTCGGCCTGCGAGCGTCAGGACATCGCCTTGCGATGTCCGAAAGCGCCGCAAAAAGTACACCCCCTATTGGGCTGCGTCGCCCAGTTCGAGCTGGACGAGGTTCATCCAGTAGGCCGCGCCGGTCGTCAGGATCTGGTCGTTGAAGTCGTAGAGCGGCGAATGGACGTTGTGGCAGCCGCCTTCGTCGGGGCCGCCGTTGCCGATCATGATGTAGGCGCCCGGCTTCTTCTCCAGCATGAAGGCGAAATCCTCGGCACCGGCGAGCGGTGAGGTGTTGGCCTCGACATGCTCGCGACCGACCGTCATCGCTGCGGCCTCGACGGCGACCGCGGTCTGCTCGGCCGCGTTGACCAGCGCCGGATAGCGGCGGTGATACCTGGAGATCGCCTCGCAGCCACCGGCCTGGGCGATTCCCGACGCGACTTCGGCGAGCCGCCGCTCCAGCAGGTTGCGGACGTCGGCCGAGAAGCTGCGGGCGGTGCCCTTCACCAGCACTTCCGACGGGATGACGTTGGGCGAGCCCGGCGTGCCGGCGGCGATATGACCGACGCTCAGCACCGCCGCCTGGCTCGACGGCACGTTGCGGCCGACGATGCCCTGCACCGCGACGATGAACTGCGCCGCCACGAAGGTGGGATCGGTGCCGCGATCGGGCATGGCGCCATGGCCGCCGGTGCCCTTGAACACCACTTCCCAGCTGTCGGACGAGGCCAGCATGGCGCCGGTGCGGATGGCGAAGTGGCCGACCGGGAAGCCCGGCATGTTGTGCATGCCGTAGACCACGTCGCAGGGGAACTTCTCGAACAGGCCTTCCTCGATCATCACGCGCGCGCCGCCGAGACCTTCTTCGGCCGGCTGGAAGATGAAGTGCACCGTGCCGGCGAAATCGGGCGCCGCCGCGAGTCGCCGGGCCGCGCCCAGCAGCATCGTCGTGTGCCCGTCATGGCCGCAGGCATGCATCTTGTTCGGAATCGCCGAGGCGTAATCGAAGTCGTTCTTCTCCTGCAGGTGCAGCGCATCCATGTCGGCGCGCAGGCCGACCGTCTTCTGGCCCGGCCGGTTGCCCTTCAGGGTGCCGACGACGCCGGTGGTGGCGAGGCCACGATGGACCTTGAGGCCCCACGAGGTGAGCTTGTCGGCCACGATCTGCGCGGTCCGCTCCTCCTCGAAGGCGGTTTCGGGATGACGGTGGATGTCGCGACGGATGGCGGTGAGGTCGGCCAAGTCGTCGGCGAGAAGATCGGGAGTGTAACGGGTCATGGGCGGAGAGTAGCGTCGACAGTCGCAAAAGGAAACGCG
>VFQN01001977.1_pt1 | contig 32787 bp, 46 predicted proteins | sample 3512371 | NCBI WGS metagenome assembly VFQN01 (sample SAMN10412370, study PRJNA504923) | tailings metagenome | isolation source: Replicate 2 from Balatoc abandoned mine | place: Philippines: Itogon, Benguet | collected 2017-08-28 | reverse complement strand
GAGCTGTGCTGTCGTGGTGCCGAGTCTCAGTGGGAGATGGCATCAACGTAGCACGCTTCTGTCCTCTGTGGAGCAGTTTCCGCAGTGCGCTTAGCGCTGCGAGACCATTGCGTGACAGGCTTACTTCTTTAGCAGCTCGGCGAGGGCCTGTGTGCCTCTCGCCCCTGCGCCAACCACAAATGACTCGTACTCACATGCTTTTCACCTCTGCACTATCCTGGTCCGTGACATGACAACTGACTTCCTGTAGAGTCTCAAAGGTCTCTCAGGGTCTTAATTTTACGAAATTTTTACGACAACACTATTGATTTGTATTGCCCAAGTGTAGCAAGGTTGAATCCTGCACGCTGTGGAGTGTGGACTCCATGCAAACCAGTCCTCTGCGCGTACCCACGCGTCACAACCGACGTACTCTCCCATGCGCACGGGGTTAAATATCGGCTGTGTCTGCCAGTGCGTTGCAGGTGACGACATCACCCACTTCAGCAATGATTGGCTCGGGCTGGTCTTGGGTTGGGTGGGAGTGCAGGGCTGCAGCCAAGGGTTCCAGGCGTGGGTTGCAGGTGAGGGTTGCACCACTGCCTTGACCGGTGCCCTTACTGCCACAGACTGACAAAAGTGACTGCTTGGGTGAGGCCTTGCCAGCTAATATTTAAAAAACATTGAAATTTTGCCTTATCAGCTTGAGAAAGGGCGCTGGCTGTGACTAACGTGCATGTGGCCGGGGTGCGAGCTGGTGCGAGCCTCTGAGCGAATGGGAGCGGCCCGTTCGCACCCGCCCTTCACTTCTAACGCATATGCAAGGAGGACACGTATGTTTGCATTATATGCCATAACAATATGTGCATTGCGTTGCCTGTGTTACGCCTACGGGCAGCGCCTCTACTAAGACGTCTATGCCAACTGCAGTGTCTAGTGCATACGTTTCTACTCCCCGCGGTTAACGAGCGACCAAATACAATGCTCAACAAATGATGGCGTAGCAGGTCTCCTGCACAACCAACGCGTTTAGCCACAGACTCTCCACGCTCGGCGCCAGCTTGGATACAGGCGCCCGCTCACAGTATGAATATAGTAACACCAATATATCATCGGCCTTCGGTGGTTTCCTAATGGGGACGGGAAAAAATGCGGAACCTACTGAAGTGCTTGTGCGGCAGCACTTGGCCTGCAGAAAATGCTAGAGAAAGCGGCGCAGTTGAACAGGAGGATGGCAGAGCGCTGGTACCCAGGGATGCCCGTGTCCTCGCGGACCAACAGCTGCAGGAAACGCCACCGCAGCCGCGCGAGGCCAGGGAAGAGCATGACAGCTTCCATGGTCTTGCATCAAGTCCAGCACAAAACGATGGAGCCGCTGGGCTTCCTGAGGTGTCGCTTCACGCCTTGGGCTTGGAAGGCCTCAGGCCAGTGGCTGAGGATGAAGCGGTCGCCGTATGCGAAGAAGGTACGTTGTTTTGCAAACGGCATGAGTCTGGGTGTTTGTGCGCGGCGCCCTGTCCCGTCGCCTCGCCTGCGTGTCGCGCAACCTTCCCGCGCAAAAGGCCCCGCACTGCCCGGCGCGATTCTGTCCTTTGCAGCACCAAGATGCACACCATGACATTGGCGCTTAGGCTAAGGACGCGTGCGCGTGTACTGGCACCAGGCGCGCCAAGGCAGGGGTGTGCGCCCCCTACGCCCAGCAGCACGCGCCTGCAGCACTTCCACCGCCATGTCCGCCATGCCCCTCTCCCGGTTCATCCCACACCCACAGGCGTGCTGCCCCACATCGCCTCCGACCCACATCGGCGGCAGCAGCAACAACAGCTGCAACACCCCCCTGCTCTCCACCACCACCCCACACGCCCCCCAGCCCCGTTCCACTCACTGCAGCCCCAGCTCCCACACGATCAAGCCCCCCGCGCCATGCGCCGCATCTCCGCGCCCCAGGGCGCCGTCCTCCATCCCCCGCAGCCTTCCGACCCTAGCTCCTCCGCCTCCCCCAGACTCCCCGCACCCCCCACACCCAACTCCGGGGACTCAAGCACCAACCTCACTCCGACCCAGATCGCACCGTCCCGCCACTCCCTCTCTCAGCACCCTACCCCCGCTGGCCAGTCGCACGCCTTCAGCTCGCCCACGCAGCTGCCTTCGCCGCTCGTTGATCCTGCAGCAGCCCTGCCTGCCGTTAGCCCTGGGCATTGCATGGCAGCTGGATTGGGCCCTGCGTCTGGGGAACTAGGCGGACGTGATGCGGGGGCGGCGGCTGCTCCCGCGGGGCAGGAGGGGCAGCCGCGGAGCCCCGGCCGGCACCCCGCCGCCGCTGGGCCGCGGCTCTCGCCGAGCGGAGGCAGCTGGGCGCCGGGCCACAGTGGCAGCGGCACAACAAACTGGTGAGGCAGGGGGCAGGCAAGGCGCCAGGGGCGATGTGCGAGGACGGGTGATGCTGGGTCACCGTGCCGTACGGGGGGGGCTCGGCGCTCACGTGACGCTTACGCATTACCAGAAGGCCAACGTGGGTGACACGTGACAGGGACCAGCAGTAGCTTTACGGGAGGGACCGTAGCTGGTGGCGCAGCGCTGCCTGCAAATGGACGGCCATCTGCGCTGTGCTGTTACCTGCCAGTCCTGTTACCAACAGCAGCAACCTAGCTTTGTCTCTGCCCTCTTGTCCCGCCGCATGGTTTGCGCCCAGGGTGGCGGTTGCGCCCTTAGCCTCCTCATCGGGCAGCAGCCTGGGGCCCCTGCCCTCGCACTCGCACAACGCGCTGCCCCCCTCGCCCCTGCTGCCCCCGGGCCCTGGGCTGGGCCTGGGCGCCAAGTCTCCGCACCTGTCGACCACCATGCGCCACGACTTCATGACGCTGCTGCGGCAGGTGGGCCCTCCCAGCCGCCGGCTGGGTTGCGGGGCCGGGCTGCAACAAGCACCGGGAGCAGCATTAGCAGCATGAACAGGGCGTGCAGAGGATGGTGCATGGTGACGCGGAGAGCGGCCGCAGCGCACGCTGCGATGGTGTGCAAGGCTGTGGGGTATCTGGGACGGAGCATGTGCTGTCAGGGCTCCTCGTGGCATTGGCGCTGGCGCGTCGTCGTCGTAATCCACAAGCCATGCTACGCTACCCATGGGCACTACCTCTCAATCTCGTACGTCGCTTGAATGCTTTCCCCGGCAGGCGAGTCAGCGCGGCAGCGCGGGCGGAGGCGCTCCCAGCCACCCGCACCCCTACGCCCACGGCCCCTCCTCCGCGCAGCTTTACCACGCCCCCGCTAGCTTTCGCCAGGGCCCCAACTCACTGCTGCCCACCACCACAACCTCGGAGCACGCAGCGCGCATGCTGCACGCTCCAGTCCTTTCGCCTCACGGCGGCGGTGGCGGTGGCCCTGAGGGTCGATACGGCTCCATGGGTCAGGTCATGCCAGGAGGGCAGCTAGCGGACACGCTGTCCGAAGCTGGGCCTGTTGGTCCAGGGATGGCTGGAGGTCTGTACCACCACAGCAGGCAGCGGCGCGCCTCGACCAACGACGTAGGACCGCACAGCACCCCAATCGTTCCCGTGTCAGCAGGAGCAGCAGCGGCAGCTGCTCCAGGTGTGGTAGGCGCCCGCGCGGCGTCGGCAGCGCACGTGCCGTTCCTCAGTTATCGCTGCGATTCCAGCCCGGACGTGTCTGCCCATGCCGAGCTACCCCCCGAAACGCTAGTCATTGCCCCAGATGCCCCTGCCTCCCCGGCCTTTCACGATCAAGGGAGGGTGGCAGCAGGCGCTGTTGCCCTCCGCAACCCACGGCCGGAGCGCGCTCACGGCGAGGGTTCTGGCGGTGGCGCCAGCCCGCTCGCGCTGCGTGTGTCCACCTCCAGCCCGCTGGGCCTCCTGCGCCAGGCCTCCAGCACGCTGCCGCCCTCCCCGCTGCGGCCCCGTATGACCACAGGACCGCACCACCAGCACCACCAGCAGCAGGGGTCGCCTGCGTCGTCACCCGCACCGTCAAGTGCGCATGCGCACACGCAGGACTCGGTGCAGTCGCTGTCAGCCCACCAGCCCCATCCGCAAGCCCAGCCCTCGACCCACAACCAAGCCCAGGCGCACCTGCACTACCATGCGCAGCGGCTGCAGCAGCAGCTTCGAGACGCCAGCCGCACCAGCCCGTGGGTGGCCGCCGCTTCCCCCTTCGTGGCATCCAACGGCCAGCTGCCCGGCACGGCGCAGTCCCCACCTGGCAACCCGTACAACAGTACGGGCATTGCATCAGACTCCGGACCCCTGGACCAGCAGTACATCGACTGCATTCGGTACACCGTGACGGCGCTGCCGGCAGCTGCTGCCAGCCTGGGTCTGAGCACCGCGGCCAGCATGGAGGAGCTGTCCATTTCGCAGCACGTGGTGTCGCAGCTGCGAATGCAGCTGCACCACAGCCTGGGCCCTGGCCAGGGCGTATCCCAGCAGCAGCAGCAGCAGCACGGGCGGGAGGCGCAGGAACAAGGGCGGCAGCAGCAGCAGCAGCAGGAGGGGGCGCAGGGGGTGCAGGGGCCGCATGCGGGCGGAGGCGGCGCAGGGGGTGCGGGCAGTTCCACCAGCGGAGGCGCGGGGAGCATCAGCGCCACCAACATGAGTGCTTTGGGGCCTGGCGGTGCTGCCGCGGCCGCCGCGGCCGCAGTGCACACGCTGCGTGGGCCGCACGCTGGCAGCAGCAACTCTGAGGAGCAGGAGCAGCAGCAGCAGCCGCAGGCCCCGCGCAGGGCGGGCCTTGAGCTGCCCCTGCGCGGCGCCTGGGCCCACGTGCCGTTACCGCCCTGCCCCGACGACGACCCTCCTACGCCCACCGCCGCCGCCGCTATCACCGCTGGGGCGCGGCAAGGCGCTGCGGCCTATGGGACGACCCTCGAGGGGCACGACAACCCTCTGCCCCATGCCCAAAGCAGTATGGGTGGTGCTCGTCAAACAATCCGGCGGCGCTCATCGCTGCTGGGCCCAGGGCCCCATGAAGCATACCCAGTGGAAGGGGCGGAGAGCGGGTCGGGGGCAGGAGCAGGGACAGGGGCGCCCCGGGCTGCGGCTTGGGGCCTGCGCAGCTTGGTGAGTCCTCACCTGCTTTCTACTGGGCCGTCCAGCGATGTATCGCCCTTCTGCGCGGATGCCAGCCCGGCAGTCGCCGCCGCCGCTGCCAGTGGCGGCGGCACCACCGTCAACACGGCAGGTGGTGTGCTGGTGGAGCTTGGCCCCGCGGTGGTTCGCCACAGCAGCAGCAGGGCGACGACAGCCACCACCACCCACAGCGCCATTGTCACCGCCTTCAACAGCAACATCGCCTGGCCCAGCGGCAACGGCAGCCGGCCGGACCCGCGCGTCGTGCAGCGGGGCGGGGTGGCCGGGCGAACGGAGGTGGAGGGCCAGCGGCTGCACGGACGACAGATGGTACAGGAGGACCAGCAGCGCCACCTGCATCACCATGGCGACGGGGATGGCGACAGCGCAGACGAGTACACGGGGCCCGTGGCTGCCGGTAGCGGCGGCACGGATGTGCAGCTGCAGCTGCGCCCCGACGCCCCCGCCGCCAGCCTCGCCACAGCTTCCCTCATCCTGCAGAACCTGCTGGACCGGCAGGCCCTGCCCGACCAGGCCGCGGACCTAACCCACGGAGCGGGGGCGTCGTCAGGGGTGGCGGGAGGTGTGGCCCGCGGGCCGGCGAGTGCTCTCGCGCGGGAGGGGACCGAGCAACAGGGACGCGGGCGGGCGCATGGGGTCCTGGGCAGTGAGGGGATGCGCGTGCTGTCAGAGCTGCAAGGGGACGGGTCTGTGGAGGGCAGCGGCGCCGGCGGCCTCAGCGCACGCCGAGGGTGCAGGCAGGAGCTGCCGGTAGCAGCCGCTTCCGCGGCAGCGGGGCAGGCGGCGGCGCTGCTGCCGGGGTGGCACCGGTCGGAGGCGACGGCCGCGACCATGGCAGAGCAGCCGCGGCGGCTGTCACAGCCGGCCGTGGCGGGCCTCCGGGCGTCGTCAGGGATGGAGGTGGGTTTCCATGCGGCGCCACCAGCGGCGGCAGCAGCAGCTGCCGTCGGGGGGCCTGCCAGCGCCACCACACCCGGCTCGTCTCTGCTCTCCAGCCCTGCCCTGCCGGAGGCCATGGCGTCAACGTCGGGGCACCGCCAACACGCCGCCGCCAATGCCGCCCGGACGAGCACCCCAGACCCGGAACCCGACGTAATGTCATCCTCCCTGCTCAGCCCAACGGTGCAGCACCAGCACGCCCATACCATGCACAGCAGCAACGCCGCCAGCACCGCCACCGCCCGCTGGACCGACACGCAGGGCTCGCTCATGCCGCCCACCAGCTCCACGCCGCTCAGCACCGTTCAGCCCAGCCCCGTCGGCGCGCTCCCCTCCCGCTCGCACACGCACTCCCAGTTTCAGTCCCAGTCCCCATCCACCACAGCCCGCAGCGCCGCCTCTGGGGCCACCTTCCCTGTGGCTATGCCCGAGCGGCCCGACCCATGGGCCATGCTGCTGTCGGGCGTTACGCTGCAGGCTGGCGCCGGCGGCGGCGGCGGCAATCGCGGGCGCCGCACCAGCGTAGACACAGTCCATGGGTTGCCCCCCTATGCCTCGCCCTCGGCTTCACCACCTACAACGGGGGGCGGCGAGGAAAGCACGGCGCCCGTCACCGGGGGGTCCAGCACTCCCATGTTGCAGCCCGGAGGAAGCGCCGGCGCGACCAGTGGCGCCGGTAGCAGCGTGGGGCACATGCCCTACCCGCCGCACAACCTGCACCCGCAGCACCCCTCACGCACGTTGCAATGGTCTGGGAGCCCCCACCCAGCGACCCTGCTAGCCTCCCCCTCCGGGCACGGGTACGGCCACCACGGTAGCTCGGCGGGGCTGGAGTTCCGGGACATCCTCATGCGCGCCGCGCCGCCGCCGCCCACGGGCAGCCTTGCGGCGGAGACCTCCCCTGCCTCGCCCTCCCTAACACCGCGCAGCCTGGACCGACCCATGGGTCAGCCGCACCTCGCCGCCGCGCCCACCGTCGCCTTTGCGCACAGCCTGCTGCAGAACTCCGGTTCGCTCGCAATGTCCGCCAACCTCGGTAGCATGCCGGCCGGCCAAGGCCCAGCGGCCGAGCCCTCCTCCGCCAGCACACAGGCACCCCTTCCGCTGCCCATGCAGCTACCCACGTCCCTGCCCATGCACTCCACCCTGACCCACGCGACCCATGGGCCAGCTTCCCGCCCCGCCTATCGCCGTGCCAGCTTCGGCCAGTCCAGCACCGCCCGCACCGACGCCTCCACCGCCCGCCGGCCCTCCATCGCCGGCAACGCCGCCGCCGCTGGCGCCGCGCCGTCCGAGTCCTCCGCATCCCTGTCGTACACCGGCATGTCGTACAACGGCGCGCCGCCGGGGAGCTCCCTGCTGAGCAGCCACCCTTACGGGTGGGGCTTCTCACGCCAGGGCACAACCATGTCGCGGCAGGGCACGGCCAGCGGGCCGTGGCGCGACGCGGTGACGTTGGCGCAGCAGGCGCTGGGCAACGTCAGCGACAACAGCGCCAGCGGCGTCGCAGCCGCCTACGCAACGCTGGCCCGAAACTACGCGGGCGCTCACGCCCCAGGGGCAGCCGGCGGCGCCACCACAGGCGACCGCCCGGCCGCCTCCCCTGCAAAGGACGTGGCGGGGGGCAGCCTGGCAGGTGACGGCACGGGCACGGGGACGGGCGTGGCTTTGGGCAGCTTCGGGTCAGCTCCCTCGGCTGGAGAGGGATCCTCGGGGCTCCAGAGGGGCGGATTGGGGGTGCTTGGGACCATCGTGTCTGTGGCGTCGCGCGCGTCCGGCTCGGGCCGCGCGTCGACGAGCAGCGGGCTGGTGCGGTGCGACGGCGCCGCGCCGCCGGCGCCCGACTCCGTGCTGTCACTGGCGGCTTTTGCTGGCGCCGGGGAGCACCGCGCTGCCGCCGGTGCCTCGAACGCCGGTGGCGGCGGTGAGCGGGACGGGCATGCGGAGTACGCTGGCGCTAGCTGCATGATCGACGCCAGCGGCACCGGCCGCGATGGGGCCGGAGTGGCCCTGGCGGGCCAGGCGCGCCAAACGCCGGCTGCACCAGCAGCAGGTCCAGGAGGCCCGGCGGCAGCGCCGCCTGCCAGGGCCCTGCTGCCGCCCCCGGCTGCGTCGCCTGTCATGCCAGCGCCGCGCCCGTTCGTGCTTTCCTACAACGCCGTATCGCCCTTCCTGACCGCCGAGCCAAACAGCAACCAGCCGGGCCACGGCGTGCCGCACCCGCAGGGCGCCAGCTGGCCGGCTTTGCCGGGTCATTCGCGACAGTGGGGCCAGGAGTGGGAGGCACAGTCACAAGCGCTCCCGCCCATGATGGACTCGGCGTCTGTGAGCCGTGTACACATGCAATACGGACACGCGCCGCACACGCTGCCGCAGCTTCCCGAGGGCGGGTCCACACCAGTGGAGGCACCCGAGCCGCAAGCCGCACACGGGCCTGATGCAGGGGCAGCGGCGCTGGCGCAACGCCCGGGTTCGAGCGCAGACGGGAGGTTGCAGATGTCCGGCGCGCAGGCGGTTGGGACGGTTGGCACAGCGGTTGCGGTTCCGGAGGCGGAGCCCGAGGCGCACGCGTCGACCGCCCCGCTGCCGGTGCTGGTGGCGCCGCTGTCGCAGTGCAGCAGTGCGATGGGGAGCGGGGCGGGCGGCACGACGCAGCACCATGCGCCGCAGGTATGAGCACACGAGGGCCTTGGGTGTTGAGGCCTCTGGCACCGAAACACCTTGCGTTTCGTATCGGCACCTGCTGATGTCTGCCACTGCGCTAGCCAGCCCCAGCTCGCATCTGCAATTTGCAAGCACAGCTCCTCTTCACCTGGTACACATCCAAACCGCAGCAAGCTCCCCTCTCCTCCTTCCCAACACGCCAGCGGACACCGCTGTACCCTGTCCACGCGTACCCCTCTAGCCCTTGCTTTCCAGCCCGGTAGCGCACGCACCTCCGCTGCCTCCTGCTTCACCTCGCCCCATCCCCTGACACCAAAATACGGTTTACTCGCACTTTGCACGATACCCGGACCAGGTGCGCTTGGAGGACGGCCTCCTGCCCGACCCCCTGCTCCTGTTGGAGGGCCTGGGCCCCCTATCGTACATCACCAGCGGCGCGTTCGCCGCCGTGTTCCGTGGCACGTGGGAGGGCGTGCCCGTGGGCATCAAGTTCCTGGCCGCCACCTCCCTGGACGTCACCGCCCCCGCCGTGCGCGAGGCGCTGCTGGGCCCCGGCCTCGCGCACCCCAACATCATCGCCACCTACACCACCCGCGTCGCCCGCATCGATGCCGCCTCGCTCGCCACCCTGCGCATGGTCGCAGCCGCCATGGCCAGCCTTGCCGCCGCCGGCTCGCCCAACCGACCCGCGGGTCTGCGCCGCATCAGCAGCAGCCGCCGGCGGGAGTCGTACGGCGCGTACGCCGCCGCGCGGCGGTCGTCCCTCGTCCTCCCCGCCAACGCTGCCGCCGTCGCCGCCACCGCCGCCGGCGGCGGCGGCTTCGCCTCCCTGTCGTTCGGCGCGCGGCCCTTGGCCGCCGCCGTGGCTCCGGGCCTCGCAGCAGCATCGCCGGTCGCCTCCAGCCCCCGCAAGCGCGCCTCAGATCCCCACGGCCTTGACCGAGGGCCGCCGGCTCTGGCCGGCACCCCTGGATCCGTCAGCGCCAGGAGTAGCACCAGCGCTGGCGCTGACGGCACCGCCAACGTCCTAAGCCACGGCCCCGGCGCGCTGCCCAGCTGGCTGCACCGCAGCTCGCTGGACGCCGCGCTCTCCACCGCCCCCTCTCCCTCCCTGCCCCGCAGCAGCGACTCCCAGCCTGGCGCCAGCCCCGGACTGCACACGCGCGGTGGCCACGCCTCCTCCTTTGGTCACTCTATGGGGGCAGCGGACGCAGCCGCTGGCAGGCTGTCCGTGGTGCTTGGTAGCTTTGGCCACGGCTCGTCGGGGGGCCCGCTAGGGGGTACAGCACCTGGCCTAGTGGCGGCGGCGGCGGCGGCGGCGGGGGCGGTCGGCTCGGGGCGGCCGCTGGGCGGGGAGGCCAGCAGCGCGGCTGAGCAGGTGCTGGAGGTGCTGCGCGTGCTGGGGGTGGTGGGACCCATGGGTCAGCCGCTCACCGCCACGCACTACGTCACCGCCGTGGTCATGGAGTACGCGGACGCGGTGGGTGGCCTGTGGACTGGGGGCCCGGACTGCTGCGCGTGGAAGCCTTGTCTAGCGCCTGTCCTGCCGTCGGGTGGACGCTGGGATGATGGGGCATGTGGCGTGACCACCTGACCCCGTGCACCGTTGCTCCCTGCAAGCGGCTTTAGGGCTTGGCATCAGCTAATTGGGCGGACGGGACGTTTGGTGGTATGCAAGCGTCTCCCTGACTCCCTGGTGTGCACGCCCTCTCCACGGCCTGCAGGGCAACCGAACTAACTGACCGCGTGCGCCGTTGCTGCCTGTCCCTGTTGACCGCACAGCCCTTTGCCTCATGGGCCACAGCCCATGGCCATAAGCTTGATTCCGTGGTGTTCATGCGCTTTCCCCGACCTGCAGGGCAACCTGGAGTCCTACTCGCTGCGCCCCACGCCGTGCGACACGGGCACGGCCGTGGACCTGCTGCTGCAGGTGGCACGTGGCATGGGCTGGCTGCACGCGCACGGCGGGCTGGTGCACGGGGACCTCAAGGTACGGCGTGGATTGGGCTGGCCGGCTGGGCTGGTGTGGTGTGTTGGTTGCGGTCTGGGTCGGGGCGTGGGGGGTTGTTAGGGTTGTCTGATGAGAGGAGTGGGGGATGGGCGACGGTGCGGGCCCCAGCGTCGTACAGAAGTAGTGGTCCTGGATCTGTTACGTGGCGCGAAAGGCGGCTGTGAAGCCCTTGAGAAGGGTCTGGCGTGATGGCAGAGCAGTCCGGGCCGAGTCAGCCAGGTAATGCAGGGTGCGACCATTTGGAGCTCCCTGCCGTTGCCGGGCTGATCCCTCTGAGCCTTTGCCCCTGTTCACTGCCCCTCACCCCCAGCCCGCCAACGTGCTGCTGGTCCGAGAGCAGGGCAGCAACCGCCTGGTGGCAAAGGTGCGTTTCATCGGGGTAGATTTAAAGCATTCGTGAGGGACTAAGAAGAGTCACAGCTGAGCAGGACGCATTCAGGGAAGGTTTTGCCCGCACTCCAAGAAAGGTTTCAGGGAGTGTGTTGCCCGGACAAAAGAAAGCTGCGGCCTGGCACGACGAACATCACACCGCTGCGGGAGCCGACCTCCACTGCTCCCCACCCCGCGCCTGCGGTGAACCCCCATCGCCGCGCCGCCGTGTAGGTTGCGGACTTCGGGCTGTCGGGCCTGTCGGGCCACCAGGGCGCCCCCGGCGGCGTCAACGCCTGCGGCACCGTGGCCTACTCTGCGCCCGAGGCCCTGGCGGAGGAGGGCACGGCGGAGCAGGCCGCGGACGTGTACTCGTACGGCATCTGCATGTGGCAGCTGGCGGCGGGAAAGCGGCCGTACCAGGACCTGGCGTACAGTGAGTCGGGCGGGGCAGGGCAGGGCAGGGCGGAGCAGGAATCGCGGCCCACTGGCGAATGTGGGGAAGGTGCACTGCTGGTTGCATCGGTTTCACACGCAAGTGCGGTACCTACTTCGTCGCTCAGTACCTCACCGGCACTCGCTGCCCTTTCGCTTCTGGCGCCCCGCAGGCCAGATCCTGTTCGGCGTGCTGTGCCAGGGGATGCGCCCCGAATGGCCCACGGGTCGGTATACGGCGCTGCAGCCGCTGTACGGCAGGTGCTGCAGCGCCGACCCCGCGGACCGCCCCACATTTGACGAGGTGAGCTTTACCTAGGAACGTTGGCAGCAGCAAAGCGAAGGACGTTTCCATACATGTTCATTTGCTTACGACGGGGCCTTGCCGCAACGCTGCCGCCCTTCTCCCCAGGTTGTGGCTTACCTTGAGGCTCTGCCGCTAGAGTGAAGGAGGCGGCAGGGGCTTGGCGGTCCAGACGGCGTCGGATGTAGACGGAGCAGCGGTGACTAACGAAAATACGGACGGAGCATGGTAGCATGGGTCGACGGCAGCAGCCGCACGGAGTATGGCTGCATGGGTCGACCGCAGCAGCCGCAGCCCCCTGCCATCTGCATATCGGGCGCTGCTGCGTGCACATTTTCAGTCGGGGGCGTTGGCGGTGTTGGACGAGCTGAGGCAGTGGTCTGCAGCTCTCCGCATCTCCGTGAGCGGAGGGGTCAAGCAGGGTCCTCGGCGTTATGAGGCTAGGAGTGGGGGCACAGTAAGCACAGCCCGGTGTATCAGTTTGAGGGCGCTTGTGCACAGGCGGTGTGTCCAAGAAGAAAGGTACATGAATGTTTGAGAGTTGGACATCGGCAACCCCCTCCCGCATTGACGTGCCCTGCTGCTACACACTGCCCTGCCGATGCATTTTGTCCCTTTCTTACTGAGAGAGACGGGGCGTGCTAAAACTGTCGGGGTGCGGTACGGCAGGCGTGTGGTCGGTGGCCTTGCCTCTGACGCGTCGGCATGGCACGTGGCTTGAGCGTGAAGCGCGCGCAGTGATCGTAATACGTACATAGATGTGTGTTGCTGTGTTGTGAGAGGTGGGGTCAACGGGGGTGTCGGGTTCGTGAACTGATGGGGAAGTAAGCAATTGGTTTTAGGTCGAGCTCGTTGGCAGCCGTGGGTTTGGGAGCTGCACAACGCATGCCAGAGAGAGTGTCCTTGTCAAGCCTGATTTGTCATATGCTTCATGTTTTATGCGTGTTAGCGCGCGTTGCAGTTCGGGGTGTAGATGCGCAGGCATGGCTTTGCGGCTCTGCTGCGTATTGGCCAGTGCTTGGCTGTGCTGGTTGCAGGACGGCGCTTGGCAGCTGCCACACGGTAGCCGCTGTAGTGTGCCCGTTGTTTGACTGGTTGTGTTGTAGGGTGTTGCGCGTGCTAACTCCTTTATACAATAACATGGTCAACAAACGAAAGCAGAAAAGCCTTCGCTGACCACCAATGCGACGGCAATGTTGGACGGGTTAGATGAGTGACGCGCTTTGTTGGGTTGAAAGGTTGTTCAAATAAAAAAAGGTCCTCGGTAACGTCGTGGTTTCTTCTGGTTGCCTCTGCGCCCCTGGGTGGATGCGGCAGTGCTGCTCGCCTGCTAACCCACGTGCGCAGAGCTCAGACGGTGCATGCGAGTGTTTGCCGTTGCGGGTAATCCTCGTGTGCTGTAGTAGGAACGTGAGTCAGTTGCGCGGACGGCCATCCAGTGGTGGAGTCATTGCGCGTGGTCGTTCTGGGTTCGCGCAGCTCTGCTTGCTAGTTTCAGTTTGGCGCGGGCTGGCGCTTGTAGCGCAGCAGGGCCGCCTATGTGGCAGCAGCAGTGGTTGCCGGGTAAATGTACTCGGAACGCAGCACCGGTGCAGCTGGTGAGCAATTCCCGTTAGTCCCCGTGTTGTTGGCAGCTTGTGGTCGTGGCGTAGGGTCGTGTGATGGCAGGGCAGCTGGTGGTGTCGGTTTTCCTACCCCGGCCGCTTTGTGTGCCATGGTAGATAGGCAGCTGTCATGGAAGGGCTGACGTTGGTGCCCTGATAGACTGCTTCTCACCATCGTAGACAGCACTGATGGCGTTGCCGGTGTTGAGTCGGGGTTCTTTTCGGGCAGACGCGACCGCCTTGCTTGGACACATGAGTGTTGTGCGCCTTCATTGCCTCCCTGGGTTGCTCCCACTTTGGTGGCTTACGTGACATGCTATGCACACACCTCACACCATGCTTTCATACGGTACTTTTGCCTGCTACACGGCGGCGCCTGCCGTACGAACACGTGTAGTCTGGAGTTTGTTTTTTGGGTTGCCGCTGTTTGCGTAAGGGTTCGGGTAGGCCTTCGTGTTCTGTGATTGTTGCAGATGTTGTGCTGTAGGTTGAGCGCGGACGTGGGAAGGCGCGCGCAGGTACGACGCGCGATTGGTGTACGGCGGGCTTTGTCAGACACCGTGGTGGTAGGCACTCTGCGAGTAGGCGCGTTTGCACATGGAGAGTTGGCGCAGAAGAGAATGTGCGCGGCACCGCAGTAAGGTTTGCATGCAAAAAAGAAGAGTCTTGGTACCGGTCCACGGCACTAGCGAGGGGCAGCTCGGGACTCCCTCGTCGCCGTATGGCCTTGGGAGGGTGCATGAGGCATCCATGCCGTACATGGCCAGCGCATGTCCGGCGCCTGGGGACCTGGCTGGGCTTGTACGGCAGCTGTGCAGGAAAGGCAGGATGCAGTGGAGCGGCCCCTCTGGTTGGTTTTGGTTTTGGTTTTCGTATAGGTCAATTTGTTGTCTGTGGGTTAGCGAGGCCGGCGCTGGCAAGTATCAAGGGTTTGTCTCCGGTGTCAGTGCGTGTGAGTTTCCCAGTTGGCAGGGTCTGGTATGGAATGTGGGTCCGTGTTGCACTGCAGTGTGGCCTTGTAGGGTTTGGGCTTGCGCCGCCATGCAAGAGCTGCAGGAGCATTACCGGTACTCTTGGTCGCAGCTGGTACAGCAAGCAAGCACGCAGGCCGTCAGTTTGGACAGTAAGGATCATGTAACCGGCCTCTCGGCATGGGAACCCATGTGCCCTCCACTGCTCACGCCACCGGGAGCTGAACTGACGGTTTGCGAACAATTGCATCGTCAGGGTGCATCGCTCCTAGCAAGGATCCAGGTCCGGAGTCCGATTACCCCAGGCCTACCCCTGCCCCCACTGCCGTCACGGTCCGGCTGCGTTGTGCCGTGTTAAGAGCTGCCGGGAAGCCGCTATTCCATGGAGCATTAGCATCAGCAACTGGCACTTTGTTTGACAGGAACTTCCTCCACGCCAAGGGCCCCTGCCCGCCCGCGCCCGCAACGCAGCTCCACAGTTTCACGCCCGTAAAACAGGCGACGCTTACGTGAAATCAGTGTTACTGTGCTGATGTCACAGAGTTTAACAGCTAGGGTTATCCCCTCCGCAAGTGCAACGACCCATGTACGAGCCGGAGGCTCAAGGGCCGACAAACTCGATACCAAGAATACGACGCATGACGCCAGCTCCAGCCCCTCCCCTTAACCTCTCTAACCCGCCCCTGCACCGCCTCCCCCACCAACACCCAACGCCTGTCGCAGCCACCCGCGGCCCAGCTCCTAACCATTAAGCTCCTCTGCAACACACCCACAACAAGCTTACATGCCCGTACACCCACTACGCTGCTGCGAGCAGCTGGTCGAAATCCAAGCCTCCTGCGGCCCCCTTGGCCCCCTGCGGCCCCGCCCCCGCCACGTCGCTCCGCGGCTCCAGGTCTATGAGGGAGGCGGAGCGTGCCGCCAGCTCCCCGATGGCCACCCGGCCGCGCGTTCGGATGAAGGCGGCCACCGACTGCATCTCCTCCAGGCTGATGTAGATGTACTGCATGGGGGGGGGGGGGGGGCGGCGCGGTGGGGGACAGAGGGGTGGGATGTGTGACAAAGGACGCCTCAGGTCGAAGGGGTTGGCACTGCGGCATCAAAGCAAGGGCACGGGGCAGGGTTTTGTGCATGGACCAGGGCCGGAGTCCCCCAGCGCGTTTCTTCAAGCATGGTATGAGCGTATGACAACCGCCGCCAGCCTCGTGTATTCCCGCACCTGCACCTTCCCCTCCCCCCATCCATCACCCCCGTGGCCGGCCCCCCATGCGAAGCACCACCCCGTGCAGCGTCACCCCGGGGACGGGCCTTCGCAGCCCCCTGCGACCCCTCACACCCCGACAGCCACCCGCGTCCACCGGCGGCCTTCCACACACCACCTTCTGTTCGCCGGCTGCCCTGTCAGCCCACCTCAAGAACGCAACCAGCCAGACACCCCCCATTACACCCCCGAGGCCACGGCGGCGGCACCCCTACCTTTCCCCGCTCGTCCATGACCCCCGTGAGCCGGCCCATGGCCTCCAGCGCGCGGATGCGCTCAATGGCGTCCGCCGTGCGCAGCCCGAACTCCAGCGCCAGCGCCTCCAGCCCCACGATCTTGGCCCCCTTGACGTGCGCCTCCAGGGCGGCAAGCAGGCTCTCGCCGGCCGCCCCCGTCTCGTCACCCTCTGCGGGGCAAGGGGGTACACGTGCGGGAACGTACATTGTAGGGGTGGGTGTGCATGGGGCGGGGCGAGCATGCGTGGCATGTCTGGCCCCCGTCTCGTCGCCCTCTTGAGCAAGCGGGACCACGGGTACGGGCCAGAGGACAAGGGACACGTGTTGGGGCAGGAGTGCGGGGCACAAATATCGGACAAGGGACCCCGCCTTGTCGTCCTCTGCGGGGCAAGGGTACAAGGGGCGAACGGCACCGGGCAAGAGGCACGAGCATGGGACAAGGGACGTGCTCGGCATGTGCACCACAGGGCTGGGTATGGACGGCAGGGCAGGGCCGAATCGCGCAGTCGGCGGCACGCTTCCCATCCGTCCGCAAAGTCCGCCGTGCCTGTGATCACCTGGCTGCTGTGGGCCCCACCAGCCCTGCCACCTCCCGCACTCACCCTCTCCCTGCTCCTCCACCTTGATCTGGCTCATCCACTTGCGCGCCTCCTCCTCCTCCCGCCTTGCCCGCTCCTCAGCAGCACGCCGCATCTCCTCCTCCTGCGAACGAGCCAGAAAACCGTAGTGCATTGGGCAGAACAAGGGCGCAGGCCACCAGCATATGTCGATACCGGTGTGCACATGCGTATTGGTCGAGGTGGTCGGAGGCCCCTTCCCCCTTCCTGACTTTGCCGGCCCCTGCATCTGTTGACACACAACCCCGTCCCGAGGTAGTCGGTAGCCTTCCTAGGAACCGTCCTATCGTCGCACACTGTCCATCTACATGTTAGCACAGCCCTAGTGTTTTAGCAACAACGCAGCGCTGCAAAACCCAGGTCCAGTCCGGCTCGGTCCCCACGCCCAGTCCCGCCCATCCGCACCACCTTCAGCGCGCCCCCGCCTCCTCCCTGCTCCCCAGCTTGCAGGCTCCGTCACCGCCAGCACCCTGACCGCCCCGACCTCCTGCCTACCACACAGCCCTGCCCTTCCGCCAACCCCTCGCAGTCCGGGCCCCCGTCTCCAGCCCCCGCCCCACCTGCGCCTCCTCCTGTGCCTCCCGCTCCGCATCCCTCCGCGCGCGTGCCTCCTGGTAGGCGCTGCGCTTGGAGGCGCGCGCCTCGGCGGCTTCGCGCTCGGCAGCCGCGGCCTCGCGGCGGGCGGCACGGCGGCGGCCGCGGCGGTCGCCGGGGCCCTGAGGGAGGGGAAGCGGACATGGGAAGGCAAGAGGGTAGGCCCAGAGGGGGTACGGCTAGCAAGGGAGCCCATGGCGGTGATTTTGTGGGTGCCCGGGGCATGCTGAGGACTGCATGATGGCTGTTGACACCGGGTAGGGTGCAGGAGGGTGAGGGGCGCAGGAGGGCCCTGGTGCTGCTGCCCCTGCACGCTGCGGCGGCAGGGTGCGGGCCTCCCCGCCTGGGCTCCCACAGCACAGCGTCCCACCCACCTCGTCCTCTGAGCCGCTCTCCCCTCCCGAGCCTTCGGAGTCTTCCAGGTCGATGGCAGCAGCCGCAGCATCGCCCACTTGCGCCCTCTGCGCGGCCAGCCGCTGCCGCATCCCCTCCCTCATCCGGTCCAGGGCCGCTTGCCTGCCACCCGCTGGCCGAGCGGCACGCGCTGCTGCCATCGCAGCCTGCGTACGACGCATATCCCAGGTGTTACGCCCGGGCGGCTACGTCGCGCGCGCAGGCCTCTTGCGGGCCCTAATGGGTGCACAGAAGCCCCCCATACAGCTTGCCTGTGCTGGCCGCGGGACCTGCTCCTCCTCCACGGCTTCATCCTTTTTGGCGGTAGCTGTCATGCGCATGGCCACGAAGGCCAAACCGCCGAGCAGCGCCAGCAGGAAGAAGGCCGCTATGACTGGAAGCATTTTCGGAGGTAAGCGCCCGGCTTGACAGCCGACTACTATGGTATGTTAAGATTTTGGATAGGAACGATGGCCCTGCTGCGATGTCATCGCGAATTCCCGTTTGCCACGCGACAGGCCATGGTTGATCTCCTATCGCGTTTGACTGCGCCACCTGTTACGTGCGCTAGAGTCTCATCTACATGTCCCGGCTAGTCGGCTAGTGTTGGCAATATGCGTTGAGGACCAACGCACCCAGCTGCGTTCGTACCCTCACCCGGCCGCACCGAGTCATCGACCTCCCCCACTTGGAGCAACAGCACCTTGCGCACCTTCCTCCGCTTGGAGCACCAGCCCCCGGCCTGGCAACACAAACAATCTGCGTTCCCGGACTCCTGGTATTGCATGGAGAGGTATTGCATAGAGACCACGGTGCGCCACAACCAGGGTGGCCACATCCCTGGGCCGCATCCCCCCGACCACCGCATACCCCCTGCCCACGAAAACGAGTTCAATCCAAGGGGGCCCCAGGGAGCTAACCTGCGTCCGAAGGCTCCTCAGACGGTGCTAAGAGTGCGCTACCCCGTAGCCAAGCGTGTAGCCCCGTGGCCATACCGTGGACTGCCGTCCTGGCCTGTGCAATGTCTGTAGCGTGACCCACTACTTTCCGTGCAAGCCCACGCGGGTGGAGAAGGTCTGCCACGTTCCACCGCCTTTACCAGCTCCCATTGGGTGACTGCACCGCACGTGAGCCACTCTGCATCCATGCAACTCCAACTGCCTGTGTGGGATTGAGGTAAGCCGGAAGTTTCAACACCTTCCTCTGAGGATCTCGTGAAACCTGCGCAACGCTGCTCCTTCGTCGGTCGTCAGTCATCTGCCGACACCCCACAACCTCGGTCACGTTATGTGCCGGTATCAGTGCAAATGATGTGCACCAGCACAGGAAGTGCATCCCGGCACGCTACAGCTGTGCAACAGCAACAGCAACTGCCGCGGCGCCACGGCGGGTGTGATAGCACCTCCAGCAAGCCCCCGACCACGCAACGCCTCCGGCCCACCGCTTCTACCTCAGCGCCCCAAACGCAGCCCACTGCACAGCCGCCGGCGTCCCCCGCTCAGGCACAGACTTTCTGCCTGACACCGCCCTGCCAAACCACCTCAACAGACAGCCTCATCCACTCTGCGACAGGCGCCCGCACCCCAACAAACTCCGGTTATCGCTTGCCACGTACGCCTTGACGCTGTTGGCATCAGCTTCTTCACTCATATGTCAAGGTCCTGGTCAAGGTCCTCGTCGCTGTCCGCCTCGCCCTCCGAGTCCCGCACGTACAGGATGTGGCCCAACGACCCACGGGTCCCTCCGCCGCCAGCGCCGCCTCCGCCGCCGCCCGCCGCCGGCCCCACGCCGCCCGCCGCCGGCGGCAGGTAGGCCCTGTGGTCGCCGGCCGAGTAGGCGGCGGCGAGGGCTCCCCTGTCGCCCGCGTGCTGGTACGGCAGCACAACCTGCTCCCGCGCTCGTCGCTCCTGCAGAGCGCCCAAGAAGCACCAATGGACAGTCAGCACTCGGTCGTGCAAGTTGATTCAAGAAGAAAAGGTAGAGACAGCACGCCCATACTACGCTCTTATCCCGTCCCTCCTCCCCTTTTGCCGCTCCGCGGTTACCCCCCATCCCCCGGGCATCCCCCTCACCTCCTCCGTCAGCGTCAGCCGCATGCTGCTGCCCACTGCCCTCGCCAGCTCCTCCGGCGTGGCCACGCCTCCCAGGTGCCCCACCGCACCCCCGCCCCCACCCGCCGCCGCGCCCGCCCCCGCCCCTGCCGCGCCCTCCGGCGCCCCCGCCCCCGCGCCTCCTGTCCCTCGCCCTGCCCCCACGCCAGCATCTCCCACCCTGGACCCAGCCCCAGCCCCAGCCCCTGTCCCGGCCGCCGGCATGAGACGCAGGAGGGCCTTGGGGTCCAGGGCGTCAAAGTTGGGAGGCAGGGGCAGGAAGTCCAGGGGCCCCAAGGGGACTCCCCTGTCCCGGGCGCGGGGGGCTGCTGCCCCTTGACCGGGGCCGCTGCCCCCTGGGCCGCCAGTGAAGGAGGAGGTGGAGGAGGAGGCCTCGGGTTGGTGCTGTGGCTCCAGGCGGAGGGCCACCACCTCGGACTCCACCTTAACGCGACCTGGACAGGCCAGGGTGTCATGGAGGAGGAACACAGTATGAGACGGGGGGCCCAAAGTAACACACCCCATACCTGCCCCCAGTTGCCCGCTTCGCCCCTGCCTGCCCTCCCACACGCTCGTGACGCTCGCCGTCCCCTCCCGTTCCACACCTCCACACTCCCTCACCCGCTCTCCGCTTGGTTCGGCAGTCCACCCGGCCGATGACCGCCCGTCCCTGCCCCGCCGCCTGCTGTGCCAGCTGCTGCTGCAGCGGCGTCAGCCCCGACAGCTCCAGGCAGCAGCTGGCCACGCGCCGCACGCACGACACCACCTGCTCCGAGTGAAGGTCCTGCAGCACCCGCATAGATCCGTTCCGCCGCATCAGTTGCAGTAGGAGAAAGTCAAACATCCCATGCGTTCCCATAGATCAGCTGTCGGTGTGTGGGGTGGGGTGCTGCTGCCGGAGCGTGCTCTTGAGCTGTGCCCGCGCGCTCAATGCCACCCCGGGCTCTGAGACCATTCGCGCGCCTTCTCAGCGACACAGGTGGGAATGTTGTACACGTGCTCACCGTGTGCAGCGCGGTGAGGATGCACGACACGTCGGGGTGGCGCTGCAGCGCCTCTAGTAGCGACAGCACCTGGGCACGAGGCAACGAGGGGGGGAGTACGGCAGGAGCATGACTTGTGCAAAGCATGTGCAGCTGGACGTGCAGATACGCCGTACGGTACACCGGACTTGGGTATCGTACATGTGTCGTGCATGTGTTAGGTGCCATGGGCCCAGGTGGGCCCCTGGGGTAGGGGTGTGCCACTGTTCATGGTCAGCATCCTAATCGCGATCGTAACAGCTATGGCGATGCGTCCGAATGCAGTGGGGTCGGTGTGGCGGACAGCATCCCGCGGGCAGCGGCACGCGCTGGTGCGGCAAAGGCCCGCTGCAGCCGGGAAGGCTGGGACCAGGGGTCGCTTCGCCCTGCGCCCTGGCCGCGGGAACCCCCAATGGCAGCATGTTCAAGAGGCCTGCGCACGCCTGCCCTGATCGGACCCGCGCAGCTGCGCGGCCGTAGGGGCTTGTCCGTGACCATCAGATACCGCCCCCCCTCATTATTATTATGTTCAAGAGGCGGCTCAGGTTGATGTGTGCCGCTACCCAAGCACGGGTGGCAGTGAAGCTTGCCACCCTTACCCCGTGCACACTCGGTAACTTTATCGCCCTGCCGATACGCCCTACACACCTGCCACTCGCCGTACCGCTGCATCAGCGTGGACAGGCAATCCACCACCACGCCGAGGCGCCGCCGCTGGCCCGCCTCACCCCCGCCCGCACCTCCATCACCACCTCCCCCGCCAGCAGCCCCCGCGCCGCCTCCGGCACCTGCTACACCGCCGCCCACTCCAGCAGGTTTCCCTCCCCCTGCCGCTGCTGCCGCTGCTGCTGCTGGCCCTGCGCCTGTACCTGCTGCTAGCCCACGCAGCCCTTCACCCGGCTGCTGCAGGATAGCTGCCTTCATCTCCTCCAGGCTCGTCAGGAGCTGCACCCCGGGGGGTTGCCCTGCCAAACCCGGAGTGCCTGTAGAGGCATGTGGATCTATAGCGTTGCACGGTCCCGCCCCTGGAGAAGGACCAGAGGTGGAGGGTGAGGACGCAGCCCGCCAACCCCATGGGTCGGAGTGAAGGTCAACCACGCTCACAAGCGGCCCGTCCTGCTGCCCGTGGCCGCTTGACACGGGGCGGTGGAAGGCCGTCGCAGGGCCTATGGCTGCTGCGGCTGCTGCGTTTGCGTGCTGGGCAGCTTCCATTAGCTCCCCTGTGAGGCTGACCAGGCGGATGCTGGTCGCCTGGCTGCGCCTCAGCTTCACGGCGTTCGCAACCTCCAGGAAAGCCTGGAGTTTGAAGTAGGAGTGTGACGGGACATGAGAAATTGATTGTTCCGCGTTCACGAGCTTCTGGATGAGCACCCTCGGGTCCGGGGTATTGGAACCTGTGCCACCCCGGGCAGGCCGGGCCCAGCCAGCAACACGCGCACCTGCTGTAACACCTCCAGCCCTCCACAAGTTTGGAGATCATCCAGGATGCAGATTGTGGCGCAGGCAAGCGCTTCCGGCAGCGCGCCGTCGCGCAGGTGACGCACCGCCGCGTCCATGTCCGATGGCACTTGTCAACAGCTGAAAACCGCTAATACTTCATGATTTCGGTAGGGAGCTATACACGATAGTATGTTATATGTTTACAAACAGCTGCTTCGTGAGGGCCAGTGGATACGAGGTGTTTTTAGGATTGCATTTTATGGACAATGCAAGACAGCTGCGACGAAAGTCGACGTGCCTTTGTGCTCCTGCGACTTGGCATATGTAGTTCCATAATTTGGCAACTTGTTCTCCTGAAGAGGAACTGAGAGCCCCACTTTGTTTGCGGAAGGTTGACATATATAGGCATGCCGCGGTGTTCAGCCCGATGACGAGCTGCCGCTAATGGGCAACCTACGGTTCTCAAACGAGGTTGGAGTTGCAGGGGACGGCAGCGCTGCGCATGTGGTCGCCACCGATGGTCAGTGCAAGGGAGCAGCTTGGGGAGACCTCTAGGACGACCCTGGCTGCTAGGCCCTGGCCTGGATTGGAGAGGCACCAACGGTCTGGCAGGCCCACACCCACAAAAGGCATCCGATTACTTCGAACCCCCTTGTATCCAAATTCCCTGGTGTCTCATAAGCTCGCAATGTCACCCCGTTCTACTACCCTGCGCTGCCATGCATCCGCCCACGGGTTGACCGTTGCACCGCCATCGCAGTTGGTCCTCAAGTCTGCTCCCCCTGAGGCTTAAACTCTATCATGCATTACATCTGCAATGCACCTGCGCACAGGCACCTTCCTGGCGTACTCCCTCCCCGGGGGCCCCACCGTGGAGGTGGTGCGGCTGGGCCAGCTGTCCGGGGCCCCCATGCGCCTGGGCTCGGAGCTGCAGCAGCGGCCCGTCATCAGCATGTGCTTCGGGGCGGGACACATGGGTGCGTGGATAGCTGTGTAACGTGTTTCTTCATGGTGTTGAAACAGTTCTGCCGTACAAGCACGGCGTGGCACTCGGCAGGCTGTTGACGATGTGTGCGCAGCAGTGCCATATCGTGTTGGCTTTGGGGGTTGGGCGTTGGGCGTGGGTCTTGGTACGCGTAAAACGCGAGAAATCGTGTAAGCGTGGGTGTGGGTGCTGGTGCGGGTGTGGGCATGGATGTGGGGGCGTGCGTGGGCATGGACGTGGCGCGTGGTTTCGTGTGTGGGCGTGGGCGTGGGCGTGGGTGCGGTGACGCCTGAATGTGGCCTGGACGCCGGTGCGACTACTACAGAAAATGCTGCTTGTTATGCGCCATTCCACGGGCCAACACACCATGATGGTGCGGCTGTCTCACTGCTCCGCAGGCACCAGCGACCCCTCGCCCCACGCCCGCCGCCCCGGGTCCTCGTCCTCCTCGGCCCCCGACCTACCGGCTCTGCTGTTCTGCGGCTCCTGGGACGCAGTGGTGCGTATGGATGGAACGGAACATCATTTGTGAAAAGTACCGGCGGTGGTCTCGGTTCCTCGCATGCACTGACCCACATTGAGTCGCTGATGAAGGGGTATTTCACACCTGTTTGCACGGTACGTTCAAATGGTTGAGAGCCTGCCCGGTTGCTGTTGGCATGCTGGAGCCATGAAAGTGAGCTGCCTTGTCGCAGCCGCAGAACTGCGGTATCAAGCCCTGCTCTTCATGTGCGCTGTGCCCTGTTGCTCTTGGTGTCACGCTCGTCCCTCGCTGCACATGGTCAGGTGGCTTGGAACCTGACGGCGGTGGCGGAGGCTGTGGCGCACGGCCGCCCGCCCGCGCCGCCTGTGCAGGTGGGTGTGCTGGCTGCACCGCAGGTGCGGGACGGCTTTGGGGACGGACATGGGCAGCAGGACACGAAGAGCGGGGATAGAGTTAAGCAGGAAGTCATGGTATTTGACTTGCACGGGCGCAGGGGGTGCGAGATGGGTGTGCAAGACGGGCGCGAGCAACGGGGTTTAACGGTACGAGGGTATTCCGTGCGCGCAAGCCAAAGGGCTGGGGCGTCCAGGGGCGGGCTGGGAATTGGGGCCGAGCCTACGGTTGCCGTAGAGGGGGTACGGGCGTGTTAAAGCGGCGTCATCTGCGCCGGTGCTAATGGGGCTCGCGTGGGAAAAAATCCGCGCATTCAGCTGGGGCGAGGGCTACTATGCCTGCATCGTGCCCTGCGTCTTGTTCATGAAGTTTGTTGATTCCTCTCCACCATATTGTACGCTTGCGCACCACGTTGCCTCCAGGTAACGCCTCAAGGTAACGCATTCATGCCCCCAACCTCCTTCTGTCCGGCACTCCAGGTCATGTCGGACCCCGGCGCCCCCGTGTACTGCCTGACGTACAGCGCCCACCTGTCGTACCTGGTGGTGTGCGCCGGCGCGGACGTGCACGTGTTCGACGTGCGCACCTTCCGGCACGTGTACAGGTGGGAGGCTGCGGGGTTCGGACAGCAGGGAATTCGGGGAAACTGACCGCGCCCAAGCCTACTAGCGCACAGACGTGCTCCTTCCAGCTCACGCCCCCAGCACTGTGAGTGGTTGCGGATGCAAGTTGGCTCACGAAACATGGATACACACGTGGCGCAAACCGCTCCAATGTTTCACCCGCCGTTCCCTTTCCCAGGCTTGACGGCCACAGTGCGGACGTGCTGGCTGCCGCCTTCGGCCCCCCGCCCTCCAGCCCGCACCTGCTGGTCACCGCGGGGGCGGACCGCACCTTCAAGCTGTGGGACCTGCAGGTGGGTGGGGCTTACAGCAACCATTAACATACCTTCCGCCGTGCCGTCTTACCCAATTGCCCCACCTTCCCCCGTCCACCTTCCCGCACTATCGGCAGCCTGGGGGCACCGCCCCGCCCCACCGTCTCGTGTCCCTCCACCTAGCGCCCTGATCCGCCCGCTTTACGCCCATGTCCACCTTCCCGCACCTTTGCCTTTTGCAGACAGCCCGATTGTGTAGGTGGCTACACCATTCTCCCCACGCGTCTACTGTAACTTTCTCCTGCCTGGGCCCCTGTTTCCAGTGCTATTCTTGCTACTGTGCTGTTCCCTCCTCAGGCCGGCAGCCTGGTGGTGCAGTCTGCGGTGCTGGGCGCCTCTCCCCTCACATGCGCCGCCCTGGAGCCGGCCTTCCCGCCCCGCCTGGCGCTGGGGGCGGCGGACGGCAGCCTGCGGTTCTTCGACCTGTCCTCCCTGCCGGCGGCCAGGTGGGCTGGTGCAGGACTGGGCTGGCAGGTTTTCCTTGCCCCATCAGCACCCAACAGCTCTGTGCGCTGGACCACTGGTTAATGTCCAGTCCCCGAACCCCCCGCCTGTCGGTCTCCGCTGCCCTTCACACTTGCGGAGGCAGGTCGCCGGCGCTAGGCCTGCACTGGCTGGCAAGGGCCTGCATGCTGTGCTGTACACGGTGACTCCCGCGTTAGATGCCTCGCCTTCGTGCCCCTGCGGGCTGCTGCAGGTTGTGGACGTGGGGGGCCAGCCAGCAGCTGGCCTCCTTCTCCAAGCCATATGCATGTGTAACCCTGTTCCTCCTCTGCCTACCCGTTCTTCCTAGGTTGCTGCAGGTTGTGGACGTGGGGCGGCAGGTGGGCAGGGCGTTGGACGCGGCGGCAGCGGTGGAGGCGGCGGCTGCAGCGGCGGCGGCGGCGGGGCCCAAGGTCATCAGCAGCCGCCCCAACTGGAAGGCCCAGATGGGGCTGCAGCGCCAGGTGGGTGCGTGTGGAGGCAATCGCAGAGCGGGAGATTGGCAAACGGAAACAGTCGGCCTGCGTGTGGGGTTGTGAGGGGGCGTGCATGGGTTGTTGGTGGGTGGGTTGGTACTTGCACCTCGCTTTGGAGCATGGTGGGGATTCTGGTGGCTAAATTTTGTGCGGCCCGTTCCATAAGGCGGCTCAGGTGTCACACTGCCTTTGGGGCCCATGCAATGGCTTGAGCGCAGGGAGGCCCAGACCGGTGCCACGGTGCCACGCTTCCAGGCTCACTTTAACTGACATGAAACTGTCAACGCCACCCATCTAATCCTGGCGTACGCAGGCGTCGAACTCTGGCAGCGACACCGACCGCAACGGCGACGACGACGACCCCAACGGTGACAGCGGTAACGGTAACGCCAACGGCTCCAACTACTTCGTCCTCCAGCTGTGCTACGTGCCTCCAAAGGAGCCGCCTGGTAGGGCTGCAGGCCGGCAGCTGCCCGAGCTAGGCTATGACGACGACGTCTTGGAAGGCCACGGGGGGCCTCCCTTGCTGCCCCCCTGCCCCACCCTGCTCGTTGCCACCCCCAACGCGGTGTGCGTGGTTGACACACGGACCTACGAAGTCATTGCGGCGTACCTGCTGGGCCGGACGGATCCCACGGGGGGCGTGGTTTCGGGGCGGCCTGGCATGGGGGGTTCCCTGACGGCGCCGCCGCCGCCGCCGCCGGGGGCGCGGCCTCGGCTGACGCTGCGGGGCATACCCCGCGCCGAGCCCAGCGGCGCGGTGGCGTTTGCACCCGCGCCGGCGGCGGCGTGCGCTGCCCTCGGTGGCGGCGGTGGCGGCGGCGGCGGGGGAAGCGTGGTATGCTGCAGCGCGTCGGCGACGGAGCCGACGGTGGCCGTACTGGTGTACGACGAGGATGCGGCTGGGCCGTCAGGGGCACTGCTAGAAGGCGGTGGCGGCGGTGGCGGCGGCTTGCCGCCAACGCCGCCGCGCGGCGCCGTTGCAAGGACGCTGTCCGGTTCCTCCGCTGCTGCCAGCAGCGGTATGCGCACGCCGGGGCGGGCGGGGCAGCGGTTCAACAGCTACGATGGCGGCGGCGGGGGCGGGGGCAGTGCGTCGGGTGACTGGGATGGCGACGGGCAGGGACCTGGCGGCTGCAAGGCGGACGACGCGGCGGCTGGAGTGCTGTCGGTGTTTCAGACGAGGCCGCTGCCGGAGGACTCTCCCCTGCGGACAGGGCCGGGGGCTAGCGGCAGCGGCGGCAGTGGCGGCGGCGGCAGCCGACGGTCGGCCTCCGCCGGGCACTGCCGCCCCGGCGGAGGCCGCAGCAGCAGCGGCAGCGGGGCAGCGGGGGGTAAGGCCGTGGCGGCGGCGGGGGCCGGCGGCGCGGCGGCGGCGGGGCGGTTCGCCAGCCCGGGGCGGGCCATGCGGCCGCCGCTGGGGGGCGGCTCCAAGAAGGGCGGTCTTCTTGACAAGCCCGTCACCTTCCATAGCAAGGTCAAGTCCAGCGGGTGGGTGCTGCTGCCTAGCAGCTGTACTCTCTGTGCGAGCCGCTGCTCTGCACGGTGCGCTACACAGCGCGCAGTCTCGGCAAACGTGCTTGCAGTTGTCTGTAGTCCTGGTCTTATCTTTCAGTTCGGGCCCCCCTTTCTATGTCGCACGTCCAGCTACGGCTTTGTCCAGGGGCCTCACCAGCTGGGCCGCGCACCGCCCCCGCCTGTCAAGGTGGGTTGTGGAGGTCATTCCCGTACCTGCGCCACCCGCATCGCCTTAGCGGACGCAAAACCACTAGCCGCCCCCGCACGCTTTGCAGATCTCCAGGTGCCGCACACTAGCTCGCCTACACTTGTCCACAGGTCAACAACCTGCTCACCTGACCTGTAACGCTCCAAGCCTGACCGCCCATGCACCCTCCCTTCCCCCACTCCCCCCTCGCCCCCCTGCGCCCCAGGTGTCCCGCTCCGCCGCGTCCTCCTCCGTGGGCCGCCACGTGGTGGAGGCGCGGGCCTACCCCCTGGACTGCGGGCCCCTCACGCACCACCAGCCGCGCAACGCGCTGCCGGGCGGACAGCCGGTGCACCCGGGCGGGGCCATCGTGCGAATAGCCTTTTCCAGTGAGCGGGCCGGGGCAGGGGACACGGGTTTGCCGCGCTCGCTCCCCGCAACCCGCCCGTGTTGCACATTGCATCTGGCCGGTGCGTATGCTCGTGGTACGCTGCTGTACGGCCGATAAGGTGCCGTGTCCCTCCTTGTGTGCCTCCGTGCCGGCGGGTGTTGAACGCTCACGCCACGCCAGCAACGGGCCCGCGCGCCGGATCAGCGCCAGCGCTGTCAGCAACAGCCCCTTCAGCGAAACCGCCACCCCCATTGTACTCACCCAAGCTAACAGTACATTTTCCTATACGTTGCCGCCCGACACTTAAAACGCCGTCGCTCCTGACAGCAACCTCACCTACCCAGTCTACCCCAGGCGAAGCTTGTCACAGACTCCACACCGCAATCCACCCCGTCCCTACCACGCCACACCCTCCTCCCGACCTCCCCAGGTGACGCCTCCCGGCTGCTAACCGCCACCGCCTTACACAACACCCCAACGCCCCACCCGCCTCCGCCCGTACTCCAACCCCACCACCCCCAGGCTACGCTGCTTACCATCCCAACACCCTATCCTTTCCACCCGCCCACCTTTCACCTCCCGTGTCGGTCGCATTCTTGCTTCCTCATGCGGACAGTAGTACTGTAGTACTATCCACTGTACCATAATACCACTACTACTGAGTCGCGTCACTCCTGCATTGTTCCCCCTCCCTCCTCCCCAGGCGACGCCTCCCGGCTGCTGACCGCCTCCGTGAACCGCACCGCGCGCGTGATGAAGCTGCCGCTGTGGCGGCACGGCGGGGAGGGCACGGACCTGCTGGGGCACGGGGGGCCGCTGCACGGGGCGGACTGGAGCAGGGAGGGGACCATGGTGCTCACGGCGTCGGCGGACAGGTGCGGCGCGGGGCGGGGTGGGGGCGCGGCGGGGCGGGGGGGAGGGGGCGCATACCCAGGTGGCACCAGCACTCACGGCCGATGCCGCTGGCGGCAGGCCGCATGCGGTGTGGCGGGCGGGGCCTGGCCACCTGGGGCGGGGCAGCAGCATCTAGGGAAGCTCCCCAAGGAGGAAGCCGCAGCTGCTCCTGCTGCAGCTTCCTAGTAATGTACTGGGGCCTGCCATGTCGGCTTTTAGCAGGCGTGTGGCCTAGCTGCTCCCTGAGGCTGTGCTGGAGGCTGTTCGCGTTATCGTCGTGCTTTTACCTAAAGCCCTCCCCGCCGCTTATGACCACCTTTGGATCACTAGACCCGCTCAACTGCACCGTTGGGCCATACCCAAAGGCCTAGCCCCCACCCCCTCTCTTCCCCGTTGTTACACCGCGTACCAAACCGTACCGTAACACTTTGCCTCCCCCTACCCCACATGCACCTCAACCCCAGGACCGCCCGGCTGTGGGACGCCGCCTGCGCCCAGCCGCTGCTCGAGTTCTCCCACCTCAATACACAGCCCCCGCGCACACCCGCCGGCCCCGCCTCGCCCGCCCCCGCCGCATCCCGAGCCGGCTCCAACTCCTCCTCTGCCGCCGCCGCCGCCGCCAACCCCCTGCTGCCCCACGAGGTCCGGGCAGCTCGCTTCGTGTACATGGACCAGTTCGTACTGCTGGCGTGCGGCAACAGGCTGCTGCTGTACAGGTACGGACGTACCGTACGGCACGGTGCAGTTCTCCGTACCCGGTGCATCAAGCTGTCATTCCATGCCGCTCATTTTGAAGCCGGTCGGCTGCTTCCGCTGCTTGCGGCTTACGCACAACTTTGACTCAAACGCGAAAGATTTTCTACCCTGGTGTGGTTGTGGCAATGCGTCCTGCTTAGGTACAAGCTGGCTGATGACGTGGACAACGACATTGAGCGGTTGCGCAACCGCCACTCGTACCGCCTGGCGGCGTCGTACACCTCGCCCGCGCAGGTGCGGCGGGGATGGGCCCGTTGCTGCTCCGCCCAGCCCGCCACCCTGCTGCTCCCCGCATGGCCTTGGCGCTGGTATTGACACTCACATGGTCACAGCAAGACCACGCGCATGCCACAGCAGATGGTCGGCGCTTAAACACCGCCTCTGCCGCATGATATCGCACCTCCAGAGCTTCACACAAGCGACAAACCCCACTTCTAGACTCCTTGCCATGGGCCGCTCCTCCCCTCCGTACCGCGCCGCCGCCCGGGCAGGGACACTACCGGTATGCCAGCCGCAATGAGCCCTCCTGCACACCACAGGTCCCAGCCGCCAATATCTTCCTCCCCTAACACGCTGGAGGATACACGAACCGCTGCGCCCACCCAGCGCAGACCTAACCCGGCTGTGTACTTCCCCTTGACCCACACCTCTTCATCCTCTCCGCCCGCCACGCCAGGCCGTGCGAAAGCATCATTCCATCCTCATGCCACATCCTTCCCCTTTTTCCACGTCTCCTAAGCCCCACCTGCCTTCCTTTTGTCGTCAACCCCTCCCGCCCTCAACCCACACACCTCCCTCAACCCACACCACCTGGACTGTAACACAAAAATGCCAAATAACACATGCCGCTCCGTGCTGCCCCTGGCCCCTCTCCCCCTTTCCCCCCAGGCCCTGCTTGACGTGTCCTCCGTCAACTCCTTCCTGTCCCCGCTGGCCATCTCCGCCGCCTCCAACCGCTCCCTGGAGCTGGTCGACCTGGCGGTCATGCGCACCGTGGCCACCGTGCCAGACGCACACCAGCGCCCCGTGGGCTGCGTGGCGCAGGTGGGTCCCGTGGGTGTGTGCCGCACCTGCAGAGCCAGACCAACAGGGGCACGACGTCCACCTCCAAGCCGGCCCGCCCATTGTTCTGAGCACCTAGCAACCGCCCTTCTTCTCCTCCGTCCTCTTCCCTGCCGCCTTGGCTGCTGCTCCACCCGCTCGTCCCGACCGCGCCCCGACCGTGTGTGCAAGCAACCCCTCAGTTATATCGTGTGCCCCACCCTTGTGCCGGTCCCCGCCTGCCCCACCTAACACACATGCCCGCAGGCCGGCACAGCCTCCCTGTTCACGTCGCACCCCCGCGAGGCCCACGAGCTGTTCGCCACCGCCGCCCCGGACAACGCCGTAAAGCTGTGGGACGTGAGGGCGCCGTCCCGATGCGTGCGCACCTTCGCGGGTGAGCTGGAGGTGCTGGGCGGGGTGGGGTGGGCAGAGAGACAAAGCCCTTGGCGGGGAGAGGGCTGCAGGGGCAGAGCGGCGACCTCAGGTCTCGCTCACAGCGGCTTGGGGGCGACTGGCCCCGGCCCTAACCCACGCGGCCCATGCAGACACACCCTGTCCCCGCTGCCCTGCCCTCCCGCCCGCGCTACCTGTATGGCAATCCGCGACCCTCCCCACCCTTCCCTCCGCTGGTCCACTGTCACAACACCAGCCTACACACTGCTTCCTCACAATGTACGAACGCTTTGCCGTCCCCCGCAGGCCACAAGAACTCCCAGCTGCCCATCTGCGTGTCCTTCTCGCCCTGCCTGCGGCACCTGGGCTGCGGCTCCGAGGACAAGGTGGCCTACCTGTACGACATACGGCAGGTGGGGCCGTTGGTCTGGTACCAGCGGCTCATACCAGTGGCGGCAGTAGGCCAACGCATCGCCGAGCTTCTCGCCGCAACCCCATCCTCCCATCCCCTAACCCTACCGCTCTGCGGTCCTACCCCGCCCCATCGCACTTCCCCAGGGTGTTGGCGCACCGTGTGCGCAGCGCCGCCCACCAGCGACTCCCCTCCCTTGGCGCCCTTGCCCGGCGCACCTTGACCCGTGCATTCTCGTGCACTGCCCCCTCATCCCTCTCAACCCCAGGGTGTTAGCGCACCGTGTGCGCGGCGCTCCCCCTGCATGCGACTCCCCTCTCTTAGCGCCCTTGCGTTCCCATGCACTGCCCCCTGCTCCCTCTCGTCCCCAGGGCGTGGTGGCGCACCGTGTGCGCGGCGCCCCCCACGCCGACGCCGTCACCGCCGTGGCCTTCAACCCGCTGCACCCCCAGATGGCGGTGGCGTGCCTGGACGGCAGGGTGCACTTCTACGCGGCAGCGGGAGGGGAGGGGTAGGGGCAGTGGTGGGGGTGGGGGTTACGCATGCGCGGCAGTGGGAGGGGAGGGGAGGGGGAGGGGGAGGGGTACCAACGGCAAACGCCAACGGACACAGCCGGCCTGCGGAGAGCGAGGTGTGGAGGGGAAGGGGTAGGGGGTACGGATGAAGCGTGAGGGAATGAATGAAAGGTGTTGGGGAGTCACGGCAACGCAGACGTCGGGGGCGGGGGGAGGGGGGTAGGCAGGGGTGCAGGGGAGCAGGGATAGGCGGGTAGCAGAGGCAGTGCAAGGACCTGAGCTCGGAAGCAGAGCCCCTAGAAGGAGCCCTCGTGTCTTGCCCTTGCCCTGCTCGGCGCTGCACTCCAAGAGGTGCACTTGCATACGGTACCGGTGTGACGGTTAGTTGGTGTGGCTCTGCGTGGTTGTTTGTGCGGTGGCCCTCCAAAGGTCAAAAACCTCCGTCACGCCCGGCGTTGTGGACCTGGAATGTTACAAGACGCGATTGGTAACGATTAGTAACCAACCGCCTTGCCATGGCCATGATACAATGGCTGCGCTTGAGAATGAGGCCATGCTGTGCAGTGCCCTCAAGTTGTGGATTCAGTCGTGTGGATGCAACCTTGACGACGGTGGCAAGTGGACAAGATGGTTCTCCTTTACAGTAATCACTTAAGACGCTGCCTGGGCAAGGTGATAGTGCTGGATCCCATGACACGCGGCGAAGGTCTGACCCGACTCAGACCAGACGAAAGAGCGTGGAGGCAACATAAGCCCAGTCGCTGAGTCGTGACTGTACGATTGGGTCCAGCGGCCAGGCTGTCATTGCCGCTTGCCCTGGCGTGCGGTACTGTGACCCAGGGCTGGTATCTTATTTTATTTTCACAAAATACCGCCGCTTTCAGGCCGCGC
>VFQN01001976.1_pt1 | contig 32813 bp, 44 predicted proteins | sample 3512371 | NCBI WGS metagenome assembly VFQN01 (sample SAMN10412370, study PRJNA504923) | tailings metagenome | isolation source: Replicate 2 from Balatoc abandoned mine | place: Philippines: Itogon, Benguet | collected 2017-08-28 | reverse complement strand
CGTCAGCTGCGCGCTTCCAGACCAGCACAGCCTCTTACACAGCTAGCCCGGGAGTTCAGTTTCCACCCCAGTGGCGGTCTTGTGTCACCCCAGCGTTGGGGCCTGACAGGCGCCCCAGGCCCCCTTCTGGGCTTCCCAGGCGGCGTCTCCCTAGTACGGTAAATGCCCTGGCTGCCGTACACAGTACACGGCAAAGTGTGGGTGAGGACAACAGCGCTGGGCCGGGGCCGATTTGGGCCACGGTGGCGACCCTCTATGCCCCGTCTTGGGAAGCCCGGCTGCAGCTGCTTGGGGTGAACGCTAGGCTTTCAGTACCGGTATTCGGTGTGGCCCTGAACGGCCCCTGCCCTGCCGTATGCTACACACACAATAACCCTTTAGTAAGCGCGCAGTCTACGTCGCGTTGCAGCAGTAGGCTCTTCGTCCCAGCCAGCGGCCTTGGGCACGGCCCCTTCGGTGTAGGGGGAGGTGTAACAGTAAGGCTGCACTGCCTTAACTGTCGAGCCGGAAAAGCGTATCTCGAGATGTCAGGGAAGGATCTTGTGGGCTTGAGTAACTCCGTACGGTTGGGGTTCCGTACTTCGTCACGGCTTGGACTGTAGCGTGTTACCGCTACAGGAGGCCCCTGCTGCCGGCCGGCACCCAATCGGTGCAAGGGAGGCCCATACGGGCCCGTGTCCTGGTCAGACGGCTGAAGCCTACGACGATCATACGACGCACTGTCTAACACAATATGCACAAACATAAAGCTGTGTCTTGGGTCAATGATTTTACTGCTGGCTTAGAAGAATGGAACGTTGGCGGTCCTGTCATTGCAAGATCCAAGCGGTTGAGAAGTTGCGAGCGGCTTCATAAGAGTTCCGCTTTTCCTCATCGAGACAACACCCCCCAAACCGGTGTGTTGTCGGTGAAGTGACAAGACTGGAAGTACATGCGTGTGCATAGCCACTAGTACTCGGAGTTTCTGCAGCGACTGCATCGCAATTGCAAGAAGCCTTCCTGCCCGGTTCTGCCTCGAAGGAGGCTGGGTCTTGTATCCTGCCTAGCACACCTGAAGGCAAATAGTTTCAAGATGCAAGCGACTGCTGGCAGCCGTCATGTCCGAGGACACAGTGTTGGGAGCGGGCCCGACTCCCCAGTCTATGAAAGGCGAAGCCACACTCCTCCACCTCGCAGCCCCTTGCAGCGGGTGAGTATAATTGTTACTCGTGGTGCATGCATAGAAATGGGGCATCGACCGCTATCCATCTGTCGCGGTTACATCGGTCGCCGAGGTTCAAGCCGCAGGCTCCCGACAAAGCACTTGCGCCAGCTTTCACGCCAATACTTTTGTGCACATATGAACCTATGAATCCCTGTATTCATGAGGCACCACGTCCTTTATGGCCCCTTGAACACCCCCTGCAACAGACGTCGGGCGCCAGGAGCCCCCTATGCCCGAGCTCGCCACGACCGGTGTCCGGTGCCACGCCCCTAGGCTCCCCACGGTCACAAACGCCGCCGCGGAGTAGCGTGTCCTGCAACGCGTTTGCCTACGACGTGGCGCCCGTCGACCGCATCGTCTCCTCGACCGTCTATGAGAGCAACATTGCGGCAGCAATGTGCTTTGCCCAGGTACAGGCAGATGGCTGTGGGCAACGGTGGTGGGCAACGGGGCGATGCATGTTCCGGTGACCGCAACCAAGCTGGCAACAGTGCAGGGCGCTGAATTGTCTCCACCTCTGGACTGCGTGCTGCACGTGCACCTTACGCCACGTGCCTTGTGTCATGACCTACCTCACGCGAACGCCCCCGAGCTCGTTGCCCAAGCCCCAACCCTTCCTCCTCCCTCCACCTCCCTCCCTCCGCTCCCTCAGTACAACGACTGGGGGCCCGGCGGCGTCACCGCCCAGCCCGCGCCCCCGCTTGTGGACGAGGCTGACATCGAGCAAGCACCCCCCGCCGCCATGGCCTCCGCCCGCTCTGCGCCCACCATGTCCCGCCCCTCCATGCCGGGCGTGTCCGTGCCGACACGTGGCACCGGCAACGCGCACGGCCTGCCCCGCCACGGCAGCACCGGCGTGGGCCTGGGGCACTACGGCATGGGCCCCGCCGGCGCCGCCGCCGCCGTGGTGGGCGCCGACCGTACAGCACTGGCGGCGTCGGTCAACGACGTTGACTTTGGGCTTGCCGCGTGTTTGGCCACGCCCATGGACCCGGGGAGCGGCGTGGAGGCGGAGACGCGGCTGGTCAGCCTGCCGTCCGCCACCACCACCGCCACCACCACCGCCGCCGCCAGGTGAGGGCCCACGTGGGTAGCATGGCACGCCTCTCTATGGATAGGATCATGACAGAAGCAGCCCGGGTAGGCATGGGCCGATGTGCTGCGGGTGCTGGTTCTGGCCATGCTGGCGCTCCCTTGGATGCTTCATGCACCACTCGTGAAGTCACGTGACGCTGTTTCTCGCCTCCAGGACTGCCGCTGTGAAGCTCAACTCCGCCAACGACATTCTCAACAACGCCAGCCGCTACGGCGACTGGGTGCGGCGGGCACGGCGGCGGAAGCGGCTGGAGGTGCTGCAGGTGGGGGCCTGTGTGTGTGGAGGTGCTGCTGGTGGGGGCGGAGCAACTCGTGAGGCAATAACGCATTGGTACGGCTGCGGGGACAAGCGGGGAGGTGTACAGGCTCCTGCTAAATCCTTATGCTGCTCGCTGCCTGCAACCCAGTAGCCAGTTATGCCACTGCTGCAAGCGTACCGAATCTGCCAACTGGTTTCACTTCATCCCGGTACGACGTCCATTCTCCGGACATCCAACATCCAACTACGTTGCCCTCGCTGCACCCTCCATCGTACCCCTGCCGCAGGGCGTTCTGGCTACCCTGGGCAGCAACGTGGTGCTGGGTAAGCTAGTGGATGACACACTGCACGACTACAGCAGCACCAGCAGCACCAGCCGGGGCAACACGGCGACCGTGGCCGCGGCCGCGGCCGCGTCCGGCGGCGGCGCCAGCGCCGCCAGCAGGAGCAGCAGCTTCCGTGGCTCCGCTGCCTGCAGCGCGGGTGGTGCCAGCATCTGCGAGATGCCCTCGTTCCGCTACAGCGCCTCCGGCACCGCCATCGACGCGTCTCACGGCGGCGGCGGCGGCCCCGCCGCCGACGCTACAGCTGCCGCTGCAGCGCCTGCGACGTCGGTGACGTCGGTGCTGACTAAGCAGTCCTCGTTTGCCGGGTTCTCGCCCGCCGGACTGGCCGCCGCCGCCGCCGCGGCGGCGGCGGCGGGCGCCGGCGCGTCTGCGTTTGCGTTCTCTAGCGTCGGCTCAGACGGCGCGTTGGGGTCCGGTGAGGCGGCGGCGGCGCGGCGGATGTCTGCGTTTGCGTCCGTTGGTCACCACCTTGTCGACCTGGACGAGGACACAGCGCTGGGGGCCGCAGAGGTGCTGCAGCTGGGCCAGAGCGACGTGATGCGCGCGGGGCAGCGTGGGGACCAGGAGGAGCAGCAGCAGCGGCGACTGCAGCAGCAGCAGCAGCAGGAGGAGGAGGAGGACGAGTTCGGCAGCTGCGTTGACGACCTGGTGGGATTCCCCACCTTTCGGGACGGTGAGTGGCGTGCGAGTGGGAAGTGGGTAACTGTTTGGAGCACTGTGCGTTGTGCAGTGGGCTGAAGGGGTAGGTCACCGTCTCACGTAGCTGGTCGTCCTAAGCTAACAACAACACGGCCCCCATGCCCGTCAACTGCAGATATGGCCCTGCTGGCAACCGCCTAACCGCTTGCGCACCTGCCGGAGCAGGAGCAGATCGGACGGCTCTGCACCGGGCAATGAGGCGAGCAACAGGCCTCTGGTGGCTTATTAACGCCATAGATTTTGCAGCTTGGTTGTGTATTCGTTAGGTAGCTAGCTCGTGGTGTAGTCCCGCGACCAGGGTTGCGTGTGAAGCTTACCGGTATTCATCTCGTGCCCTTGCGTTGTCAAAGCATGTGAAGTGATGGACGCGCAGGTGTTGCTGCATGGCAGGCAGGCAAAGCAGGCATGAACTGAACTGTTGTGGCCGGCTGGTCTCCACAGATCTTGCTGCGTTCTTAACCGTGGCCGGTCTGTGCAGGTCCACCTTCAGATCGGCGTGGCAAACTACCATATATTCTTTGTGGCGATGTCGTGCATTAATCGAAGCGGGAAGAGAAAGTACTAGCCCGCTAATGCCAGCTAATGCGTTGAGGGCAGGTGTTATGGCACTTCCGAGGTGGCGCAGGGCTGTTGCGTACCTAGCTTTGGTGCAGGTGTGGGAGCTGGTGAGGTCCCCTGAGGTATAAGAACAAAGTTTTGGCAGGCGTAAGAGGTGCTGTCCGTCGCGCTATACATACAATTCTTGGTTTGCCGGCCCCAATGGCAGTTGTTGGTCAAGCTGTGTAGTAGGTCATTTGGCACACTGTACGGTAGCTCACTGAGTCAGCGTCAGTGTGGCAGTGCCCTTGCACAGTGGCCCTGGGTGCGGTGAATCCTCACGTGAGCAGTAGCACTCTTATGGGCTTTGCAATAACAGCTGCTGATGTGATGGCTGCCTTCGTCTGCGACTGGTAGCAGGGGTAGATGCGGCACCTGCAGGCACCTGGCGTCGCTGCAGCTCGCCGCGAGAGTGTTGATGTTGGCTATATTCCCATATGCCTGCACATGCTAAGGGTCCGTGTATTGGATGACCCTACCTGTTGGAGCCCGTGGAGGCCTAGCATGCTGCGTGAGTGGGCCTCGTTCGGCCCCAGGGGTGAAGATGAAAGCCCCAGGTTGTAACGTACACAATTGCGGATGCCTCACAGGGGATTGCTGAGATGCAAGTACGGGGTGCGCTAGCTGGCGCGTGATCAAGTGCACGGACGCGCCAGGAGAGCACAGCTGGGCGTCGCATCACCCAGGTAGCCACAGCAACCGGAGGGGCGTAGGTTCCTGTGCGAGCAGCACCAGCAGCACCCCAGCCAGCGCCCAGCGGGGTCCTCCGATTGCTCCATCTAAAGTCGCTTTTGACAAGGTCGCTTGGCCGTCCCAGTGGGCCAGGCTGGGGTGCTGCAGCGGGGAAGCAACCAGCGGTACCCCGCAAGCATGATGGGCCGATGATGGGGCGTTGCAACGCCTAGGAACCGTCACCCGGAATAGCTGGCCTCATACTATGGCGACCATTGCCTATAACTTTAGGCTTATGCAGTTTATAGCAGGTGCTAATGGTAGCTGTTTTGCAACCTTGCGTCGTTTTGAGCCCAAGCTTTGTGCCTCGTTCAAGTCGCCTGGCAGCGACACCCTACCCAAGGAATTGCGTTGAATGCAACAGCTATTAAGCTGCGACAGGATGCAACAATCCATAGAGGCGACGTAGCAGGGCGTAGTTGCACAAACGAGCGAAATGGAAACTGGGGTCGTCGTTGCTGGAGCCGCAGCCGTTGCCTACTATGTGTATCTTAAGCAGCAAAAGAATGAGGAAGGCGACGAGATGGAGCCTGTGCTGCCCATTGAGGCGTGTCGCGACAACCCAGGAACCGCTCCAAACAGCTGGGCCGAAGCGCTCTTTCACGCGAAAGAAGTCGTGAGGTAAGCAAGATAATCAGCCAAGCAAATCCCTGGGTTTGGCACGGGATGAGGCTATCAGGCCTGCTGCGCGCGCGATTCTTGAAGCCCCGTTCAGCCTTGGCGTTGCGCAGCCGCAGTGCAGCAACACAGCTTCGACTCACGCCTCCCTACATGAGGTTTCACGCGCTGTTGGTGCACAGGTACATGTTCAATGAAACCCTGGGCCGTTGGCACACCATCGACCTGTTTGTCGGGCTAGCCTACCTGTCCCACCGAGAGGCGGAGCACTACCCTGCCGCCGACATTGCCGCAAAAGGGTTTCCCGTCATCGTACCGGACATGAGCTACACGGACCAGCTCAAGCTGCTGGTGGGTTCAGGGCGGATTGGTGGTGTTACACCTAAAAGAGCCTCGGGAAGCTGGATCGTCGGGGGAGAGCTGGTGTGCAGCTTGGGCTGCGGTCCAACGCCAGCAACCCACATCATCATGCAAGCAATGACGTCAAGCGGAGCCACTCCGTAATCGTCTTGCTTAGACGTTGCATGGCCTGCGACCCCAGCTCCTGCCGCTGCTGCTTGCCATCCACACGTCACCTGCCTGCGGACACCATGCAAGGGCATCGCTTAAAGGTTCCCTCCCCGCAACCTCTAGCCCCTTTGGGTTAATGGTCACTTCCCTCTTTCCTTCCTCCCCCAGATGGAGCTGCAGGAGGCCCGGCGGTACATGCTGTACTGTAAGGGGCTGAAGCAGCGGCGGGAGGAGGCGCAGTCGCGGTTTTGGAAGGAGCACCTGGGGAAAGGTGGGGGTTGGGCGGAGCCCAGGGGCAAAGGAGCACCTGGGGGCAGGTGGGGGCCGGGGGCGCGCCCAGGGGCAGGGGAGCACTTGGGGGCAGGTGGGCTACAAATGGGTCGATGGGGATGCACTGGCTCCGGGAAAGAGCACAAGCCGCCCTAGTACACCTGGGGGCAGGTGGGCTTCAAACGTGCTGATAGAATTACACCTGGTACGGAAAAGGGCATAAGCCGCGGTATGAGAAAGTGCACCTGGGGACACCTGGGGGCAGGTGGGGGCCGGGCGGGAGCCCAAGGACAGAGAAGCGGAGGGCGGCCCCGGGAGGGGGTAATTTGTTGCTGCCGTGCCGCACTGCACGCCACTAACGGTCTGCAGCCTATGGCTGAACTTGGGGCCCTACCGCCAAGTCACACCACCGCGCCGCTGCCCCCACCCCACGCCTTCGCCCCACGCACCCGGCCTCACCTTCCCGCTGCGCTCCGTAGACTTCCGACCCCACCCCCTTGTCCCCTTCACGTCCCGGTTTGGCTTGGCAGGGCTGCTGAGCAGGAAATTGCGTGTGTTACGATGCCTCAACGCCCTTTTCACGTTGAGCTCTCGTTGCAAACCCCCATCCTCCGCCAGACACGTTCTCCATCATAAAGCAGCAGCCCACGGCGGGCGTGCTGCGGCCCGCCTACGTGCTGGTCAACGACGCGGCGCTGCGCTGCGTGGTGCTGTGCATCCGGGGCACGCAGTCCATGAAGGACCTGTTCACCAGCCTGGCGGGTGAGGGGTGGTGGGGTTGGGCGGTGGGCAGGCAGGGGTGGGGGGGGAAGCGGGTTGGGGCAAGGGCCTGCGCTGCATGGTGTTTTGGATTGGGGGTCGCGCACTCCATGAAGGACCTGCACACCAGCCTGGCGGGTGAGGAAGGCGGGAGGGACGTGGGATAAGACAAGGGGCTGGACAGGGGCAGGAACAACAGGTGACGCTGCTACCGGCGTCAGAGGGTCTGTCGTGCGGGTGGTGTGGCGCAAGGGGCTGGTCGTCCGGGGCGGGCATAGGTACAGGGAAGGCGTCTACCACACCTCTTATAAGCTTTTTGCCACGATGCTGTCGTGGTGCCCCTTATCCCAACTGAGCCCCATCGTCGGTGCGTTAAGTCTCCTGCACTCCTGCCGCTTTTCACACCCAGCTCGCATCCCTCCTGTCTACTTACTACCAGCTTCCATCACCTCCTTCCCAGGCACCGCCAAGCCGCACCACGTGGTGGTAGACCCCGACCACCCGGACGCACCGCTTGTGACTGTGGCGCCCATGGCAGCAGCAGCAACGGGGTCAGCGGCGGCGGCGCCGGGGGCGCACAGCGCAGGTGCCGGCAACGCGCAGGGCGGGGGGACCAGCCGGGCGTCCGGCGGCGGTGCTGGTGGAGGCGGTGGTGGCGGCAGCGGCGGCGTGGTGCTGGGTTACAGCCACCTGGGCATGCTGGCGGCGGCGCGGTGGCTGCTGAAGCAGGTGACGCCGCTGCTGCGGCTGGCGCTGGCGGCCAACCCGGGGTACCAGCTGCGCATCGTGGGTGAGTGTGTGAATTATGGGGGAGGAGGGTGCGGGCTGGGGATGGGAAATTAAGGGGGATAACCGCAGAGCGGCAAAGGGGGGGGAGGGTGCGGATTGGGGCGACATTGATCTGCAGTGGTGTGGTCCAGGCAGCGTGTGCGCGCTGCTTACAGTCCCGTTTGCTGTGCGTGTGGCCCGCGCTACAAGGGCACCCTAAAGGCGGCGGCATGGATTTGTGTACTTGTCCGCACTCTGGAACTGACCCTATGCGGCCTCCTGGCGACCTGTCCCATCTACCCTGGGGCACTCCATGGGCGGCGGCACCGCTGCGCTCCAGACCATGATGCTCCGCGAAAGCAACCACCCCGATTGCCTCACAGTACCGGGTTTTCAACCCCTTTACCCAATACCCTTGCCACACTTCAGGCCACTCAATGGGCGGCGGCACCGCTGCGCTTCTGACCATGATGCTGCGCGAGAGCAGCCACCCCGAGCTGCGCGCCGCGCGCTGCTGCGCCATCGCCTGCCCCAGCGTTATGACGCTGGAGCTGGCCGCCTGCTGCGCGCCCTTCGTCACCTCCATCGTCAATGGCACCGACATCGTGCCCACCTTCTGCGCGGCGTCGGTGGACCGGCTGAGGGAGGACGTGACGCGGTCGTCGTGGTACGCGGAATTCAGCAGGGACCTGCGCAGCGGAGTCGTGCGCGCGGTGCAGGTAGGATACTGGTGTTGGAGGTGGCGGTGCGTAGGGCAAGGCTTGCATGTGGCCAACGTGGGCACAGCCCATGAACCCTCGAGCCTAACACCCGTCTGAGAAGCAGTATGCACGCCGACGGTTCCATCCTGCACACTGCAGGGCGGCGTGCGCGGTGTGGGCAGCGCCACCTCGTGGACCTCCCGCAACATCCTGCAGCCGGCCGCGGTGCCGTTCAGGTGCGGGGCCCGGGGCTGCAGCTGAGAAGATTCGCCTGGTGTGGACTGCGCATAAACAGTGTCTGGGTGCACATTGAGCGGAGGGGTGCAGGGGTGCGCCAGGGCCGCCAGGGCGCGTGCCCCCTGGCGCGCCGCTGTGCGTGCACGTGCTCGTAAGCATGGCGGGGCACGGGCGGGCAGGCGGGAACCAGAACAGCCGATATGTGGTGCGGATTGCTAGGTGCGGGGTTGGGGCTGTGGCTCGTGAAGCGGCGTTGACAGCGCACACGTGAAGCGTCCCGGGTGGCTGTGGCAAGAGCCCGGAGGCGCCCGAGGTGTTGTGGTGGTGGAGGTCAGGTCACCATGGCATTCCCTGGGACCACCCAAGCACTGGACAGTAACCGCCTGTGTTCATTGTGTATTTTGACCGATCACACGGGTTGTTCTGGAGCGCAGGGCCTGCTACGCCAGCTCGACGTCTCTTAGGCGGTCGCGCCGTCGCCTGGCCTCAGCTGCCGCCGGCGCGACCTCCCATCTGCCCGCCGACACCAGCGCGGAGGGGCTGGGCTCCCCCAGCTCCTCCAACGCGGAGCAGCAGCTGCACGAAGAGCAGCTGCTGCTGGCGGCTGGGGCGGGCGGCGGCGCGGCGGCGGCGGCGGCAGCAGCAGCGGCGGCAGCAGCGGCCGCCGAGGCTGCGGCGGCGGGCGGGTCGCCGCTGTCCCCTGTCTCTGCGGCGGCAGCGGCGGCGGCGATGCAGCGGGGAGGGCCGGGCGTGGACGAGCGGGCAATGGCGGGTGCCGTGCAGGTGCGCCGCTGGGCCGCCAGGCTAGATCCTGTACCCATGCTTACCCATACCGCATGGCCGCGCACCTTGCCTTGCCTCCCTCCCTCACCCTGTAAATCCTGCACCGTCGCCTTGCCACCACCTGTGTCCAGCAACACAGCTAACACGCCTCCCAGCCGTTCGGTCGACTGGCACACACCACCACCACCCTAAATTGACGTACACCTTCACACCACGCTGCCGAACCGCAGAGCTGCATGTACGCCGTGGGCACTGCCGTGTCCTCCCACGGCCACCACCACCACGTGCACGGCCACGGCCACGGTCAGTCCGCCGGGGCCCTTAGCACCGCCGGACCCGACGCGCTCTTGATAGCGGAGGCACGCAGCCTGGTGGGCGCCGTACAGCCCGCCCTGGCGGCGACGGCGGAGCTTGGCGGCGGCGGCGGTGGCGGCGGCGCAGCGCTGCTGACGCCGCCGCGGCCGATAAGCCACAGCCGCAACGGCAGCCTGGTGACGACGGAGCTAGCGGCGGGGACGATGGCCGTGGCGGCGACGGAGGCGGCTGCGGCGGCGGCGCAGGTGCCCGCGGGGCTGCCAAGCAACGTCTTGGCGGCGAGCGCCGCCGCCGCCGCTGGCGCCGGCGGCGTCTCGACGGCGACGTCGTACGGCGCGAACCTGAGGCGGCGGCTGTGGCCGTGGGCCGCCGGCGGCGGCGTGGCGTCGGGCGCGGAAATAAGCGGCGCGGAAGGGGGCCCGGCGGCGGCGGCGGCGGGAGGTTCGGGGCATGCTCCTGGCGCTGGGGGTAACGACGGCGGCGGCAACAGCTCCGCGCACCACCGTGATAGCGATGCGGATGAGGACACGGACGACGAGCGCGACAGTGGAGCCAGGATCAGGGGGAGAGGGCCTGCTGGCAGGGGCCAGGCGGCGGCGGCGGCGGGGCTGGCTGGTCAGAGGGTCGGCGGCGGCGGCGGCGGGAGCCTGCTGGCAAACACCCAATCGGCGGGGGTGGCGGCGACGCGCATGCTGGGTGACTGGCTGTGGCGCGGCGGCGGCTTGTTCAATGCCTGTGCGGCGCCGCGGAGGCCCGCGGCGGCGGAGGCGGCGCGGGCGATGGCGGCTGCGCGGCTGGCGGCGGGAGGCGGCGGCGGCGGCGCGGGGCAGGCGGGAGCTGCAGGTGCTCGCGAAGGGCTTGGCGGTGAGGGAAGCGTGGGGCGTGGATTGGGATGCGATGCTTGGGGGAGTTTTGCCGTACCTTGCGGGTGGCGTGCGGACACGTTGTAGCTTGTAGGTACTCAACTGTTTCTCCTTCACGCTGTGCTGCACGCTGCATCTATTACAAAACATGAATGCGTGGATGGCTGCGCGCCTGGTCGCTGGTAGTTGCCTGGTCGCGGGTAGTTGCCTGGTCGCGGGTAGTTGCCTGGTCGCTGGTAGTGCCTGGTCGCTGGTAGTTGGCGCTGGTCAGGACGCGTCCAAGCGGGTCCTTGCCACCGCTCCTGAGTTACAAAGCCTCTAGCGCCAGTGCACTGACACCATTGGCGCTGCTTCCGCCACATTCTGCATGCGCCAACAGGTCCATACAACGAGGAGGAGCCGTCGGACGGGGAGGAGAGCGATGACGAGGGAGGGTCCTCGTCGCCCTTGGGCGAGGACGGCCGTGGGGAGGAGGAGGACGGGGACGAGGACGAGGAGGAGGAGGAGGAGGAGCTTCTGCGTGGTGCCGCCAGCGGCCGCGGCGGGCGAGGCGGGGCGGGAGGGGAGGCCGGCGGCGTCGGCCATGGTCACGGACACCCCGGGGGCCCCCAAGGGGAGGAGCAGCTGCAGGTGAGGGCCGGTTGGAGGAGGAGTGGGGTCATGTTGGGCGGGATGGAGGCTGTAGGCTGTCGTCCGGCAGGGAGATCTAAAGTTCTCGCTTGTGACGCGCTTCCTGCGGACCCTTCCGTACTTGCCATTTGCGCTTACACCCGCCTTTATGTTAACTCCCTACAACGTGTGTCGCGCTCAGGCGGGCATCACGGCTGTGGTGGCGGCCGTGACCAGCGGGGCCTCCGCTGGCGGCGCGCGGCGTGCAGCGGACGACGCCACGGAGCGCGAGGCGGAGAGCGTCTTCCGGGAGGTGGGCGCGCCGTCGTACGGCAGGGGTCGTACGACAGGGACAGCGCCCGCCGCAGCGGAAGGCGGCGCTGGGCGGCGCGGCGGCGGCGGCGGTGGCAGCAGGCGCTTGGGTGCTGGTGCTGGCGGGAGCGTCAGCATGGGGGAGGGCTTGTCAGGTGCTGCCGCCGACGGCAGCGGCCACCGTCGACACCGCAATGGGAGGCAGCAGCAGGGGCAAGAGCTTCGCCAGGGGCAGGGAGAGGATGTGGAGGAGGCAGGGACGCCCGCGGGCCGGAGGTCGCTGCACCGGGGTGCCTCGGACTCCGGTCTACGCAGCAGCGTGGGGGCCGCCGCCGGGAGCGGCGCGGCGACGGGAGCGGAGGCGGAGGCGGGTGGCGGCGGGGAGGGTGTTGCCAGTCTCGGCGCGACGCCGACGGGAGACAGGGAGCGCCATGCAAGCGCCGGCAGCGGCGGCGGCGGCGGCGGCCACGCCGGCATGTCGCACTACGAGACGCAGATGTACAAGCGCAAGCTGTACCCCGCTGGCCGCATCCTGCACCTGTTCCCCGCCGCCGCCATTGCACACCTGCCGCAGCAGCAAGCCTTGGCGGCCATGGAGGCGGAGGATGCTGCCGCCGCCGCCGCCGGAGGCGCAGGGGTGCCCCCGCCAGCGGCGGCCCAGCACTCCTTCGCGGCAGCGGCCTCGGCCGCCGCCGCCGGCGCCGCCGCGGCGACCAACCCGGTCGATGCGGCAGCGGTCGCCAGCGCCGCCGTACGGCAGCCGTACGTGCTGTACGAGATTCCGGACCCGCAGGCGTACAGCCGCGTGAAGCTGTGCCGTACGATGGTTTCGGACCACCTGATCCCGGCCTACCTGACGTCGCTGGAGAGTGTGTTAGAGCAGCTGGAGGCTAGGCAGGAGGCGGCGGCGCGAAGGGCGTGGGAGGAGGCAGAGGAGCGGGAGAGGAGGGCGGCGGAGATGCACGGACGGATGCAGCGGGAGGAGGAGGCGGAGTGGTAGGGGCCCAAGGGGCGGAGGGCAATTGAGCGAGGAGAGAGCCTCTTTGGGTAGACAGATGCCTCCGGGCTACGGGCTGAAAGCCATCAACGGGAGGAGGCGGCGGATTGGTAGGGGGCAGGGACGGGTGCAGAGGGAGGAGGAGGCGGAGTGGCAGTAGGCCGGGGTGACTAGAGGTGGCGCGCTGAAGCGGAAGGTGGGGCAACAGGAGAGGCTGCCCTGCATTAGGAGAGTGATGCTGGAGTGAAGGCGCGGACCAGGGAGCAGGCTAGCACATTCCAGTGGTACAGGAGGCGGCTTGTGTATGGAGAGGAGGGAAGGGTGTAGGCCCATCGTTTGCTGTAGCTTGTGCGCGATGACGCGCACGCTGTACCATAAGCAGGATGGTGGGAAGCGCGTTGTAGAGCAGCTGTGCACCAAGAGAAGAGGGTATTGTAGTGCCAGCAGATAGCCGTTACAAACACTGGTTTGTGTATTATTACTCGTGCTGCCTGATTGACATTTGGGGTTTGCTGCTGAGCGTATGCACTCCGCCTTTTAACACGCCAGCTGAGAGCTGCGCGGGAGGTGAGGGAGCGGAAGTTCCGAGAGGGCGGTTAGCGCGAACGATGTCATTTCGTCTATCTAGCCTGGGGACTGGGATCGGGGCCTACCATGTGTTAGGTGCAGATGCAGAGACCTCCCCTGCCACGGCTTACTGGTAACAGACCCGGCTAGAAACGATGTGGTACCAGCGTGGTATTTGCGTGGTGCCGCACATTCTACGCACATCCTGATGGAGGGTAGCGGTACTACTGCTTACAGCAATTTGTGCTGTGGGGCTCGCCGCGCTCGCACGTACCGTACGAGTACGGTTTGGGGGCCGGCTTCATTGTATCCGTAGGTTTGCACGGGGAGGACCGCCGTAGGAGCGGCGGGCATGGAGGGCGGCCAGGGCCCTCACACGGAGGCGGGGCAAGCCGATGCCGTTGTACTGTCCGGCTTTCGGCTCAGCATGGAGCATGGTGCCGTGGTCGCTTGACGCGAGTGTCACTACTGCAGCCATGTACTCTGAGGCTTGTACGCACAGCACTCAGCAGTGTAAGGCGTTACGAGGCTGAGATTGGCATGCCGCATGGCGTAGAGGTTGCTGGTTCATTATTTATTATTACAGCAACCCTTCCCGGGGATCAGTCATCCAGGACACTAGCGTCACCAGGGGATGCCCCTGACGCCTGAGGGCTGGCTGGCTGCCGTACCGTTGACGACAGCATCCAGTCAGTCCCGATCCAGTCCACGGAAACTTCCTCTGGCTCCTCGGGTCAAGTCCCTGGCGAGCGCCACCTTTGGGTGCATGTCAAGGGCTCCCCTGGTGCAGCTACCGTACTGGCTACCGTACAACTTCCTTCACGTTTGGCGCGCGACATTGGCATCAACGGCCCGATCACAGCGTAATCCTGTCATTAATGTCAAATACGCCATCCTGGTCGGAGCGACAACTGCTTGTTTAGCTAGAGATCGTAGAGAGAGCGGGTCGGAGGGTCGGTCCTGCTAAGTTACCACCCCGGCTAGGTGAGATTCCCGCATTTTAGGCATTCGACATTGCTCAGTAATTGCCAGGAGTGTAAGTCCACTCGTCGTTGCACAGAGTTGTGCTTCATGACTCCTTCGGTCGCGTGCTGTCCTTCAAATGCATTCTCGAAACATGCGAGTCAAGCCTACGTGATCCAAAGGGAGTCCATAACTCTGTCACGCACCTCTGTATTAGGCGTTGAGCCCCTTGCTGACTTGCGGGTGCCTGCACGGGCCCCCCTCCTCCCCTCTTTCCCTAGCCCCTCAACAAGCACGCCTCCCAGGCACCAAGGCGGGGACCTTGCCAGCTCTTCCCTTGGGTCTAAGGATGGGGAGCCGCTGCCCCAGCGACTGGGTCCTTCGCCAGCTGCCCACAAGCCTCCAACTGCACATCATGTCCTTCCTGCCCCCCAACGACCGCGCCCTCAGCGGCCGCCAGGTGTCCCCCGACGCAGCCGACAACCTTAGCGAGCCCCAGCACTGCACCGTCTCCCTGTCCCAGCAGCTTCCCCCCCACGCCTTGCCCTGGGCCGTGGCGGCAGGGCAGCAGCACGTGCGGCAGCTGACTTTCCGCCGCAAGCTGTGCCTGCTGTGCACCGCTGCCGCCAGCGGCAGCGAGGTCAACTTGGAGGTGGCGTGGGCGCTACTGCAGCCCAGCATTTGGCCGGAGCTGCTGCAGAGACCCAACAGCTGGAGCGAGCACAACAGCTTTTCAGATGTGGGCGTGGCGGCGGTCACAGCCGGTCAGCCGCAGGTGCTGGACTGGCTGCTGCGCCACTGCCCGGCCCTGCTCCGCCCCGACCGCACGCTTGCTGCAGCTGCAAAGCACTGCAGCCTGGCGGGGCTGCAGGCAACGTGGTCGGCATTGCAGCGCGCTGACTGCCACGGTTGCCATCTCCCTCGCGTGGAGCTAGACCAGACGGTGCTGAACGCTGCAGCGGAGTCGGCGGATACGCAGGACGCGGTGGAGAAGATGGAGTGGCTGCTGGCGGCGGGTGCGGGAGAGTGCTGCCTCAAGGAGAGCACCGCCAGGGCAGCTGCCTGCGCTGGGGACATGCGCCGCCTGCAGTGGCTGCAAGGCAAGGGCTGCCCCTTCAGCAACGGGACGCACAGCGTCGACATGGGCAGCTGGGTCCAGGACGCCTTCCCGGTGGTTCTGGAGCGCGCGGACTTGGGCCTAATGCAGTGGCTCGTGGACGAGGCGGGTTGCCGGTTGCCGCAGGAGGGTGGGCATGATGGCCGGAGCTGGCTGCCCCTTTTTGAGGCGGCGGCCAAGAGCACCGACGGTGCGGCAAAGCTGGCGTGGCTGCAGGAGCGGGGCGCACCATCGCTGGCGGCTCTGCGTGACAGGGACGCTGGAAGGGCGCTGCGGGGCCTGATCTCCATAGCTGTGACTGCAGGCCAGGTGGCAGCGGTGCGCTACCTGCTGTCTCTTTACAGTCCCGGGGCTGGGCAGCTGGGGAGCTGGGCCGCGGCAGCAGGGGAGGCGGCAGCTGATGGTTCGAGCGGCAAGTGCATGGCCGAGTGCCTCCGCCAGGCTGGATTCCAGCTCCACGCCAGTGCCTTCACCGCCTGTGCCAGAAGCGGCAACTTGGCAACGGTCCGGTGGCTCGCGCTCGAGGCTGGGGTCTCAGCAGCTGGGGTGGGTGTGTGTGAGGTGATAGGGGCCTGGCCCAAGAGGACGGCAGCTGACAGCCGGGGCCTGCTGGAGGCGGTGCAGCTGCTGGTGGTGCGCGCGGGGTGCGGAGGCGGGGAACTGTCCTCGGCGCTTGCGTACGCAGCAGAGCGGGGGCACGTCCGTCTGCTGCAGTACCTGTTGGAGCAGCACCCGGCAGAACGGCCGAACAGGGAGACGGTGGTAGCTGCGGCCATGGGGGGCTGTGAGGCCCTGCTGGAGTGGCTGGTGGAGCAGCACCCGGGCTGTGTTGCGGGCAGTGCGTACGCGTGTCCTTACCACGTGGCAGCGAAGCAGGGGGACAGGTGCACGCTGGCCGCCCTGCGGCGGCTGGGCGTGCCGTGGGGAAGCGGGTGGAACGTGGTGAGGGCGATCGTGGCTTGCTGCCCCATGCCGGCTGTGCGCTGGATGGCGGAGCATGGCCTGCCCGTGGGGCCGAGGTTCGCCATTGAGAGCATTGTGGAAAACAGGGCGGACTGGTACGATGCGGAGACAGCGGCGTGGATGCGGAGCCTGCCTGCAGCGGCAGAGGGCTGACGCGACACGGGGAAGGGGGGTGGGGGGTGCCGAAATTATATGCCGTGGCATGAAATGTAGCTAGCATGGCATGAGTCAGGTGGTGTTGCTTATTGGTAGGGGTCGGCGCATGCCTGCTGACTTTGAATTGCGTAGGAAGCTGTGGGGCTCACTATTCGGGGCCGGCTCAACTGTAGGAGTACACCGTCGAGGGTAGAGCGGCGGACGTGTGAAGGAGGGCACGCGGCAGGGTCGTCATGCTGAAGCGCGGCACCGTGCGTGTGTCGTACATCGCACGGCCCAGTCTGTGTGTAATGTCGATTGCCTAGTCTGCCTTATCAGCTTGGCATTGACTCTGGGGCCTTGATGTACGGACATGAGTCAGGGGATCTCCCTGTGTGTCTCAGGAGCGCACTTTGGGGCATGTGTGCACAGCACTCTGGAGTGTGTAGTAGCACTGCGCTGACCTACCAGTACCGGTGAGGTCGAGGGGAACGCAACCGACTCGTGCTTAGGCCCTCTATATTGCTGCTGCCAAGCCAATTGAACGCCTGGCCACCACTGCCGCCGCCCTGAGTCCCTGTCCGGGTCCAGCTGCCGGTCCCGGCTGCGTCCTTGGCCCTGATGCCTCTTACGTACCCTTTGCGGTGCTCTGGGTGGGTGGTGGTGCTGTTGTAGCGTTGTCGTGCGCTGTAACCCACGCTGGAGCGGCCCTCATGCCCATGTGCATGTGTCGGGGTGTAGGACGTCGGGGGGCCCGAGCCACCGCCGCTGCTGCCAATGTTGCCCACTTTGTAGTGTGTATACAGTGTGCATTCCTTCCTGGCGCTACTTATAGAGGAACACGAACCTTGCAACGACGACACGGCTCAATCTTAGCACACATTACGGGTTACCTGTGACCCCCTGGTGACCCATGACTAGGGCCAGGCCGCCCGCGCTTGCTTGTGAGTCAAACTTTACGGATCATTGCGGGCCCCCTAAAACCGACATCCCGAGCTCGTGCCGCACGATCTCGAGCCTCGCCCCCTGGAGACGGGAGCAGTGCGGAAACACCAGTTAACCATCGTATTGCTTGTATGCTTCGCATCCATGTTATGGAAACACATTGATACATTGGTACCCTTCTCCTCCAGCCGTGGGCGCGCTGCCCTGATTGCCACGCTCTCACAAGTCAGTCTCCTCGTGCTTGCGTGGGCTTGCAACACCAGATGCCGGTACCACCTATCTATCCGCTATCCCTACTGGCCACTCCGACACCAGCGTAACACCATGGTACGACCACCCAGTACACATCTACCGTAATACACATACACATGCCTACTAATCCCCCCTGCCTCTCCGCCACCAGCGTGGACACCATAAGAAAGGTCAGCAGCATCCACCTGGCACAATCAGAGACCATTTACCGTTTACCTGTCTACTGGCACCCCGTCCTCGCTGGGCCGGTGCAGCAACCTGACACACACGTACACACTCTACTGCCCCCCGGCCTCTCCGCCACCAGCGTGGACACCTTGGGCAGCCCCGCGTCGTCCAGGTAACGCACATATTCAAACTACTGGCCTACCCCCAGCCCCCAGCCTCGCTTCGGCCACCATCTCCGCACAATAACAGGCCCCTACTGGTCCCCCGGCCTCTCTGCCACCAGCGTGAACACCATTGTACGGACACGAGCAGCTGCAACCACATGTACCACACATACACAGTTTGACACATACGCAACCTACTGCCTTACCGGCCTCTCCGCCACCAGCGTGAACACCTTGGGCAGCCCCGCGTCATCAGGCCGTACCCCTGGCTCCTCATCCAGCAGCACCACACGCAGCCCGCTAACACACACCGCGCTCACCACCTCGCCCAGGCCCCACCGCCGCAGCAGCACCGGCGCGCCGCCGCCGCCGCCGCCGCCGCCGCCGCCACCGTACCTTGCTGACCCGCCGGGGTCGTCGTCAGAGGCTGCTTCTACCGCTGCCGCCGCCGCGTTCTCGTACTTGGTGTAGGCCACATCGGAGGCGGCGAGCTGCGTACTGAAGTAGTCACCAGTAACCTGCAATGGGCAACAAGGGGGCTGTGTAAATGCACTTGCTCAGGTGGTTAAGTGCAGGGTGTGGGTGCCGAGATGCGCAGGGACGCACAGAGTAGTCTTTCGTCGACCTGGGTTGCCCGAAAGGGTAAGGAGATGGGAACCACGTGCGCACGGTGAACAGTGTGCGCTGGGGTGGATGCCCGGCGCTTGGCCCAGTGGCATGGCGCATGGGCTGTACGGAGGCTAGCAAGGCTGCACAAGGCTCGCAAGGCTGTACGGAAGCTCACAAGGCGACGTGCTGCTAGCATGCGGCCTGGGCAGCAACCGAGCCCTGACCGCGCACCAAATGCGCGCCAACGCACCCCATGACCCACCTTGTGCTTCTTGCCCTTTGTTGTGATAAGCTTGGTGGACACGGGGTGGAACTCGCGCAGGATGACGCGGCCGCCGGGGCGCAGCAGCGGCAGCACCACGCCTGCAGCAGGTCGTAAGCAAGGGCGGCGAGGGAGCAGTTTAGGTCAAACAGGCGTACGGCATGGCTACCGGTATACCACGTGCCAAGGACACCAGTGCTGCTGCGCTTCATTGAAAGGCATATAAAGCAAAGCGCAGCTGCAGCGGCGGCGTGCGGTGCTGCTGTAGTATAGAGGGATGCGGGATCACGACGACGACGTACCAATAATACCGTACATCATATCAGGAATGATTAAGTACCCACCTCCGAGTAGCTGCCTAACGTCCACGAAGTAGTACAACACCCGTTGTAAGTGCATAGGACGAACACAAAATTATGCACCAGAAAACAGATCACCACATACTACTAACATGCTCGGTCCTCACCCCCGAACAGCTCTCGCAGGTCCACGAAGTAGTGCAACACGCCCATCTCCAGCAGCACCACGTCGAACACCGCACGGCCCGCCAGCGGGCAGGAGGGGCTGAGCGCGGGCTCAGGCCTGCCAAGGGGTGTCGTCATGCAAGAGGCAAGTGGGAGCTGTCAGGAGGGTGCTAAGGAGCAGCACGGGGTGTTTGCACGGGGATACGACGCGGGGTGCTCGGTTTTTCGACGGTGAGTCCGCGGCAAAAAAAGTCAAGGGGAGGGTGGAAGAACAGGCCGTATGCCGTATCCGTATGCTCACCCAGCTCCACCGTCTTGCTGCTGCTGCTGCCGCTGATGGCGCTCCTGCTCCGTCTCCTTCAAACTCAGCACGTCGCACACCACGTACTCGAAGGAGCAGCCGCCAATGGAGATGGGGTCGGCAGCAGCGGCAGCGGCTGCGGCGGAGGCTCCCTCAACGGCGGTCCCAGCATGCCTGGCAGAGCCTGGCCCACCGCCCTCCCCGCCTGCGCAATGTTTCCCCGCCCCCGCTGCCACCGCCGAACCAGCAGCCGTCCCCGCCTCCGCCGCCGCTGACCCCGCCTCCGCCGCCGCCGCCGCTGACCCCGCAGCCGCCGTCGCTGACCCCGTCCCCGCCGCCGCCGCCGCCATGGCCTCCGCCGCCGCCGCCGCCAGCTGCCGTGCGTAGGCCGCGTTGCCCGCCGACGCGTCCACCACCACCGCCCGCGCCGCCCCCATCGCCGCCAGCGCAACCGCCTTGTGGCCGTGGGAGCCAAGCAGGTTGGCCACGTGCAGCCCGGCCAGGGGCGGGGAACCTGCAAGGGTTGATGTGTGCAGGCTCAAGCCAGCGGGCTGTATAGTACAATGATTGCACACGGCGGCTGCACTCTGGCGGTTGGAGCACCGTCTTGTGGCCGTGCGAGCCCAGCAGATGGGCCACGTGCAGCCCGGCAAGGGAGGCGAGGCTGGAAGGGCGGGTGGTTTGCAATCCACTCTTTCCCATTGTCCGGTTTGAGACCACGGCAGGCTGACACGTGGACGCCAGCGGGCTGTCGTACCGTGGCACACTTTTCAACGGACAGAAGGCGTCAAGCAAGCATCTTGCAGAGGCACCCACCCGGCAGCTGCAGGTAGGGCAGCAGGGGGCCCAGGGGACGTAATATTAATACTTTTGTACATTATAATGATAACAGGAAGCACCCACCCGGCAGCTGTAGGGCAGCAGGGGGCCCAGGGGACGTAAATTTATTGAATATATTGTACAAGGTGATGATAATAATACAACAGGAAGCACCCACCCGGCAGCTGCAGGTAGGGCAGCAGGGGCCCCAAGGCGCGCGCCGGGTCGCGGAGCAGCCGCCCCGCCGCCTCCTCCGGCGGCCCCCAGCGCGCCACCCAGGCGTCGTACGCCTGGTCGCGGCCCCACGCCGCGCAGTTGTGCGCCGCCAGGGCCTGCAAACAGTGGGGAGAGCGGCTTTTGTCAAGGTGGTGGCATTGTACCCCTGGTCCCGGCCCCATGCCGCGCAGTTGTGCGCCGCCAGGGCCTGCGTTACAGGAGGGGAGAGCGTTGAAGAGGTCTTGTCAGGCGTAGGTGTGTGACTGTTGTACGGGCAGTACGGCCGAGAGCCTGTGCGGGCCAGTGCATCAGGAGGGGTGCACTGCACGGCCGCGGCGGAGCGGCTGGCAGCTGCCCTGATGAGACGTAGGTGTTGGCAGTTCGTGCAAGACGCACTTCGCGTGTCACGTGGCGTGCGGGTGTGCTCATGCCCTCATGCGTGTCGCGTTCTCGTGAGTGTTGGCGGTTGGTAAGCTGAGTATACCGCACACCCTCCCTGCCCCCTGGCCCTGCACCCACCCGCTGCAGCTCCCGCAGCGCGGCGGCGGCGGCGCCCGCCAGTGGCCTGTCGCCCGCCCTTTCCGCCTCCACAGCCACGCCGTACAGCGATTGCGCCCACACCTGGAGGCCGTACGACAGGTGAGGGGGGGGTGCCGATGGAGGTGCCGCAGTCGGCCTGTCATGTGCTTCATACTGACCATTTACAACACACTGCCCCTCTACCGAGCGTCAAGTAGGCGTAGTTGGAGTACCAAAACACCAACCATGTACTCCGTTCCACGAACAGGCTTCTGCTGCTTTGCAAGCCTTCCGCACCTGAGGCATCCCTGGGCGTGGGTTCAGACCCAAGGTCCCGGCACCAGAGCCAGAGGCGTCTCCTGGGTCCCCGGACCCCCGTAGTTGCTGATCCCGGCTGTGCTGCGTGGACATGCCTTTAGGGTGGTCTAGTTGGGTGTTGTGGGCGATGGTGGGCGTCAGCAGCACCCGCCACGGCTGCGCCCTCAGCACCGTGTTGTAGGTGCACGACACGCGCACAGCCACAAACGCAGGTGCTGCCTCTTGCCCTCCTGAAGCGCCAGCTACTCCAGCTCCAGATGCGGCTGCTGCTGCTGTTGTGGTGCTGGTGCTCCTGGACGACGGAAGGGCGGTGGTCATAACGAATGCGGCACGGCCTCCGGGTAGCTCGCACAGGGGCCCCACGCGCCACCCGGAGCCTGGGCGGCAGAACATGGCGTGCACCGCCTGCAGGCGACCGGGCAGCAGGGTGTGGTAACTTTAGGCAGCAAGAATGTTTGTATTTGGTGGTCAGTTTGTGGGGTGGCTGGTGTAAGTCGCCCCTAGAACATGGCGTGCACCGCCTGCAGGTTATGCGGGCAGCAGGGTGGGTAAATTTGGTGGGGTAACGTCAGGAGGAAATTTACTCTGAGGGGAGGATAGGGTCCAGGGTGGTGCCCCGCCTGCAGGCGAGCGAAGAGTGCGGTAACGTCAGGGGCAAGAAGACTGAGAGGGGAAGGAGTTGTATTGTGCGGGTGGGTTGCGCACGTCGTATATGGATGGGGGCTGGTAGGGGGCCCTTCCAGCGGGCCTAGGCGCCTTGGGATGTGATGCTACCGCGACACGCACACGCGACATGCTTGCCGGCGTTGAGTTGCACTGACACGGCGCATCACAGCACGTGTGCAAGTGCGCATGCATGACGGCATGTCACTGCACTGGCACGGCGTATTAAGGGCCGCAAGGGAGTGCACCAGGTCTGCCTGCCCACAGACGACAGGAAAGCCGCACCACACCCACCGGCATGTTGTCCCACTGCACCTCAACACACAGCTCCGCCATAGCCTGCGCCTGCTCCTGCTCCTGCTGTCCCTGCTGCCCCTCCTGCTGCTGCCCCTGATCCCCGCCCTGCTCCTCCTGCTCTAAAAGGTCCGGCTCCTGTTGCTGCAGTTGCTGCAGCGGCCGCGGCGGCAGCAGCTGCGCTCCCTGCAGCCACGCGGCCGTGGGCCCCACCGCACAGTACGCGTACCCCGCCTCGTCCAGCGGCCGCACCACACGCAGCAGCAGCCGCAACAGGGGCGGCAGAGCACCCTCCACGCCACTGCTGCTGCTGCTGCCTGCTCCACTCCGACTTCCCAACGTCCGAGACGCCCCAGGTGTCTGTAGCTGTGCGCCGGCCGAGGAGGTGTCCCCAGTGCTCACAGAGCTACCCAGCTGCCCTGTGCGCCCCAAATGCCCCAGCCCGCCTGCTGCAACGCCTGCGCTGCCGCCTGTGCTCCGCCCTGCCAACTGCCCCTCGCTGGACCCGCTACCTTCCCTGCCAGTGTACTGTTCAGGATTTTGCTTCTGCTCCTGCAGCCCATTAGGCTTCATCTGTTGCTGCTGCTGCTGCTGCCGCTGTGGTGGCGGCCGCTGCTGCCTTCCTCGCCCCGCCTGTGGGGAGGAAGGGGTCCTGCTGGTCCCTTGGCCCCCGCGCCCCGCTCTGGGCCCCGCGCCGACCGCCACATCCCGGGCACTCGGTGTCCCGACCGAAGGCACAGCTGCAATTCCAGCTCCGCTGCCTAATGTCACGTGATGAGTTGAAGCCGCAGTTGCTGCTGGCACTGCGATGCCCCTGTGCCCAAGAGGTGACGTGTGCCCAAGAGGTAAGGCCACGGCGCCAACTGAACCCGCAGCGCGGGAGGGGGCATGTGCTTTGGGCAAACCCCAGGCGGCACTGGGCCGAACGCCACAGGGGCCAAGAGGCCTGCTGCAGCTCAGCCCTGTGTAGGCATGCAAATCTGTATGCCTCCAGCAGCGCAGGAGTAGGCTTTTCGTCCTTGGAACGCAGCCTGGCTGCAGCATGGCTGAGGGCGGCACCCCTGCCTGCACTTGCGGCAGGCGTGCCGCGATGGGGCAGCTACCGGCAGCTGCCCACGCGGTCAACGGCCCGGTCAACGCAGCAGCAGGCAGGTGCGTGCGGTGGGCTGAGAAGCTTCCGAGCTGGAGGTTGTACTTACGGAGACCCCAGGGGCTGGTACTGAGCCCCGCGTGGTTGCCTGAGGGCACGTTGGGATGACACGCTCAGGTGCCATGCCACGCCAGGTGCCATTCAGTGTCGGAAACTGTGCCGTGTCGTCATTTAGACGGAGCATTATGTGTACCTGGTGTTGCCTGGCTGAGCGCATTCTGGCTTAGAGCATACAGCAATATGGTAGGAGGCCCCAAGGCCAAAGGGCGAGGCTGCGCAGCACGGGTCACCGGGCGCGAGACGAAAACACAATCAGGCGCTTGGTGACCTACTTGGCAACCGAAGCGCATGCCTATAGTATTTATCACGTGTAATGCGATATACTCACGTTGCGGCGACCCCAGTGAAGCGCCTCCGGGCAAACGGCCCGCCGACGCGATGCCGCAAGTCATGTTACGTGTCATCGCATTTTCCGTTTAACATTTTGCCAGTGCTCTATTATCAGTGCCGGTAGATAGATGAAGTGCATGCTTTGGCGGCGAAGGAATTTGCCCCTGTCAGGTCGGTTGCCTGCTCCGTACATGCACGTGTCATCGGCCTGAATGGGACCAGGCTTACCTTGCCTCCAGTTCCAGATGTGGGTCCCGGCAACTCACCAATGCTGCGAGTCTGGAGCCTTTCCTCATGTCTAACTGTGGGGGCATACCGCCCATGGGCCCTTCGGCAGGAGCAGTCCCGCCATTGATTCTGCTGTCGTTGTGCCCTGGCGTCCCCACCCTCGCCCGGCGCGGAACACAGGCCTCAGTTTAGGGTGAGGACTACATTACTGCAGGAGATTAGGGAGATGAGGGGCGGATGGGGACAGCGAGGAGCGGGGTTGCGGGGATGCGGGGTGCTGGCTTTGCGGTGTCGTACAGCACGCAGGGTCAAAGCTTGGCCCTCAGCCGACAGCCTTCGGAAACATCAATGACTTGTCATACTTAACAGCCAGCTTGCGTCACATGATACTGGACAAGGCCTGCCTGGGATGGCGCTACGGACTAAACGCTACCCATGCTCAGGAAGGCCTGGTTACCCTAGCAAACAAAGTCCTTCAGCAAGCTCTTCATGGTTCAGAGCCGACGCTTACGTCGCAAGACGTCGCAGCAGCTGAGGGCGCGTCCAATGACCTTGCTGCAAACGAGAAGCTCTTTCCCACGGCGTGTCCATCGAAGTCACAAACAAATTTCACCGAGTACTGTCCTAGCGATGAAAGCACTTCGGCGCTCTACGCCCTCTTCTCACTTGCGCTACGGCACTCGGCCCCTTTGCCGACCATTGAAGGCACCCGGTCTGCATACGCCGTGATCCGTCGAGTGCTGTGCCGTAAACTAACATTCGCCAAACACGACATAGTTTCGTGTGGCGTATCTATAAGCCAGGTGCTGTTGGGCGCCGACGTGCTGCGGTGCTATTCGCACCTCTTTCGAGAGGCCGGTGATTTGCTACAGCCGGCAGTAGCTCTACACTTCCCCTCGCAACCGGAGAGCGCCAGCTCGGCAGCACCATCGGGCGGGGAGCCAAGGCAGGCTGCGGCATCTACAGCAGCAACGGGCCACAGCGGGGAGCAGCAGCCGGAGCAGGGGGCGTGCAACTGCGGGGAGGGCGCACCGCAACAGCCATCCAGGTCCCCTTCGCCGAACCCACTGCTGCTCTGCTGTGAGCTCGGTGACATCCTTGCGTTCCTAGAAGCATCGATCATCCTGTGTCGGAACCCGGCTGTGGCTGCGGAGGTCATGATCAATGCCAGCGGCAACACTGGCAGTGGCGTCAGCCGTGGCGGCGGAGGGGGAGGAGGAGGAGGAGGGAGAGGAAGAGCCACCCTTACCAACGACCTCAAGCGACGAGCACGCGAGCAGCTCCAGTCCTCCTGGGTGCTGGAGCATCACGCGCGCATGCTGCTGCTGTGCAGCGAGGGGGCCATAGCGGCCGGCGACGGCCAGCAATGCCATGAGGCACAGGGTGTCCAGTTGGACCTCCTACAGCAGCTGTGCGGCGTGCTCGACACTACGGAAGCGGGCCTCAGGAACCTGGTGCGCCGCCCCTGCGGTTGCGCCCTGGCCGCGACCCACATGGCCCGCGTGTGCGCCGCCCTGGACGGTGGCCACGCGTTTGGCACGGTCAGGCCCGCACAGCTGCTGCTGCATGCCTGCCGCAGGGAAGACACTGGGCACCTAGAGCGCCCCGACCCCGCGGCCCTGGCGTACGACGCTTCTGTACGGAACCTGGGCCGAGCAGTCAACCTGCGGCCGGCGGCGGACATCCTCCAGGGCTGGTCAGAGCTCCTGAGGGAGCACGTTGTGGTGCTACCGTGTGGAGCCGGTGGCACGGGGCCCGACGGGAGGGGGGACAGCGATGCAGGCGACCCGGCCAAGGGCCCGACGGGGGCATCCCCTGCCGGGAACATGGCAGGTGCCGCAGAGCTCATCTCCAGACTTCCGCCGCACAACCGCTCCGCAACCGTCACGCTGTGCCTGCGCCTGGCCAAGGGGGTGCTGGCCCGCTGGGGTGGGGCGTTGCCTGAGGGGGCGCAGCTGTACACGCTCGGCAGCGGCAGTGTTGGCGCCCCGCTCCTGCCCAAGGTGGGCGGCTGTGCGGTGCTGTACCACGCCCTGGCGTGTTCCCGGCTGGCGCTGCTGCAGGCCGTGCGGGGCCGGGAGGAGGTGCGGGGGCGCACGCAGGCGCAGCTGCGGGCGTGGTGGGAGACGTACGTGGCGGCGGTGCAGCACCCGGAGGCGCTGGCAGTGGGCGTGCCGGCCAAGATGCCCAAGCCGGCCGAGCGCTCAATTGGTAAGTCTCACGCGCTGCTATTTCAGTAGTCCTGCGGACATAATACCGATTAAAGAGATTTGCCCTCGCATGAGAGGTCATCCTTCAATGCCCTCGCATGAGGTGCGTCGGCCATGCCAATGTTCGTCACACTGCCCGACAACCCCCAGGCCCTGTCGTTAACCTATGCGTGTGCAGCTTCCCTCCACTACGGCCCCTAGCGTCTGCCGCGCGCTTGTGGGCAAGCTGCTAGTTGGAAACGTGCTAACATGGCTGTCTTTTGTTGTCCCTTCGTTAATTGTGCCAGGCCCACAAGACCGCCCCTCCGCCGATACCGCCGCAGCGCTGGCGGCGGGCCTCCTGCCGTGCCTCACCCAGCAGGTGACCCGCATGGGGACAGGCAGCGGCGGCGGAGCCCGCCCCCCAGCTACCCAGCTGTTGACCTTCCATGGGCAGGGACGTTGCTCTTTGGGCCGCTGGGGCAGGTGGGGGAGCTGCTGTCGGCAGTGGGACGGCGGGTGCGGCGAGCGTTGATTGAGCTGCGGGCGGTGGCGGCTGCCGGTGAGCGGCATGGGAGCGGCGGTGGCGGGGGTGGGGGCGGCAGGAGCGTGGAGTGGCTGGCAGAGGTGGCGCAGGAGGGACTGCTCTTCGCCCAGGCGCGTTCAAGTGAGCTCAACAACCAGTTGTTCCACCGGAAAGCGTTGGACTCGGTTGCGACTCAGGGCGGCAACGGTGGGTCGGCGGCGGCGGCGCCCGGCAGTGCACCAGCCAGCCCGCAGGGGTCGGAGGCAGGGCGGTTTGCGGTGCGCTGGTCGTACGCGGCAGCTGAGCTGCTGCCGGCCATGTCCCTGGGTGTTGAGGTGTGCGCAGAGCTGCATCGTGAGGCAGCAAGGGCCGGGGGCGAAGGCCGTGCGGGTGGCCAGAAAAGCCTGGCAGTAGGGCTGGCCAAGCTCCACACCTTGTTGCATTGCACCTCCGTGGTTCTGGCGAACACGGCCCTCCTGCTATCAGCCCACAGCTTGGCGGCAGCTGGGGCGGGACAAGCTGCAGGCGGAGGTCCCTCCAGTACTGTAGACACGCCGTGGCGGCAGCTGCTGCTGCGGGACATGCGGCTAATGCAGCTGCTGGGGGCGGAGGTTGCACTGTGTGCGGCGGTGGAGGTGCAGGACACGCACGTGTGGAAGGATGGCACGCCGCAGCCGATGGTGGTGCTGCGCGAAGCCCTGTCCGTCGCGCTGCCCCTGGCTGCAGCGGCCTTCCCGGCGGAATTCCGGGCGGCGGTGGACTGGACAGGCACGGGCACAGGCGCAGTGGCGGCAGGTGTGCGAGGCGCGGCAGGCTCCTTCCCCGCGCCGTGCATCCCGCTGCCAGCCGTGCAGTCGGTGCTGGGGGATGAGGTGGTCAAGGACCAGCTGGCGCTCGTGACTTGTGTGCTGGGGGGCTTGGACCCGCCGCCGAGGCAGCTGTGGGGCGTGGCGTGCGACCTGTGGTCTCGGTATGGGGCGAAGCTGGGGCGGCTGGAGGGCATGGTGGGCCTGCTGCTGCCGCCGGAGCAGGCGCGCGCAGCGATGGCGGCGGCAGCAGCGGCGGCGGCCGCTGCTCAGGGTGCGGCTTGACGACTCGGATACCTTTATGGTGTGCGTAGGGGCGTAGGCAATACCGCACGTGCCATGCAGGGGTAGAGGGATACACCAGGCCGAGGAGGTCGGGGCGCTCTTGTAGTACAGTACAGGGATATAGTGGCTGCTTTGATGGTTGACCGTGTGCATGGCCTGACGTACAGACAAAGGAAGGTGCGGGGCAGAGCTAGCGATTAGCCATGAGCGCTTGACAGTAGACGCTTGTAGGAGCTTCGGTGCTACGGCATGCCGGCGTTGGAACACCTGTGTTAGGCCTTGGGCGCCGCATTTCTTACCCTGGGGTGTGACGAATCAAGCAAACGGTGCCGGTGCGTTTCCTTGTCGTACCCAAGTGTTAGGCTGGCCCCAAGGACCGCTGGAGTTTTGTGTCACCTGTATCAGACTCTGTGGACGGCACATGTAGACGAAGTTAAACCTGTGACTCAATGCTCAGTGCGGAGATAAGCAGGGGCGTAGAGGCAGCTGGCGGTGCTGACGTGGTGCGAGTGTTGGCCCAGATAGATGGGGACTGCGCAGCCATGGCCGCCGCCGCTGTGCGACAACATCGTATATGGGCTATAATTGCTGGGTACCGGCGCGTGATCGGAGGAGTGTATGAAAAGTTAAAAACAGTCAAGGCGCATGCATGCAGACTGCCAGTCGGCCTGGAACGTGTACCGGTATTTGCCGAGAGGCACATGACCATGCCGCTTACCGGGATGTGGTGGTCACAGCAGCTATCCTGTTCTTGCGCATGTGGAACAGGAAGTGACAACCATTCCTACTTGCCCCTACACAGTGCAATACCGGCATGTCTTCGTCTCTACATCTGCCGGGGGATGAGGCAAGATCCGGCCAATCATACGAGGGGCCCTCCCAATCGCTTGGGCCCAGGGGCGAAGACACGTGCCGGAAGGTGGGCTGGGTGCTTGGGCCGTTGCTGTGGCAGTAGCGAACGTTTGCTGGTACAAAACTGTACACGACAGTGTATCTTAAACCACAGCTTTTTCTAGATAGTTGACACTACTTGCCATTATTCTGTGGTTACTTCACATGTTCACAATCACAACGGGTCGAGGCGCTTGCTACCGTACCCATGCCCCCTGGGCTGCAAGGGTGACCCATGGGTCATGAGGCCGTTCCGGAGTCTTAGGCGTTAGGGACACACCCTTCAGCCTAAGACCTTGTTGCCCTGCCGGAAGACACACCATGCAAGTGAGTTTGCACAGTTGCATGCACAGCCGTGGAAAACAGTAAAGAAAGATCAACGCGTGCAGTTGGGGTACCGAGCGCGCGAGCGGTACAGGCCCACAAGGTTGCTTGACACACTAAGTGGCACTCGATACTGGTCAGAGCGCTTGCTGGCCTGAGGTAAAGGCGCGGCATGGTGGTTCCGGGACCTAACCCCAAGGCTCCTATCTTATTTCATTTTTTCCGAAAAACATCCCTAGGTGGCTGGGCTCATCTTACGATGGGGAGGGCGTTTGGGGACGGGAGATGCACCAGTAGGTGCAGCACAATGAGAGCAGCACATTGCACACACTTACACCATCAGGTGAATTAATTAAGGGCCTGGTCAAGGCGGTCGAATTTGCTCTAAACGAAAAATATGAGTTTTTCCCCAGGAAGATAGGAGCCTTGTGCGAAACGCGTCCAAGCTTACGTTGATTGAAGCTAGCAGATTCCCAAATCTCTTTTGTGTGCTGCTCATGCTGTGCAACTTCTAGGCTACCGGGTACTTGCCTGGCTTATGCTCCACAAGGTAAGGAGTTTGGGCGTTAGAATTGGCTTAGTCCCGATTCTCCCGGGAATCCGACCCGGGTTCGATTCCTACCTCGGGCGAGATTCCAGTCCTCGTCCGCCTGTGTGGTCTGCCCGGACCCACAGGGAAGGCGTGATGGTGGTAGGTGGCTACCAGTGGATGATGAACCGTCGGGCATCAGCTGGTGGATTTTTTTTTTTTTTTTTTCAGGAGAAGGGTTATGGGATTATCGGAGACCTATTTTTCTGTGGAAAGGTTTACAGGTAAGGAGACGGGAAGGGACAGGCCAGCGGGAGTCCAAGGCCCAACCAGCACAGGCAAGCACCAGCACCACCAAAGCCCAAACCCAGGAGTAATGTCGAGACCAGGGGTACCCCGGCCAAAACCGGCATGAGGATGCCGTGGGACGGCGCACAGAATCCAGGTAGCCCCCACCATACACCACCACTCGTGCGTGGCTAGGTACGTGGTGCCATGCATGCCTACCAGTACATGTATGTACGGGGTCAACTGCCGTTAACCGCCACCATCGGTGCAGGCCCCTCGGCGTCCGCTGCCGTCAACGGTGACAGCGACGGCGGCGGTGGAAGCAGGGGCTGTCCGGGCGCCATCCACACCGTCGTGCCGGGCGACACGTGTCACCTGCTGGCGCGCCAGTACGGCACGGACGGGGATACTCTGCATGAGCTCAACCCTGGACTCGACTGCAGCGGCGGGCTGAGGCCGGGGCAGGTGCTGTGCGTTACGGCCAACGCGACAGCAGGGACAACGGGAGGTGGGTCATGACTGGGTCATCAGCATTGTGTGAGCTGTGGGCTGATGCCGGGGCAGGTGCTGTGCGTTGCGGCCAACGCGATGGAAGGTAAGCCACCGGGTACCGGACGCACAGGATGCGTGGCTACGTCCAGGCATGAGTCAGCAGTGTTGGGCTGAATTGAAGTGCGCCGTGTGGAGCGGTTGGTTGAGAATAGTGTTGGGGATGGGGAGTGCGGTGTAGTAGTGGGAAGGTGAGGTAAGGGGCAGCAGGGGACGCAGCCGGGGGCGTTGGGGCGTCTGATAGGGGTACCATACTCGGCTCGCGGGCAAGGTGGCCAAGCTACAAGCGAATTGCATTATGGTACGCGAGCGGGAAATGGATTACCCTGAGAGTTTACCTCCCGCACGCTGCGAGTTCTGTGCTTGCTCGTACATATGAGCGTTCCTGTGTACGTACCGGTAATCCGCGTATGTGGGCTTGCCGTGCACCGTGCAGGCGGGCCACCGTCGCCGCCAACGCCACCGGCTACCGCTGACGGCGGGCACTGCCCTACCGGAGACCGAACCTACACGGTTTCGGTTGGGGACGTTTGCTACAACATCGCCGTGAGCTACGGGCTCAGCCTTGGAGCTCTACAGGTGGCCAACCCAGGGATCGACTGCGACAAGCTGTTTGTTGGCCAGGTGCTGTGCGTGCCTCAGGCCACAGCCACAGCAACAGCAACAGGTGAGCTCGGGGCCCTTATTCCTGCTCTTGATGTACTCCCATGTTTGCAGTTCGTTCACATGTGAAGTCGGGACCGTTGTTGCCTTGCTGGGTACGGTTGGCATGCGGTGCAGAGTTCCCGGTACATGCCAACCGTGCAGCGCAACAGAACCCGTGTCTCCGATGGCCGGCACCAGCAGTCCTGTGTAATGTATGCACGCATGGACGGTGCTGCAGATTTGAGATCACAGCTGAAATGGCAAGCAACCGCCTGCCCGTGCATCCGCTGCAGCGCTGCCCTCGCCGCCACCACCACCTCCCGCCGCTACCGCTTGTACCGGCAGCTTAACCCACACTGTGGTTGCAACGAGCGAGGGCAGGCAGCGGCTAGGGGTGGTGGTGGCGGGGACCAGGGGACATTTGCTACAGCATCTGACACGTGTGGGGTGCATAAGGAGCCCGACCATGGTTGGCGTGCACGCATTGCAAGAGCCTTAACACACCACCTGGCGTTGGCCATCTCTTCCTACCCACAAACGCCACATGCACCTGCCCGCATGCTTCCTGCACCAACCCTAAGCAACGCTTCCCACTTGCCCCCGTTAGATTCCTCCTGTGCATTTCGCCCGACACAATGCAGCGCCCCCGACGCCCCCCAACGCTGCAGCGGCCGCCATTGACAGCGACGGCGGCAGCAGCACCACCAGCTGCCCCGGCGCCAACCACACCGTCGCGTCGGGTGACACGTGTCAGCTGCTGGCGGGCCGGTACGGCACTGGCGTGGAGGAGATCCAGGCCCTAAACCCTGGGCTGAACTGCATCGGCGGGCTGCGGCCGGGGCAGCTGCTGTGTGTTACGGCCAACGCGACGGAAGGTGAGCCACCGGGCGCCGGACGGAGTGCGTGCGTGGCTCCGTCCATGAGTCAACAGCGCTGTGTCACAGTGATGGAAGGGGTGCGGGAAGGTGGGGTGCGTGGCTCCGCTCATTGACAGCAGGGTCAGCACGCAGGCTGAGTTGAAGGTGCAAAGTAGCCTGCGGCCTGCGGCGCCAAAGGGGACGTAGGTACGAGCGCAGTACCGTATTTCAGTCCCAGCGTGCTGCCCTTCTCTTAGGCTGTACCCTGGCACTTGTGTGTAGTAGGGGCCACACTGGAAGAGGGAGACTCCCTAGGCGGGAGGACACTCCTGGTGAGATTCCCCTGCCGTACACTTTCAGCCCCAGCGTGCTGCCCTCCCTTTGACCGCACGGTGTACCGGTACGTTGGGGTACGGCGCACCACCGTGCAGGCAAACCACCAGCCATGATTCGGATATACGACTAAACCGAGTGGACTGCACTCGCTCCTGCTGAAGCTTGGTAGAGTGTGCTCACGCGATGTCGTACATCATTTTGCCCTCTGCCCTTCCCTATCGCACCCGCGCCCGCATCCCACTGCACGCAGATCGGCTGCTCATCCCGGCCGTTGCAGCCTACGGCTCATCCGAGTGGGCTGATTACTGCAGAGGTCCTTGCGGGCCCCAGTACGCCATCGACGGCATTATCAACGATGACAACCGCATTTTCCACACGGGCTTCCCGCCCCAGGACCAAGGCCTGT
>VFQN01001975.1_pt1 | contig 32817 bp, 20 predicted proteins | sample 3512371 | NCBI WGS metagenome assembly VFQN01 (sample SAMN10412370, study PRJNA504923) | tailings metagenome | isolation source: Replicate 2 from Balatoc abandoned mine | place: Philippines: Itogon, Benguet | collected 2017-08-28 | reverse complement strand
AGCTATCGATTTTGTGAAGTGCCTCCGCAAAGGTAAATAAGCGAAAAGAATAAGCCTGAGAGCCTAGCTTCCACCCCGCCTTGTCTTCGGGTGTTTTTTGAGCATACGATGCTACCACCGCAAGCACCAAGCATGATAAAAGATATTTTGTAAAGGATTTCATAATAACCAGTGATTTTGTTTTTTACTCAAAAGGAAACTGAATTCTAACTTTACCTATCCTCGCAACAAGTAAAGAAGAAGAGACCTTACTTTATGTCTTAAAAACTTCTATCACTTCGCCTCCTGATCTATTTTTCTCTGTCCACTTTGGTACGAGTACTGTCCAAAAGCGGACAATCGTTGCGATTGAAAAACCAGCAAAAAGCCCTCAAAAGAAGCTTTTTTGTTTTTGGCACGGTATTTTATCGACATTATCGGAGGAAATAAATTAATCCAATGAAACGAACCTTTTTGGGAGAATTTGAAGAAATCGTTTTACTGACGGTGGCCATTTTAGGAGAAGAAGCTTACGGTGTGACCGTCACGCAAGAACTGGAACAAAAAACGGGGCGCTCGGTGGGGTTTAGCACGGTGCATACCACCCTTCAACGGCTGGAAGAGAAAGGTTTTTTAACCTCTCAAATGGGCGGCGCAACGGCCGAGCGAGGTGGACGCCGCAAACGTTTTTTTACAGTTACCGCTACGGGTAGAAAAGCGTTGGTGGAAGTCAAACAAGTACGCGAAGAGCTTTGGGGAGCTTTACCCCCTCAAACCTTGCAGTTACTGGGTGGGTAACATGAAACAACATCCTCCCCGCTGGGCCACTACCTTGTTACGTTGGTGAGCCGACCCCAATACTTCGGAAGAGGTGGAGGGCGATTTGTTGGAATTATATACCTATTGGGTGCAAACCGTTGGCGTAAAAAAAGCCAATTGGATATTCGCCTTGAGTGCGTTGAAACTATTACGCCCATTTGCCAAAGACAAACGGGCTCATTATCCAAAAACCTATTTATACAGTCCAACGATGATACGCAATTATTTTAAAATCGCTTTTCGTAACCTCCTCAAACACAAGGGGTATTCGTTTATAAATGTCGCAGGCTTGGCCATTGGTATGGCGGTAGCAATGCTTATTGGGCTTTGGGTCTGGGATGAGGTATCATATAACAAACAGTTTGAAAATTATGACCGCATCGTTCAAGTAATGCAACACCAAACGTTTGATGGTCAGGTGAATACCCAAACCGCGAATCCCTATTTGATGGGGGAAGAAATTCGAAATAAGTACGGCAATGATTTTAAATACATTGTGATGTCGTCGTGGACAAACGGCCATATTTTGGCCTACGGTGATAAAAAACTGACCAAAACGGGCAATTATTTTGAGCCTGAAATCACCGAAATGTTGAGTCTCCAAATGCTGAAGGGCTCTCGGGCAGGCTTGAACGACGTAAATTCGATTCTTTTGTCGGAGTCGGCAGCAAAAACGTATTTCGGGAGTGAAGACCCGATGGGTAAAGTGATGAAGATAGATAACAAAAACGACGTCAAAGTAACTGGCGTTTATAAAGATTTGCCTTATAACTCCGACTTCAAAGATTTGACATTTCTCTTGCCTTGGTCGTTGTACCTTAGCAGTCAGCCTTGGATCAACGAAATGACCAACCCGTGGCGTAGCAATTTTACCCAGACCTACGCCATGTTGGCCGAGCACGCTGATATTGACCAAGTTTCGGCCAAAATTAAAGACGTCAAACTACACAAAGTGCGTCCCGAAGAGCGGGCCTTTAAGCCCGTGGTGTTTTTGCAACCTATGAGTAAATGGCATTTGTATGCAGAGTTCAAAAACGGAATCAATATCGGCGGTCGCATTGAATTTCTGTGGTTATTTGGCATTATTGGCGGTTTTGTACTGCTGTTGGCCTGCATCAATTTTATGAACCTCAGCACGGCCCGTTCCGAAAAACGCGCCAAAGAAGTGGGCGTGCGAAAAGCAGTTGGTTCAGTACGCGGACAATTAATCAACCAGTTTCTGAGTGAATCGTTGTTAGTAACGCTCATTTCCTTTGGATTAGCTATTTTGCTAGTACAGCTTGCTTTGCCCATGTTTAACGAAGTGGCTGATAAAAAAATAACGGTATTGTGGCAGGAACCGTTGTTTTGGCTCTCGGGAATCGGTTTTACAGTCCTTACAGGTACCATTGCGGGAAGTTATCCTGCGTTTTATCTATCGTCGTTTCGGCCTGTACAGGTTTTGAAGGGGACATTCCGAGTAGGACGTTTTGCGTCGGTGCCGCGTAAAGTACTGGTAACGGTTCAGTTTACGGTATCGGTGGCCTTGATGATTGGAACGATAGTCGTTTTTCAGCAGATAGATTTTGCCAAAAAACGCCCCGCAGGCTATGCCGTGGATAAACTTCTTTTTGTGCCTATTTCCACCCCCGATTTGGCCAGCAAATACGAAGTAGTGCGCAATGATTTACTAAAAACAGGTGCTATCGCCGAGGTATCCGAATCTTCGAGTCCAATCACGAGCGTTTGGGCAATTAATAATGGCTACAGCTGGAAAGGAAAAGATCCAGGTATTCAAGGCAATTTTGCGGCGGTGTCGGCAACGCACGAATTCGGAAAAACCATTGGATGGGAGTTGAAAGAAGGCCGCGATTTTTCGCGGGACTTTCCCACCGATTCTACCGCGATGATTCTCAATGAAACTGCCGTAAAGTTTATGGGGTTGAAGAAGCCTGTTGGAGAAATTGTAAAAATCGACGACAAAGTGTTTCACGTCATCGGGGTAGTCAAAGACTTGGTGATGCAGTCGCCGTACCAACCCGTTTTCCGCACCAGTTTTGTGTTGGATTACAACGACGCCAGTGTCATTAATATCAAAATCAACGCGACGACCAATACTAGCGATGCCTTACCTAAAATCGAAGCGGTTTTTCGCAAGCACAATCCTGCCTCCCCGTTTGACTATCAGTTTATTGATGAGGAATACGCCAAAAAATTCACCGATGAAGTTCGCATCGGCAAGTTAGCCACGTTCTTCGCCATTTTGGCCATATTTATTTCTTGCTTGGGGTTGTTTGGGTTAGCAAGCTTTGTGGCCGAGCAGCGCACGAAAGAGATTGGGATTCGGAAAGTATTGGGCGCTTCGGTATCCAACTTATGGGGACTTTTGTCGAAAGAATTTGTGGTTTTGGTCGTGGTGGCCTGTGGTATTGCTGGGCCAATAACGTGGTATGGGATGAGCAACTGGATACAAAAATTTGATTACCATACCGAAATTTCATGGTGGGTATTTGTGGCAACGGCCATCTTGGCCGTCAGTATTGCCCTCCTAACTGTCAGCTATCAAGCCATCAAAGCCGCCCTGGTCAATCCCGTAAAATCTTTGAAATCGGAATAAATACCCCACCCCGCGTAGAGACGTTGCATGCAACGTCTCCATAGCATGCAACGTCTCTACAGCACACAACAACGTCTCCACCATCTACCTGTATTTATGCAACATACCCCTCCCCGCTGGGCCACTACCTTGTTGCGTTGGTGGGCCGACCCCCATACTTCGGAAGAAGTGGAGGGCGACTTATTGGAATTATACACCCATTGGGTACAAACCGTTGGCGTACAAAAAGCCAATTGGAAATATACCTTGAATGCCCTGAAACTGTTACGTCCCTTTGCCAAAGGCAAACGGGCTCATTATCCCAAAACCTATTTATACAGTCCAACGATGTTACGAAACTATTTTAAAATCGCATGGCGAAATTTGATTGCAGGAAAGAGCGTTTCCGTCATCAACATTACTGGCCTAGCCATCGGAATGGCGAGTACCTGCCTCATTACATTGTGGTTACAAAATGAGCTAAGTTTTGATGCTTTTCACTCGCATAAAGACCGCATTTACCAAGTATATGGCCTAGCGGCTAACGTTGAGGGCGAAGCGTACGCCATTCCTGTAACGTCGCAACCACTAGGGCCAACCTTAAAAAAGGAGTATCCCGAAGTAGAAGCCTTTGCTCGCGTGAAGGGAACTAACCGTTTTTTGATTACAGCCAACGATAAAAGCATCTCAGGGGTTGAGGGAAACATTGTTGACCCTGATTTTTTTCAATTATTTAGTTTTCCTCTGCTGCAAGGTGGAGAAATGAAGCAGTTAGTTAATCCAAACTCCATTGTCATTACTGAAAAATTGGCAAGAAAGCTCTTTGGGAACGAAAATGCCTTGAACAAAACCATTCAAATCGATGCCACCGATAACTTTACTGTGACGGGCGTCTTAAAGGATTTACCTTCCAATACCGATTTCCATTTTGAGTATTTATTGCCTTGGGATTATTTAAAAAAACGCAATGACGGGTCTATCAATGAAAGCTGGCTCAGTAACAATACCCCGACGTATCTGCTCTTAAAACCCAATACAAATGTGGTGGCCTTTGACGCAAAAATCAAAGACGTGACGCGTCGCTACGCAGGACGCAATGATGTTTGGACTCATTTTGTATTTCCGCTCGACTGCTGGCATCTGTACGATGAATTTAAAAATGGGCAATCGGTCGGTGGGCGCATTGATATGGTGAGAATGTTTGGGTTGATTGCTGCTTTTATTTTGTTGATTGCCTGCATCAATTTTATGAACCTCAGCACGGCTCGTTCCGAAAAACGTGCCAAAGAAGTGGGGATTCGGAAAGCGGCGGGGGCAGGAAAAGGGCTGCTCGTAGGACAATTTATGATGGAAGCCTTTATGACAGCGGGCATTGCAGGTCTTCTTGCACTACTGATTGTGCAGTTGGTGCTTCCATCGTTCAATACACTCATCAATACTCAACTCGTCATTCCTTATGCCAATGTAGCGTATTGGCTCTGGATACTGGCCTTTTTGGTATTCACAAGTTTGTTGGCAGGGAGTTATCCTGCTTTTTACTTGTCGTCTTTTAACCCCATTGGAATTTTTAAAAAACAATTCAAAAAAACGCAAGCCGCGCTTTCTCCCCGCAAAGTACTGGTAGTAACCCAGTTTACGTTTGCTATTTTACTTATCATTTCTACGCTGGTGGTAAGAAATCAGATACAACACGCGCAAGATAGGGCCGTTGGGTATTCAAAAAATAACTTGATTTACGTCCCTTTTGTGGGTGATATTGACAAAAACTATGCGTTGCTCAAGCAAGAGCTGCTACGTTCGGGCAGTGCAGTTTCGGTAACCAAAACCATGAACCGACTCACGGAAAGTGGCTCACGGACGTGGGGGTTACGATGGGCGGGTGAAGCACCCAAGGACACTAACACGGCTCTTACGTTATTCAGTGCCGACGCAGACTTTGCAAAAACCGCAGGCTTACAGTTGGTAGAAGGACGAGATATTGACATCACGAAATACCCTACCGATAGTTTTTCGGTGCTTTTGAACGAAACGGCGGTTAAGTTGATGGGCTTTAAAAATCCAATTGGTCAACTCTTATTTAGTAAATCTGGAAAAACCCAGTGGAAAGTAGTGGGAGTAGTGAAAGATTATCTGACGGGGTCGCCTTACGAAGAGATACCTCCTACGGTGATTGAAGGCCCAGGGGCGTGGTTCAATACGATGCATATTAAATTAAATCCTAATCATCCTACGTCAGATAACCTTGCTACTGCCGAGCAAATTTTCAAAAAATACAATGCGAACTATCCATTTGATTATCAATTCATAGACCAAGAATACGCCAATCAGTTCGAAAACGAACAACGGCTTAAAACCCTCTCGGGGCTCTTTGCGATTTTAGCCATTTTTATTTCTTGTTTGGGGCTATTTGGGTTGGCAAGTTTTGTAGCCGAGCAGCGCACCAAAGAAATCGGGATTCGCAAAGTACTCGGTGCTTCTGTTCCTACTCTTTGGGGACTATTATCGAAAGAATTTATCACGTTGGTGGTTATTTCCTTCTTTATTGCGTCGCCTGTCGCGTATTATTTTGCCAATGGTTGGTTGCAACAGTACAGCTATCGAACTGAGATGTCATGGTGGATTTTTGTGGTTACGGCCATCTTGGCCGTCAGTATCGCGCTCTTAACCGTCAGCTATCAAGCCATCAAAGCCGCCCTGGTCAATCCCGTAAAATCTTTGAAATCGGAGTAAAGACGTTGCATGCAACGTCTCTACCATCTACCTGTATTTATGCAACATACCCCTCCCCGCTGGGCCACGACCTTACTACGTTGGTGGGCCGACCCCAACACTTCGGAAGAGGTGGAGGGCGATTTGCTAGAATTATACAACCATTGGGTACAAACCGTTGGCAAGCGCAAGGCAGATTGGAAATACGCCTTCAATGCCATCAAACTTTTACGTCCGTTTGCCAAAGACAAACGGGCTCATTATCCAAGAACCTATTTATACAGTCCGACTATGTTACGTAATTATTTTAAAATCGCTTTTCGTAATCTTCTCAAACAGAAGCTTTATAGTTCTTTCAATCTTATTGGCTTGGCTCTTGGGCTATCCTGCGGTTTGCTACTGACGTTACATATCAAAGAAGAATTGAGCTACGAAAAAGATTTCCCAAAGCATGAGCGTATCTTCCGAATGGCTACTACTGAGTGGTCAAAATCGCAACCTCCGTTGGCGAGCGAAATGATGAATTTCTTTCCTGAGATTCAAGATGCCGTTCGTTTTTCCAGCAGAGGGCCACAAATCACCAACAACGGCCCCGACAAACAGGCCGAAACATCGGGCTATTATGCAGATTCTTCTGTAGTGACTGTTTTTGATTTAAAACCCATCAGTGGCAATCCTTTTAAAGCATTACAAGAGCCTGAGGCGGTGGTGATTACGAAGGAAATGGCGGAAAAATTCTTTGGAAAACAAAATCCAGTTGGTCAAAAACTGACTTTTGATAGTAATGAAGACTTGTGGGTACGGGCTGTTGTGGATAATCTACCCAGTAATAGCCATCTCAAGTTTGATTACTTGGTTTCGATGCCTACGTTTTATAAACAAGTTTCCCCAGACCTAGCCAACAATCGAGGTTGGATGTTTGGATGGACTTATATTTTACTCAAAGACGCCAAAGATGCTCACAAAATAGAAAAACGGCTGAACGACTTTTACGTTAAATTTTACCAACCTAACGGCGAGGAAGAGACGAAAAAAGTAGCTGAGTTTGCCAGTACCGCTCGCCTTCAGCCACTGACCGACATTCACCTCACTTCCAATTTGATTCAGGAAATGGGGCCAAACAGCAGTATTTTGTATGTCTATATTTTCATAGCCGTCGAAATTCTGATCCTAATTATTGCTTGTGTTAATTTCATTAATCTTTTTACCACGCAAGCGCTCAAACGCGCCAAAGAAGTAGGAATGCGGAAGGCATTGGGTGCCAAAAAAACGCAGGTTGTGACGCAGTTTTTGGGCGAAGCTTTTCTGTTAACCATCCTGTCAGGACTGATTGCGATTTGTCTCTATCGCCTTGCCATTCCGTTTTATAATTCAATGGCAGGCAAACAACTCTCGGGCTGGGAGATTCTTCAGCCTACTAATTTGTTGATAATGACTACGATGATTTTATTGGTTGGGTTGTTATCAGGCCTGTTTCCAGCCTTGTTTATTTCAAAATTTGACCCAATTGCTTCTCTAAAATCAGACAAACTTCCTAAATCATCCGCAACGGTGTTACGCAAAAGCCTCATCGTGTTGCAATTTGTCGTTTCTGGATTTTTAATCAGCTCTACGATTTTAATTTATCAGCAAATGAACTTGTTCAAAAACAAGGAGTTAGGCTTTGACAAAGAACAAGTAATTGCGATAAAATTGTACGGAAACTTAAAAGAAAAAGTATTGGCTAATGCAGCGGTTTTCAAAAATGAACTTACTCGCAATCCCAACATTGTAGCCGTAGGTCAATCTTCCAATTTGATTGGGGATGATTTAAGTGTAGAGGGAGTTACGCCGCTGAACCCTCCTGCTGGAAAACAGTACCCATCTTTTAAAGTTAGTCGTATTGATGAAGATTTTTTAACGGTATTGAATATTCCATTGAAAGAAGGACGCAATTTTTCGCGCCAATTCAACGACTCCGCAACATTCATTATCAATGAAAAAGCCGCCAAAATATTGGAATTAAAAAAGCCAGTAGGGTCTATCATTGTTAACCACTCAATGGGAATACAAGGGAAAGTAGTTGGGGTAGTCAAGGACTATAATTTTGCGTCTCTTCACAGCCAAGTAGAGCCACTGGTGTTGGAATACAAACCCGCCTGGACAGGCAATATGTTGGTTAAAATTGCCGCAGGTAATATCCCAGAAACCATCCATTTTTTGAAAACTACGGTAGAAAAAGTAGCGCCTAATACGATGTTTAGTTATACCTTTTTGGATGAACGAATGGCTACGCTTTACAAAAAGGAAGACACCATGAGCCAAATTCTGAAGGCGTTCTCGGGCTTGGCCATTATTATTTCTTGTTTGGGGTTATTTGGGGTGGTAGCGCACGAGTCGAAATTACGCACCAAAGAAATCGGCATACGGAAAGTACTGGGAGCGTCTGTACCCAACTTGGTGGTTTTACTGTCTGGCAGTTTTCTCAAACTCGTATTTATCGGCATTCTCATCGCCACACCGCTTGCTTGGTACGCCATGAATCAGTGGCTTCAAGATTTTGAATATCGGATCCAATTGCATTGGTGGGTATTTGCCGCTGCGGGTCTATTGGTAGTTGGAATCGCCCTGCTGACGGTTTTGTTTCAAGCCATCAATGCCGCCATCGTCAATCCCGTAAAATCATTAAAATCGGAATAATACCCCGCGTAGAGACGTTGCATGCAACCTCTCCACAGCACGTCCTTTGGCGTACAATGGTGTACGAAAACGGACAATTACGCCCCATAAATTCAGAAATAAAACCCTGACGAACAACCCATTAGCCCTACACAAAATCTCTGGCAAGCTATTTGACGTTTTTTTAGAAAGCATTCTGTACTAACGTTGCTATACACCTATGCTAAAAAATTACTTTAAAATCGCTTGGAGAAGCCTCTCTAAAAATCGAGTCTACTCGGTCATCAACATCGCTGGATTAGCCATTGGAATTGCGGCAGCCGTTTTGCTGTTCTCATTGATTTACTTTGAGTTAAGCTATGATACCTTTCATGAAAAACACGAACGCATTTACCGCGTCGTTCGTAAAAACACTTATGCGGATGGCAATGTAGAACACACCTCAGGAGCGCCCTTAGCCATGGTAGATGCTTTGCCTCAAGACATCCCGCAGTTTGAGAAAGTAGTGCCTTTGTGCGGTACCATTGACCCACAGATGACAATCCTCGGTAAAGACCAAAATAGCTCTAATACTTCGGTAAAATTCAACGAAGAAAAACAGGGCATCTGTGTGGGACCTGAGTTTTTTGAAGTTTTCGATTTTAAATGGTTAATCGGAACTCCTCAGGTACTCAAAGAACCAAATATCATCGTATTGACCAAAAAATACGCTACCAAGTACTTCGGCAATTACACCGATGCCGTTGGACAGTACATAAAAGTAAACAACGTCGTTACGATGCGGGTGGCAGGCGTTTTGGAGGATGCCCCGCTCAACACCGACTTCCCCGTAAACATCCTTTTTTCGTACGAAACAAAGCGAAAAAACCCTGCAACCTTCGGCTTTGGTACGTTTAGCGATTGGGGCTCGACGAGCAGCATGGACAATATTTATGTGTTATTGCCCAAAGGGTTTTCGGCCGATAATGCTAATCAATTGCTCAAAACTTTTGGCCAAAAACACTATACCGACGATACCAATGATAAAAAAGAACACTCGGTCGTTGCACTATCGACAGTCCACTACGATGACCGCTACGGCAATTACAGCGACCGAACTGTTTCTAAAAATAAGCTCGTCGGGGTAGCGTTGGTGGGGTTATTGATTATCTTGATGGCCTGCATCAACTTCATCAACATCTCTACGGCCATTGCCAGCAAGCGCGCCAAAGAAGTAGGTGTACGCAAAACCCTTGGCAGCGCTAATCGCCAATTGGTGAGCCAGTTTATGGTCGAAACAGTAGTATTGGTCGGCATTGCCATTGCGTTAGGATTAATGCTAGCCTCTATGACGTTACCGCTGCTTACTCAGCTTTTTGATTTCCCAAGCGAGGCTAAACCGTTTTCGGAGCCTATTTTATGGGTATTTGTGGGTGGATTGTTCGTCATTATCAACGTACTCACGGGCATTTATCCTGCCTCCATTCTTTCCTCATTTTCGCCGTTGGATGCATTTCGTCAAAAAGCCAAATCCAACTGGACAGGGCGCGTATCGCTGCGTCAGGGGCTGATTGTTTTCCAGTTTACGATTGCTTTAGTGATGATTTTTGGCACCATTGTCAACTTCCAACAGATGCAGTTTATCAGTAAAATGGATTTAGGATTTAAGAAAACGGGTATCTATACCCTTGCCATGGACGTAGAATACCGCAATCGTTACGAGACGTTTCGTAACCGTCTCAAGCAACTGCCCGAAGTAGAAGCCGTGTCGTTTTCGAGCGATGAGCCTTCGTCGCAAAACAACTGGCAGACTAATTTTTCGTATGATAATTCACCCAAAGATGCGCCGTTTAATTCCGATTTGAAACTTGCTGACGGCGATTACGTGGCCACCTACGGCCTAAAAATTATTGCGGGCAGTCCCTATTTAGTGAGCGATACGTTGCACAAAATCATCGTGAATGAGACAATTTTGAAAAAATTGAACGTCAAAAATCCTGAACTAGCCATTGGTAAAATGGTAAGAATAGGAGGATGGGATCCCGCGCCGATTGTGGCGGTTGTTAAAGACTTTCAGGTGGGAACAGCCCGCGATGCCATACGCCCCGTGATGATTACTAAATTGGAGAAATACCACTGGCGCAGTGGGGTAAAAATCTCATCCACCAACCTCACCGAAACCGTCGCTAAAATTGAGCAGATTTACGGCGAGGTATTCCCCGAAGTAGTGGTGAATGGCAGTTTCTTGGAAGACAAACTGAACAAATATTACAAAACCGAACAGCAATTAGGCCTCTTGTACCGCATTGCGTCTTTGCTTTCTATTTTTATTGCGTGTTTGGGCGTGTTTGGCTTAGTCACGTTTGTAGCTGAGCAACGCGTCAAAGAAATCGGGATTCGGAAAGTGCTGGGAGCTACAGTGAGCCACATCACCCTGATGATTTCCAAGGACTTTATCAAACTGGTGGTGGTTTCGATGTTCATTGCCTTCCCCGTAGCATACTATTTGATGAGGCAATGGCTTGATGATTTTGTGTATCGAACGACCATCGAATGGTGGTATTTTATCGCTACGGGTATCACTGCCCTCGTCATTACGTTTGCGTCGGTAAGTTACCAGTCGATTCGGGCGGCCCTCACCAATCCCGTAAAATCTTTGAAGTCAGAATAAATATCCCACCCCACGTAGAGACGTTGCATGCAACGTCTCTACCGCATGCAACGTCTCCACAGCATGCAACGTCTCTACCGCATGTAACATTTAACACCCAACGTGAATTGTTATTACCAAAAAACTAACAACTATCACCAATAATCGAATAGTTTGAGCCTACTATGAGACAACAATAAGCCGACCAAAACAACAAAATTTCGGTAAAGGTGATTTACTTTTTGGATTATTTGCAGTTGAAAAAGAATAAGCCATAAATTTTTTAGTCACTCCTGTGACAGCGACCAAACACCTATACAACGGCAGAAGCAAACAAATGCTTCTGTTTTTTTGTGGTGATTCCCTAGCGAAACACACCTCTTTTTATACCTGATTTTGCCTAAAATTCTTTATTTTAGGACATCTTTTGCTGTGCTTATGGAAAACCATCTACAAACCTTCTCCGACACCTCTCTTTCCTTTACCATGATTGCGGTAGAAGGCAATCTCCACCGAGATCCTTTTAAAATGACCGATAACTACCACGTACGATTGAGTGATTTTTGGATAGGAGAATACCTTGTTACGCAAGCTTTGTGGGCCTATGTAATGAAAGCTACCCCAAAAATGGCTCCTTCGTATTTTAAAGGAGCTAATAAACCCGTGGAGAAAGTATCTTGGGAAGACATCGTTGCTGAATTTTTGCCTCGATTGAATGCTTTAACCAACGCAAGCCGCCCATCCAATACAACATACCGCTTACCCACCGAAGCCGAGTGGGAATATGCCGCACGGGGCGGGGTGTATGGGTGGCAATATCCTTTTGAATACGCGGGAAGCAATAAATTAGAAGAAGTAGGTTGGTATCATGAAAATAGCTACCAAGAAACCAAGGAAGTAGGGTTGAAAACGCCGAACCTATTAGGAGTGTACGACATGAGTGGTAATGTGTTTGAGTGGTGCAGTGATCGGTATGACGCTTATAGCACAACTACAGAGAGCGCTGTAGTAAACCCTGTCCATGCTATGGGAGCGAATCGCGTGTTTCGCGGCGGCAGTTGGCTCGACGACGCGCAGAGCTGCAGCTCCACGATCCGCACTTTCAGTTGGCCCGAGTTTCGCGACAATAGCGTCGGCTTACGGTTGGTTCTTTCTTCTTCAGTTCAGTAGAAAAATCCCGTGAGCAAAAAAGAAGAGCGAAATGGCAAACTTTGCCAAAACTAACCCAACGAAGTAAGCAACGATTTCTGAAAAAAATGCGATATTTGGACGAGGCGTACCATACAGCCAAAGGGTTTAGGTCAAACATCATAGGGAACGAACCGCAACAATAACCTCGGCCTTCGGTTGGTTCTTTCTTCTTCAGCTCACGGGATTGTCGGACGACAACCACTGAACAGATGTTTGTCAGGTTCCTCTTTGGGGACAAAAACGTTCTGAGTGCCTCAGAACCCCAGCAGCAGTGTGAGTAGCCTAGGCCGAAAACTCTGCTGCTATTTTTAAGTAGACTTTAACGTTATTCTCTATGCAACCCTTTTCTGAATTTGAACAAACCCCCATGACATTTACTATGATATTTGTAGAAGGGGGGGTATTTGAAATGGGGGGTGAAAGTATCTATAATGACTCATTGCCTGTACATACAGTGCAGGTCAATAGCTTCTGGATGGGGCAATTTCCCGTAACACAACGACTGTGGAATGTGGTTATGAGTGGTCCCGATTGGGTTAACCCTGCTTATTTTAAAGGAGATAATCGTCCCATAGAAACCATAGATTATACCACCATCGTAACAAGGTTTTTGCCAAGACTTAATGCATTAACAAAACGCTATTATCGCTTGCCCACCGAAGCCGAATGGGAATATGCCGCACGAGGTGGGGTGCATGGGGTGAAGTATCCTTTTATCTACGCAGGTAGCAACAAATTAGAAGAAGTAGGTTGGTATCATGAAAATAGCTACCAAGAAACCAAGGATGTTGGATTGAAAACGCCAAACCTACTAGGCTTATACGACATGAGTGGTAATGTGTGGGAGTGGTGTCATGACTGGTATGCGGCCTATAGCCCCGCTACAGGCCGTGCTGTAGATAATCCTAGTGGCTCTACTACAGGCGCTCTCCGCGTGAATCGCGGCGGCAGTTGGTTGTACCACGCGCAGTTCTGCCGCTCCTCAGCCCGCACCAACAGCACGCCCGAGGATCGCTACTTTGATCTCGGCTTTCGGTTGGTTTTTTCTTCTTCAGTTCAGTAGAAAAATCCCGTGAGCAAAAAGAAGAGCGAAATGGAGGGACGACGACCGGGCACCTTGCCCCGAAATGAAGCGATAACCACCCGCGAAGCGGGTCGACTATAAATTTTGCCTAAACACTTTTATGTCTACGTTAAACAACCTCACCAAAACCCTTACGCAACAAGTTGACGATGGCCCTATCAGTGCTGTCCGTTTGGTAAAAGGCTATGACAATAGCTATGCCCTCAACGCCGCAGGCCAAGTCACGGCCTTGAGTATCGGCAATAGTTCACTCAAAAAACTGGTGTTGGGTACAGAGGCACAGGCGTTGGAGTACCTCTACCTGAGTGGCAGCGAATCACTCAAAGAGGTTGTTTTTGAAGTACCTTTGCCGCACCTTACGCATTTGTATTTAAACAATTGCGCCATTAAGGACATAACAATTCCGAAGGGTTTTCCGTCATTGCAGCTGGTTTATTTGCAAAAAAATGGCCTAACAGAGTTGGTTTTTGAGGGAGATTGTCCGGCCTTGGTGTTGCTAGATGTGAGCGAAAATCAATTGAAAGAACTAAGTTTCCATAGCGGGTTTCGCGCATTAAAGTATATATATGCAACAAACAATGTCTTGCAAAAAATCACCTTCAATCGCTCTATGCGTTTGCTCAATACGCTTCATTTAGCCAAAAATCAACTGACTGAGTTAGCGCCGTTTTTGAGCGAGGTAGAAACGATGGAAACATTATACTTACAAGAAAATCAATTGCTCAGGATTGACCGTGAAATATGGGATAGAGACCTTAATTGTTGGGATACCATGAAAGGCTATCTAACGTCGCTCAATAAGGGGAATATCATTCGCGAATACCTACATGAGGCCAAAATGATACTGATAGGCAATGGAGAAGTCGGCAAAACCTCCATTCGACTCAAACTGCTAGATATCAATGCTCCACTGCCCGACAAAAAAGACAGAACGCCCGGTTTGGACATTGTTCCTTATACGATTGCAAACTTGTCAAGTGCCCAAACGGGTTTGCCAGCATCAACGTCCTTTACGTTTAACATTTGGGATTTTGGCGGGCAGGGCAAATATCGGGAAATTCAGCAGCTTTTTTGCAGTCGAAAGTCGCTGTACCTCTACGTCACTGCATACGACGATACAGCAGATTATAATGAATTATATGTAGGGTATGAATATTGGTTGGCGATGGCCAATGCCTACAACAACGACAGTGGTCAACACAGTCCGGTCATTTATGTTCAAAACAAAAAAGATATGGGCGAGAAGCCTATCAATGAGGAAGAAGTTAAACATAAATTTGGGAATGTAGGCGCTTTCATCAAAATAAGCTGTGTGGATAAGGAGCAATTTACGGCACTTCCCAAACTGATTGTAAAGAGTATTTCCAAAATAAGCGAAGATATCTTCACGGTGCAATACAACTCGGAATGGCTGGGCGTAAAAGAAGATTTGAACGAACTCAAAAACCAAGGTACTAATTACATCAGCAAAGAAGAGTTTAAAACGATCTGCACAGAAAGGGGACTGAGTGAGGATGAAAACAGGGCATGGTTGGCGGTGCTGGATCGCATCGGTGCGGTCATCTATTTTGGAGACAATGAAAAGCTTAAAGATTGGATCGTTCTGAATCCTATTTGGGTCAAAGATGCCATTTGTAAAGTGATTGATTTTGAGTTTTATGACGATATTGCTACGCTTAAACCCTCATTTTTACCCAAAATCTGGGAGGAATACAGTAAGAGCGAGCGTGAGAAACTCCTGCAACTACTGATTTCCTATCATTTTTGTTATAAAGAAAAAGAAAGTTTTATTGTACCTGCCTTATTTACCGAAAACCAGCCCAAGTATCCAGAACACCTTTCATCCTTTGATTGTGAGATAAAACTCAAGTATGTATCATTTTTACCGGCTGGTACCCTGCATAAATTCATGGTTAAACTACACGATAAGATTTATAATGAACTGCGCTGGAAAAAAGGAGTAGTGCTTCAAGATGGCGCTACTAATACATATGCTGAAGTAACTGAACGCTGGCAGGAACACAGTATTTATATTCGATTGAAAGATGATAAAGGACAGCATCCACTTTGGGAAGAGATACAGAAAACGTTACTGACACTGAATGATGACCTCAAAACCACCAAACTTATGCCGTTGGAGTTTGAGGTGTATTGTTTTTATAATAACAAGTGGAAAGCAAAAGCAGATATCGAAGATGTATGTATGTTGGATAGTACTAATATTTTTAGATTTATGTTTGACTTACCAACTCCGACAAAGGAATATATACCAAAACAACCAATACCTCTCCCGGACAAAGCTAAATTAAGTATCATATTTCTAACAGCGGATCCTGAAAACAAAAACCCTATAGGAGCACCTGCTCAAAAGCAAAGAATTGCAGATACTATAAGTGGTGCATTTGAGTTTTATGACAATTTAGATACAAAATACAATGAAATTGGTTCACATACAGTAGGGAAAGACATCGTCCACATAACGGTTCATGGGATTCCTGATAAGTTATTTTTTGTTCACGATAAGCATATAGACCAATCTAATCCTGTCCAATCAGATTACTTATGCAAACAACTTGAAAAAACGAAACAAGTAAAAAAGCTGATTGTATTAATAGCTTGTAATTCAGAAACTACTGCTAAAAAAATTGTAGATGGAGGACTTACAAAATATGCCATAGGAACTACTATTGCTATAAGTTCAAAAGCCGCGATTGATTTTTCAGAAAAGTTTTACGATCTTTTAAAAAACTCTCCAATGCAAATAGAATCAGTATTCGAAGAGACTTGTTATGAGCTAAATCAAGATAAATATAGAGCAAAACTCGATGATGGAGAGTTTTATGATTATAGTAAAGTATTCAAAATTTTCAAAAAAACCACTTAAAATCATGGAATGTAATGACCCATTTGTAGTAGCATTGAAGGATAAAGGATATAGCCTTGTCGCCTATCCTAAGACGTCTATCAGACCTTTGCATATTTATGAGCATACTATTAAAAATGCTTTTAAAAGAATATGGATTCAATCGGAAGCACAACCAACAAGTGGTTTTATAAAGTCGCTATTTTCTGATAAGATTCATGGCGCAATTGGCTTAAGTGATGGGCAAGGCATAGATATAGATTTACGAAAAACGAATAGTTTGTCTTCAACCGTTGCCGCTAAGATACTGGAAAGCTATTTTCAAGATTCAGCACCAAGTTTTGACTTAGCTTTTGAAAATAGTAGTTCAGTTATTTTTCATATAGAAGAAATTATAACTACGGATGCGGATGAAATAAGCTTAAGAAATTGGCTTAATGACAATCAGAATGAGTTGAGGGAAATTTATAAAGAAGAAATAAAAAAAGGGAATTTCTTTGTGGCTACGTCTTTACTAAGAGCTAAGAAAATGCGAATGCAATTTGAGAGAAAGAACAAAGGCGAGTTAGGAGTTGATGTGAGTAAAATCAAGAATTTACCTGTTGATGCAAAATTAGAATCAAAGATAGAGGGTTCAACCTATGATAGGTTGGTATTTGAAACTCCTGATGAAGGGATTGTCTTTGGGGTCAAATTAGTTCGACTTTTTTTTAGCGATAATGGTATTCTTACAATTGATAAAAAACAAGACTTTAACCGAGTTTTAGGAGAAAATATGGCATTAAATCTTTTTACCGAAATACAGGATGCAGGATTTATTGAAGTTACTTAAACCACCTTCTTTCTCATCCTTAACCCCAATTGTCGGGATAACCTAGTTTTTGGCCGATAAAAATAGATGGCCGTCGCCTTTTAGTAGATATTTCAGACAACGAAAAGACATCTTCATCCCCCCTTAAACTCGTCATTATCAATACTCAATCTTCCTCCTTCAAGCCCAAACGGGGCGTTGGCATGAACGATTATATCCGAATCATTCTTATCATGACAAGCTCAATTGTTTTGAATATTTCTTAACACCTTAAGCGAACGTCCAAAACTGGAGACTCAATGTCACCCTCTAAGCCACCCAAAACAACAACATCTCGGTAAAAGTGATTTACTTTTTGGATTATTTGCAGTCGAAGCGAAGAAATCTTAGCCTCAACGAGATTTGACTCATTCCACTCATAATCAAGTATTTACCAATGGTAACATTCTGGACAAGTGTTTAATCCTAAAGAACTATATTTGATTAAACAAAATCCACAAATAAAATGACGATTGCCTTAATTATTTCAGGAATAGTATTGCTTTGGTATGTTGCCAGAGAAAGTCAAAAAAATAACCCTAATTGGGCACGTGCGTTAAATTCAACATTTTTTTGGCCACTCCCCGTACTCTTCAAAGTATTCTCCGAAAAGAAAAAATAACCCCAAACCCTAAGGAAAATAAGGCGTTAAGCGCTTTTAAAGAAAACACCCTTTTCTTTTTCTGCGATGAAACGTCGTTTATTTTTCCCACTCTTAGGGAGCTTTGCGCTCTTTTTTACTTTTTCCCCGCTCAAAGCCCAGCAACTACCCACGATTCCCGTGGGCCTCGATGCCTATAAACAATGGGACCAATGGCCTACCCAACGGCTGGGCGTTCGGGCGTATATGCGTTCTACCTACGACCGCACGGGCGGAAATGAGTCGGCCGATGCTTCCCATTTTTTATTTGCCAACGGCGAAAACGAGAACGTTACCCTCGATGTGAAAGGTAAAGGTGTGTTGTATTTTTTTCGGGCCAATCACTGGCACGGAAGCCCTTGGCACTTTATGGTCGATGGTGTTGACCACCTTGTGAGTGAAACAGGCACAAGCGAACCAACGGTAGCCAAACGAAAGTTTAAAGTCTCCAACTTTATTCCTGAAACTACTTATCCTCGCCCCCTCAACTGGACGTGGGAGGTTACCAAAGGAGCCGATTTGATTTGGACGCCCATGCCTTTTGAGCAGTCTATGCGCATTGCGTATTCCCGAACACGTTACGGAACGGGGTATTATATTTATCATCTTTATGTCAACGAATCGCAACTCTCACGCCCTATCCAGTCGTTTTTGCTTCGTCATACGCCCGAAAAAGAGGTATTGAATTTGTTGGAACGGGCAGGAACGGACATTGCTCCGCAAGACATCGTTAAAAAAACAGGTGCGCTTCGGCTTGACCACGAAAAGGTGGTACTGGCCGACATCCAAACTTCCAGCCCGCAACAGATACGGGCTTTGAAGCTAACTCTGCCGTTGGAATCAGCCTTTGATTTGGAACGCATTCGCTTGGTCGCGACTTGGGATGGTGCCAAGCATCCGTCTATTGATGCCCCCTTGTGTCTCTTTTTTGGGGCAGGAACGTTGTACAATCGCGAGCAACAGGAATACTTAGTCAAAGGACTGCCCGTTAATATCCGCTTTGATTATCCCAACAAAAAGATTGAATTGGGCTGTTATTTTCCCATGCCATTTTTTCAATCTGCTCACATTGAGCTGGCAGGCATTACCCCCAAAAACGCGTCTATTGACTACGAACTTCGCTACGAACCACTAAAAACCTCCCCCGAACACAGCAGTTATTTTCACGCTACCTACAAAGACATTCCATCGCCCAAACCTGGGAAAGATTTGGTGTATTTGGACACCAAAGGTATCGAAGGGCACGATGAATGGTCGGGAAGTTTTGTCGGTAATTCGTTTGTGTTTTCGCACAATGGTAACTTGGCCACGCTCGAAGGCGACCCACGGTTTTATTTTGACGATAGTCGAAGCCCCCAAGCGTACGGTACAGGCACCGAAGAATGGGGCGGTGGCGGCGACTACTGGGGAGGGCTTAACATGACCTTGCCATTGGCGGGGCACCCCTGCGGCGCGGTTAGTAAAGAAACGGCCAAGCACGAAAAAGACTTGATTGAATCCGCCTATCGGTTTTTATTGGCCGATTTGATGCCTTTTGGGAAACGAGCCGTCATTCAGTTTGAACACGGTGGCGAGAACTTGTACCCCGAGCACTATGAAGCGGTTTGTTATTGGTATGGCCTTCCTAAACCTTCTCTGGTACTGACAGACGAGCTCAACGTGGGAAACCTTGCCAGTGAAAAAACGCACGGCTACGTTTCGCCCGAGGCGTCGGCAGTGTATCCACTCACCTCACGATTTGAGGCGGGTATCGACGTATTTCCTGACAAGCCGTGGCGCATCGACGCAGCAGCGATTGAAGGCTATTCGGCTTTGATGGGCAAAGAGATTTATCCCGAAGAAACCTTGGAGGGGCGTTATACGCGAGGCACCTCAGAGTTTACGATTAAGGTTGCCCCTACAAATCAAGGAATTTTGCTTCGTAGAACGCTGGATTATAGTTTTCCCAATCAAACAGCCGAAGTATTCATTGCTGAGGAGGCCGATGCCAAAAAAGGGAAATGGAGCCGTGCGGGGATTTGGTACTTGGCAGGAGCCAATACCTGCATGTATTCCGACCCAGGAGGGGAGCTTGACCCGCGTTTTTTGAAAGCCCAAACCTCCAATCGGCAGCTACGAGAAGATGAGTTTTTGGTTCCCGCCCAATTGACAAAAGATAAATCTAAACTACGGGTGAAGGTAAAATTTATTCCAAATCACCAAGAATTATTTCCTGGGACACCGTTTCCAACCCAAAGTGCATGGAGTGAATTGGACTATAAGGTGTATAGTTATGTGCTACCAAAATAGTTTCATCGTTCATTCATCGGTTTGTTTTTGCTAGTCATCGATTCTAAGCGTGGATTGGTAGATTGGGCTTATTGGTGCGTTAAACGTTGTGATAAAATCGGCCTCTAACCATCGTAAACCAATTAATTACGACACATTTTAAAACAACAGCAACCATGAAAAAGACCATCTTAGCCATCGCCACTTTCGCCATTTTGGGCATCGCCAATGTCAACGCCCAGCGCAGTTCTTATCCAGTTCATTCGGCACCTCAAATCAACAACCCTCGTCTTGATAACAAGCTTGAAGAACTTAGTATTAATCATTTGGACAACATTGTCAAACTGAGTCGCAAACAAGAAAACGAAATCAAGAGAATCGAAAATCAATATGACCGTCTCTTGAAAGGACGCCGCCTTGGCAGTCGTGACATAGAGCGCCTGCAAAATGAAAAACAAAAAGATATTTGGTCAGTCTTAACTCCTGCACAGCGCGAACGTTTGGCGATTTATCAGCACTCACGCAAATTTGACCGTAATCCGTACCGCAGAGGATAGAAAAATAGCCTTGCTAAATTGTGTTACTATTAAAAAAATTAGCAAGGCTTAATCATAAATGCAACAAGCCACGAAAGCAAATAAACACAAAAACAGCTCCTTCGAGGAGCTGTTTTTGTATGAAAAAAGAAAAATAATTATTTAGTAGGCTTCTTAAAAATCGCCTCATCTATGGGAGTATTAACTGCGATTTTGTTGGTAGTAAAAGCCAAGTTCCCCATTTGATTGGTCATTTCAAGCGTATGAGGGTACTTTACTCCTTCTACATCTTTGTAGTCTGAGAATTCAACTTCTACATTTTGTCCCTGAGCTACTGCGGTTACTTTACTCACTAAAAAAGTCGCGGCATCTACGTATTCATCGTGGCTTTGGCCATCGCTGCTAGTGACTTTCAAATGATATACGTCTTTTTTATTCAACTTTTCTTTGCCAACAAGCTCAATGGTGTTTCCTTTTTCTTTGTAGTTAACTAGAGCACCAAAAGGATCAAGTTGGCTAGCTTGTTGTTTCACTTGGTCGGCAGGCATATCTTCTGGCTCGCCTGTACCTCCCATCATAGCAGGACGAATCATCCAGCCCGATTTAATATCCGATACTTGGATCATAGAGTTTCCCATAACAGTCGATTCAGATCTCAGTACCTTACCCACTACCATAGTGGTTTTATTGGGAATTTCCATACTCTGTACCGAAAGTGTTCTTTCAATAATCAGCGTATTTACGCCTTTTAATTTATCGGCACCACCCAAAGCAGCGACGTGTTTATCCACAATCTCATCTACGGTTTGGGCATAAGCGCCTACTGATACAAAAGCGACAAAAGCTGCGGCCAAAAATTTGTTAGTTTTCATCATGTTTTAGTTATGGTTATTATATTTTTAGTGGTTGATTATCAATAAGATTTAGTTGCGTTGTGGTGTACCTCCTGTTGGAGCGCCAGTTCCACCTTGTCCACTGTTTTCAGATTTCACGTCATCATTATTGACTGAGCGTGCTTTCTTCTTCGGTGCGTCGGTAGTCATTTTTCCAATTTTGTAAGTGAATGTTAGACGTACACCTCGGTTGTAAAGAAACACATCACTGATTTGGTTGAATTGTGGCGAAGTAAGTTTGCTATGAATATTGAATCGACGGCTAAAGAAATTTTCTCCCGCCAACCCAAGGCTTCCTTTTTTGTTTTTGAAATCTTTCTTGATTCCGACTGTATAAAAGGCAAATCCGCCTTGCATTCCTTGTAGCTGTACTTGGTTGCCTTGCATAAATCCAAAGGCTTGCGCTCCCCAGCCATTTTTGAAAGTAGCTTGCGAAAACATCCCACCGCTGATGTTCATACCCGAATTGGTAAATTCTTGGGAAACACCATTTTCACCCAAAGCTTGGCCCGTAAGTCTGCTATAGAAAATATTGGAGAAAATACCGATGTTGATTTTGGAAGTAACCGCGATGTTGGTAAATATATTAGCCCCATAGGCGTGTTGACGTCCAATGTTTTCGTAAGTAGTCACGATAGCACCAGCGAGTGTATCGGAAGGTTGACGTACTTGGGTAATGGCGTTGTTGGTAATACGACCAAAAAACGTAGCGTTTACGAATGCTTTCTTGATGGTCCGGCTAAGTCCTAACTCAAAGTTATTGGTCAACTCTGGACGAAGGGTAGGATTACCAATCGTGATATTTTGGGGGTTAGCAGCGTTGAAGTTGGGGTTCAGCTGCTGAAGCCCCGGCCGCTGAATACGGCGATTGTAGCCAAGCTTAAAAGTCGTTCCTTTAAAGGTTTTGGAGGCGTTGATACTCGGTACCAATACACCATAGTTGGCAATTCCTAACACACCGTTTTCGCGGGTACTGGCATCAATAAAGGTATGCTCATACCGCAAACCTCCTTTGAAAGTGTAGCGTTTTTTGGTAGTATAAGTATAAGAACTATAACCCGCTGCAATATTTTGATGATAGAGCAATTCGCCCGATGGCTGACTTGCTTCTAACGTATAGTCTCCCGTAGCTCCTGCTCTCAAATAACGATAATTACTATTGACCTCTCTAAAAATCCCTTTGGCACCAAACTCAATCATTTGGTTTTTCTTGATAGGAGTTTGATAATCGGTTTGTAACGTAAATTCCTGATTGACATTGCCGTTGAGGTTGCGCTGCCGACTTGTCAAAGCTCCTTCTCCGTTTAGTAAGTTAGCGTCAAAATTGTTAGTAAGATCGTTGCGGCTGTAGAGGGTTGAGATACTCCACTCTTGCTGAGGCTTTTTGTAAGTATGCAAATAATCCACATTAATATCTACCGTTCCTGAAAGGTTTTTGGCTTCCACGTCACGGCTAGAGGTTGCCCCTGTTACCCCATTTGTGATAAGTCGCGTAATAAGGTCTTGTTGATTGATAAAATTCCGAACCCCATAACGAACCCCAGCGGTGAGGCTTTGGTTTTTTGCCAAATCATAATCAAATCCCAGATTGTATTGTCCAAAAAGCATTCTGCTGCTACCGTCGCCTGTTTGTTGAGTGGTAGTCGTAATGTTGTTGGCAGTGCTAGTTTGTTCAAGACTTGTTTTAGTAATCATATTGTAATTGGCACGTCCAAAACCACCTAAAGTAAATCCAGCTTTTCCTTTACGATAGCTCCCATTGAGCGATAAAGACGACCCACGATTTCCAACACCCGCATCTACATTTAGATTAAGCCCTTGAAGACTGTTCTTTTTGGTGATGATGTTGATAATCCCTCCTGAGCCTTCAGCGTCATATTTAGCTGAGGGACTGGTGATTACCTCTACTGTTTTGATTTGGTCGGCAGGAATCTGCTTCAAAGCATCGGCTACGCTGCTAGCGATGATAGTACTTGGTTTGTTGTTGATTAACACTCGAATATTCTGGCTACCACGTAGCGACACATTTCCGTCCAAATCTACGGTAAGCAAAGGTACTTTACGAAGCACATCGGTAGCATCTCCTCCTTTGGATGCAATGTCTTTTTCGGCATTATAAACAAGTCTATCCACTTTTTCTTCGATAAGTGCGGCTTGTCCTGTTACCACTACTTCATTGAGCGTCTGTACATTAGGGGTAAGTTTAATCACTCCCAACTCAAGGTCTTGTCCTTTTGCCAAAGAGATATTATCGACGGTTTTGTTTTGATAACCCAAAAACGAAATCAGCAGTTTGTATTCTCCTGCCATGATTTTGTTGAGTACAAACTTACCTTTTTCATCCGCCACGGTACCATCCACTGCTTTGCCGGTAGTTTTATTATAGAGCGCCACACTGGCAAACTCGACGGCTTTGGTGGCAGCCGAATCAATCACAAATCCTGTAATTTTTGAATTTCCTTTGGGTGTTTGGTCAGTGGCTGTACCCGGGATAGGTTTTGAGGCTGGTGCTCCTCCAACTGGAAATTGCGCGGAGACTGAACCAATCGTGAAGAATGTAATGGCGAGAAGTAAAGTTTTTTTCATGGTCTTGATTTTAACAACACAAAGTTGTGGAGTCGTCAAGCAGTCTGAAAGAGAAATAGGATAAACTCCCTAATCCGACGGATAGAGATGGGTTTTTGGATGATAGAATTTAAGGAACTTTACTAAACTCATATGTTTATGGTTTTATTTTTTCTATTCACAAACAGGAGTCACACAGCAGATAGAAGAGCGCAAGCACTAACATATAAGGTATACTACAGATGCAAAAACTCACAATTTGTCACCAAAAGCTATATCAGTTAAGATTTGACTTCTCCGAAGTCTTGGGTGTGAAGCTAAAAATCTCATGCTACAAAGGTGGAGCTTCTCCGAAGCTATTCTTCCACCACAGCAGTCTTGTATTCTGCCTCGGAGAAGCGCAACGTTTGTAGCTTATAAGCCTACAAAAAATGACTTCGGAGAAGTCAAACATTAACTCAAAAGAAAATCAAAGGACGTTGGTTGATAAAAAGATAGCCACAATAACACCTAAATACACAAAAAAACCTCTGTTTATATTTGAGAGTTTAGGCCTACTCAAACATAAACAGAGGTTTTTGGAGAATCTACTTAATTCACCTCTTTGAGCAATCCTCTACGGCGCAAAAGAGGCTTAATGTCAGGCTCGGCACCTCTAAACTTTCGATAGAGAGTCATAGGCTCGTCGGTGCCGCCACGCTCCAGTACATTTTTACGGAAAGATTGGGCCGAATTTTGGTCAAAAAGTCCTTTTTCCTTAAATACCTCAAAGGCGTCGGCATCCAATACCGCCGACCAAATATAACTATAGTACCCTGCCGAATACCCTCCTGCAAAGATGTGCTGAAAATAAGTAGTACGATAGCGAGGCGGAATCTGCGAAATCAAGCCTATTTTGTCCATTGATGCTTTTTCAAAAGCCAGTACGTCGGTGGGTGTTTGACCGGGTTTCAGGGTATGATAGCTCATATCCAACAACGACGCTGCTAAATACTCACTCGTCGCAAAACCCTGATTGAAAAGGCTACTTTTTTTCATTTTTTCAATCAATGCGTCCGGAATCACTTCACCTGTTTGGTAATGTTTGGCATATAGCTTTAGCATTTCAGGCTCGGTTGACCAGTTTTCCATGATTTGCGAAGGCAACTCCACAAAATCACGCGGTACAGAGGTACCTGCCAGACTTCCATAATTCACGTTGGATAGTAATCCATGCAAGGCATGACCAAATTCATGGAAAAAGGTACGAGTTTCGTCCAAGCTCAGTAGAGCGGGGGCATTACCGGCAGGACGCGAAAAATTACAAACAATCGATACAACAGGAGCTACTCGTTTGCCATTTTCCATTTTTTGCTCCCGATAGCTCGTCATCCACGCTCCTCCGCGCTTACTGGCACGCGGATGAAAATCCATGTACATCACACCTACGTGCTGTCCATTAGCTTCTTTGACTTCGTAAGCCGTCGCTTCTTCGTGGTACACCGGAATATCGGTACGAGGCTCAAAGCTTAAGCCGTATAGTTTTTTACAAAGTGTAAAAATTCCCTGACGGACATTATCCAATGAAAAATAAGGACGAAGTTCCTCCTCATCGAGGTCGTATTTTTGTTTGCGCAGTTTCTCGGCATAATATCTCCAATCCCAGCTTTCTAGTTTTTCATTTTTGCCTTCTTTATCCATCAATGCTTGTAGCTCTGCTGCTTCTTGCTGGGTCACAGGTACCGTAGCCGTCCAAAGTTGATTCAACAATTCTTGCACTTTGGCGGGCGTTTTGGCCATGCTTTCTTCAAGAACATAGGCGGCGTGGTTTTCGTAGCCCAACAAAGCCGCCTTTTCTGCGCGTAAGGCTACGATTTTAGACATGATGTTTTTGTTGTCAAACGCATCGTTGTGATTGCCTCTTTCAAGATATGCCTTGAAGATTTGCTCACGCAACGAACGGTTGTCGGCATATTGTAGAAAAGGCATGATACTGGGGTTTTGTAAAGTAAACACCCATTTCCCTTCCATTTTTCGTTTTTTGGCGTCATCAGCCGCCGCCGCAATCAGCGATGAAGGCAGACCGCTTAGGTCTTCTTTTTTGTCAATAACAAGGGTATAATTGTTGTTTTCGGCCAAGAGGTTTTGACCAAATTTCAAAGTCAATAACGATACTTCTTCATTGATTTTTCGCAAGCGTTCTTGTTTTTCAGCCGCCAATGCCGCCCCACTTCTCACAAATCCTTTGTAGGTTTTTTCGAGCAATTTTATCTGCTCTTCCGTCAATTTCAACTGAGAACGCTGGTCATAAACCACCTTTACTCGTTCAAATAGCGCTTTGTTTAACTGAATATCGTCACGATGTTTAGAAATTTTGGGTGACAATATTTGTGCAATTTTCTGCAACGTTTCGTTGGTATTGGCACTGTTGTAATTAAAAAACACAGTTCCAACACGGTCCAACAAATCACCACTGTTTTCTAAAGCCACAATAGTATTCGCAAAAGTTGGCTTTGATTTTTGAGCGGTAATCACCGCAATTTCGGCGGCCTGCTGTTTCATTCCTTCCGTAAAAGCTGGCTCAAAATGCTCAGCTTTAATATCTGCAAAAGGCGGAACCCCAAATGGAGTGGTGTAAGCTTTGAAAAAAGGGTTTTGCGCAATTGTAACCATTGAAAAACAAAAGGTTAGAAACACACCAAGTAGTGTAATATGAATTGTTTTTTTCATTGTACAAATGTTAATGAAGTTTTTAAAAGTTAGGCCAAAGGTAGTAGCAGTCTACCAAATTTACAATTCAGGCTATCAGGGCCTTTACAAAGGAGCATTTAGACGACAACTCTCTAACACCTATAGAGCCAAAAAACAATATAGCCTTACGACACAGCAATGCATTATTTGTATCTTTCGCCTCTTTTTTGTGAATCAATTGCTGCTACCTCGTTTTAGAGAACCTATGGATGGATTATTAATATTGGAAGTCGGACGAAGAATCAAACAAAATCGTATCGAAAAACGCCTTACTTTGCAAGAACTAGCCGACAAGTCGGGGGTAAGTAAAGGGCTAGTGTCCCAAATCGAAAATGGGCGGAGTATTCCTTCTCTTCCCGTCATGTTTAGTATCATCCAATCTCTTGAGGTAGAAGTAAGCGAGTTTTTTAAAGGATTGAATCTTTTGGAGCCTACCATTCTTATTCAACGTAAAGAGGATTATATCCCTTTTGAAAAAGAAGATGCACAGGGCTTTAATTATCAGAGGGTGATTATGCGAAATCTTCCCGCAAGTACCGTAGATTTTGTACTACTCGAACTATCCCCCAACTGTTTTCGGGAGGAGGTTACGACTGATGCCTACGAATACATTTATATCATCGGTGGCGAAACCGATTATTTAATCAATGGACAAATTTTCCCTTTGAAAGAAGGAGACTCCGTATTTTTTGATGGTCGGCTTTCACACGTCCCCAAAAACAACTCCGAAAGCGCTTGCAAAATGCTGGTTATCTATTTCTTTACCCAACATTAGTAGTTTTTCTTCTCGCGCCGAAGTCAAGCTAGTGTACGCAGACTTGCATTAAAGTTTAAATAGGGACGATACATTTTTTTGTAAACATTTGTTTAAAATAAATTAACAAATAATGGATATTTGTACCCAATTATGAGTCTTCTGGCTCAGAAAACTAAAAATTTATCCATGAAAAGAAGAAATTTCGTAAAAAGCCTCTCTCTTACTGCCGCCACTACGCCTCTGATGAGCCATTCTTTGGCCAAAAAACCCGCCTTGACGATTGCGCACATTACGGATGTTCATATTAGACCCGATAGCAACGTACCCGCTCGTTTCATAAAATGTTTGGATGAAATCAAAACCAAAAAAGTTGACTTTTTCCTTAATACAGGTGATTCTATTCATGCGGCTGATTATAAAGATATTACCCGCGAAAGAGTTTTAGAACAATGGGCTACTTGGGATGAATGCATCAAGCACCTGAGTGATTATGAGCTACATAGCTGTATTGGCAATCACGATCCTTGGTGGGCCGCACCTTCCAAAGAGGATGAAATGTATGGGATAAAATACGCCGCCAAACGAGTAGGGATGCCTTATCGGTATTATAGCTTCGTCAAAAAGAATTGGCATTTTATGGTGTTGGATGGCAATAATGCGGGCATATCACTTGATGAAGAACAAATGCAATGGCTACGACAACAACTACAGGCTGTACCTACAGGTCATTATGTGTTGCTAATGTCGCATTATCCTATTTTAACGGTCACTTCAGCATGGGAAGGTGGACAACATAAAGATCACGCAATCCTCAAAAAACTCTTTTATGAACACAAAGATAAAGTAAGAGTCTGCCTAAGTGGGCATCAGCATTTGTTAGATAGCTGTACTTACAACAATGTAAATTACTACTGCAATGGTGCCATGAGCGGGTTTTGGTGGGATAAAGGCGACGCCAAATCTGCCCAACCTTATTATTATCAAGAGACGCCACCCGGCTACGCAATTCTTAAATTATACGAAGATGGCAGGGTAGAAAACCAGTATTTTGAACATCATCACTGATTTCGCATTTCTTTACCACTTGGTCTATACTCACCCAAAAGCTTATCTCCCAGTTTGAGACAACTTTTAGGTGAGTATTTTCATAACGTTGAGTATCGTTTTTATTCACTTTTTACCACTTTCAAAGTGGCTCTTTTGTCGTCGACTATCACTTGTATCAAGTAGGCTCCTGCACTCACACCCTGCAACGAAATTCCTACCCGCTCCACAGACTCCTTCATCTTCATTTTATGACTTCTCAATTCTTGCCCCCCTGCACTCATCAAACGCCATTCAACCTCCTTGCCACTTTGACCTTGAATTTACGATAAACTCCCCCACCATAATAGCCCCACAGCAGCCATAATAACCATAGTTGAAATACCCATCCCCGCCTTTTGCGCCTCTGGCGGTTATTTTTATTCGGTACGGCCCGCCACTAGGTACTGTATAAGTACCTGTTGTAGCGTTTTGGGAAGGGGTGTTTGCACTCAAAGTATAAAGGGCAGGGCATTGTGCCACTGAGGTTGTAGCCCCAAACAGAACGCTACCAATTAAAAAAAAAGCAATCATATAGCTTTGTTGTAAATTTGCTATCATTGGAATAAAGTGATTAGGAAAAAATCTAAACTTGGAGGAGTAAAGAGAAAGGGCTTAAAACGGAACAAACAGTGCCTTCAAAAGTCGGAAGTATATCCCAAAAAGGCTTCGTGTATTGTGCCAAAAACTTAGTCTATTGTGTCAGGGCTTCGTGTATTGTGTCAAAATCGAATATTTTCTCTCAAAAATTCGCATTTTCATGATCCCAGCCCCGTGACTAGAAGATTCTGGCTTTATGCTTTGATCACTCTTTTGGGAAATGCAGCATTTACAATTTTTGCCCTATTATCAAGTGAATAAAAGAACCATTTTTAGAAAAAAGCAATTGGATAAGCTGCCGAATATACTTTCTACGTTTTGGGCAAAAAATTTCGCCTCACTGTCCGTAATCAATCCTTTTGGTGTCCGTTTACGGACATTTTCATTAGCACCAACAAACACAAACATCTAATAATCAGCTATCTAACAAAGTGGTACATAATTTGGGAGTTAAATTGTTTTCGTTTGCATTACATTCTATTTTACGTCCACTCTACCACATGAGCACTCAGTAAGATAGATGTTTAAGTTTATCATTGTCATAATCCTCTTCCTAAACCTCATGCTACGAAATTATTTCAATGTTGCTTTAAGACAAATTCTTAAAAATAAGCTTTTCTCTTTTGTCAATTTTGCAGGATTAGCGGTAGGTCTTACTTTCTGCTTTCTTACGTTTATTTGGTATCGTTTCGAGCATTCTTATGACCAGCATTATCCTACGGCAAATAGGCTCTACCGGATGAATTATGAGCTTAATTTTACGGGTTCGGCTTTTACACTTTCACGAGCACCTGCTCCCTTTGGGCCTCTTCTTCAAAGTTATTTTCCTGAAATACAGCAAGTGACTCGTATGTATACTCGAAGCTTGAGTGTCAAAAACCAAGCAAAAAACCTTGAATTTGAGTCTCCAGAAGTTTTTTTTGCCGACTCCACCGCCCTAGAAGTTTTCAGATTTGAAACGCTTGCCGGAAACCCCGACCACGCTTTACGGACTCCCTTTTCTATTGTTTTGACCGAAAAAACGGCCTCACGTTTTTTTGGGACCCAAGATTGTATAGGCAAGCAGCTGCTATTAGCCAATCGTGGTCCTTTTACGGTCAGGGGTATTGTACGGGCGCTCCCCGAAAACGCTCACCTAAGGTTTGACTTTTTGGTTCCTTTTCGCAACATTCCCGATGTAGAACCCGAATTTGCCCGCGCCAATATCCTAGAAGCACTCGAAACCAACACCCTCGCTTCCTATGCTTCTACCTATGTTTTACTCAAAAACGGCACTCAGCCTTCTACCGTCAATGCTCGCTTCAAGCGTTTTGTGATGAAGTATGGCCTGAAAGAAATGCGCGAAAAGCAAAACCTTTCATTATTTCCAGTGAGGGATATTCATCTCCAATCTACCGCTCAAGATGAGTTTATGCCTCCTGCCAATGCCGATTTTTTACGCATATTTGCCCTCATAGGTCTGCTAATCTTGACCATTGCTATCGTCAACTTTGTAAATCTCAGTACCGCTTCCCAGTTGAGTCGGGTTAAAGAAATCGGCGTCAGAAAAGCTCTTGGCTCACAGTCTCAACAAATCATCCGACAGCTTTTAGCCGAAACCTTTGTTTTGGGGCTTCCAGCTTTTATTATTGCTTTGCTCTCGACTTCTCTGTTATTAGACAAAATGGGGGTATTTTTTGGAAGACGTCCCCAATTTTCGTGGAACGAAAATCTCGAAATGTTCGGACTGTTCTTTGGGGTGTTTGTGGGAGCTTGTTTGCTTGCTGGCATTTATCCCGCGCTATTTGCCTCTCGATTTAGAGCAACTGATATTTTTAGAGGTACTGCGGCTGGCAAAGGGCAAGGAGGCAATTGGCTCACTAAGGGCCTCATTACTTTGCAATTTACGGTGACGATTGCTCTCTTAGCAGGAGCGGGGGTAGTAGTATGGCAGATTCAGTACATGAAAAATCGCCCCCTTGGCTTCAACCGCGATATGGTGCTGAGAGTGCCTCTTTTTAGCCAAAACATGAACAACCTTTTTTCTCCTGGCGACCAACAACTCCGTAATCGAACCAATGCTTTTGAAGAAAAACTCCTCCAAAATCCGCATATCAAAGCCATAACCTTGGCTTCTAATTTACCTGGACGCGGAAATGTACGCTACCCTATTGCAACCGACAAAATCAAGATTGAGGATGGGTTGATGTTGCCTGTAATTTCGGTAGATTATGATTTTGCCAAAACCTTCGGTCTTAATCTAGTAGCGGGACGAGACTTTGATAAATCTTACGGCACCGACCATATTGAAGGCTTCATCATCAACCAACAAGCCCTCAAAACCTTGCAATTGGGAACGGCAGCCAATGCGATTGGAAAAACCATACATCGAGGAGGTAAAAAAGGACGAGTAGTAGGGGTTATCACTGATTTTCACACCGAGAATCTACGCAACGCCCTCGCCCCTTTGATTATGGAAGTAAATACAGGAGCTTTTTCCGAATTTGGAATTAAAATGTCGGGCATTGATCCTGTCAATACCATTGATTTTATTGAAAAAACATGGCGTGAGTTTTTTCCTGAAAAAGTATTTGAACATCGCTTTTTAGACGAGTCTATTGGCGATACGTATGCCGAAGAAGTGCGCTTTGGAGTGCTTATAGGCGTATTTGCAGGAGTTGCTATCTTTCTGTCATGCTTTGGGCTATTCGGAATGATTGCTTTCGTAGTGCAGCGCCGTACCAAAGAGATTGGTATTCGCAAAGTATTAGGAGCCAATGTGACTAGTGTGGTTACCCTTCTTTCGGCCGACTTTATCCGGCTTATTCTTTTTTCGATGTTGTTAGCGAGTCCTATTGCCCATTATTTTTTAGAAAAATGGCTTTCAGAATTTGCCTATCGAGTAGAAGTTCAGTGGTGGGTATATGTAGTTGCAGGCTTGATAGTGATTGTCATTGCCGTGACTACCATTAGTTTCCATAGTATCAAGGCGGCCTTGATGAATCCCGTCAAATCCCTAAAAACAGAATAATTTGGTAGAGACGTTGCATGCGTGGAGACGTTGCATGCAACGTCTCCACGCATGCAACGTCTCTACCGTTAATCAATTCCAAACCTATGTTGCGAAATTATCTTAAAATCGCCCTACGAAATCTTTGGCGTCAAAAGATGTACAGCAGTCTGAATATCATCGGATTAGCAGTAGGGCTAACGGCGTTTATCCTGATGTCGCTCTATGCAAAGCATGAGTTTACTTATGATAGCTTTTTCAAAGGAGCAGAGTGTATTGTCCGCATCACTTCTGAGCTCAAAACGCCAGAAGAACCAATGCAGATTGCGCTAAGTCCTGTATTATTGACCGATGCCTTAAATCGAGATTATCCCGCGATTCAGAAAGCGACTCGTCTTC